>Ga0123342_1010050_pt1 | contig 10998 bp, 6 predicted proteins | sample Turbeawhitnodule_FD_89960 | JGI IMG/M metagenome (GOLD analysis project Ga0123342, IMG submission 89960) | Root nodule microbial communities of legume samples collected from Mexico - Turtle bean Mexico white nodule | ecosystem: Host-associated > Plants > Roots > Nodule | place: Mexico: Nepantla... | reverse complement strand
TTTTTTATGAAAATTTAATAAAAATACAAAATTGCAAACTTAAAAAAAAAAATTAGGACGAAATTATTTTTTTAAAAATCACTTGATAAAAATATCATTAATCCTTAATTAATGTATGACAAAAATAATAATTATACCTTAAATTAATTATCACGAATTTAATTTAAACTAGAAGTAAAATAAATTTATTATAATTAGTTTAATTTGAATTATTTGATTATTTCAATTTACTTTAAAAATATAATTATATTGAGGTGACAATAATCATAATAACAATAAGTGATACAACACAACGTCATAAATACAGTTTCTATAAACTAAAACTACTTTATATTTTTATAATTTTTAGATTCAACCTTTTGTAGTTTTAAGTATTAGAATGTTAATGCAACATCTTACATCCAATCCAAACTACTTACGTAACTTTCTACTTTTAAGTTTAAACTTAAAAAAAATGTATTATTTAGAATATGGACAAAAATTCGTAAAATTCAATCAGTAATTTATTTAATAACTAAACTGAGAAATATAAGTAGACTTTCTTATTTTACAGATGAATAATAATGCTGAAAATAAGGAAACAACTCCTGAATTTTAGCTAAATTTAGATGATAAAGATTATCCTAAAATTAAGCAATGCTAAAAATACGTAAAGGTAAAAACTTCCATTAGCCACTAACCCTTTATTCTTACTAACTGGAGTATTATTTTTTAACCATTCACAATGCCATAACTAAATTTTGCCGACACCTTGATCACTTTTGGTAGGGTTTTCTTTTCCAATAAGGATGAAACGACACATAAATGACAGGGACCAAGGCGTACCTATTTTTTAATTATAATTTAATATATAATGGTTTAATATTATAAATATATTTATTTAAGGAGTTTCATTGACATAATACTATTTAAGTATTAATTATCTATTTTATGTTTGACAAAACATTTTGTTCCTTTTTTTATAGTATTATTTGCAATAATAATGACCTCTTTTTCGTTTTTAAACAAGTATATTATTTTCTTTTCATAGTTTTCATTGTAGAAATAATTATATTGATTCTTTCTTCAAGGAAAATATTCGAGTTTTATTTTTTATTTTTTTAAATGTTTGTTACTTCTATAATTGATTGTTTTAAAGACTATAAATATTTAAATATGTAATCAAATGACTCTAATAACCTTTCTTTTATACTGATTTGGGGAATTACATGCTATTTGTTATTCATCTCTGTATATACATAAGCTCACATACGTAAGGAGTTCACGACTTCAATTATAAGACACACCAAAACCTTTTTTTTTCTATTACTATTTGTTTTTCATTTCTTTTATTGTTTTTTCATCTCATATATTTACTCTTCTTGTAGTTGTATGTGAGACTGTTTTGTGACTTTGAGTATGAGTCTAAATTTGTATCATTTTTGAGAAAAAAAATATTCTATTGTATTAGACATTGAAATAATTTAAATAGAGTATTTCATTATAAATTCACTAATGTTATAATAGTCCCCAACTTCTATGGGTATGTTATTATTTTTCAATTACTTTTTCTCCATCCGTAAGACTTAAATTTCCCTTTTTACTTAAAAAATGGGTTCAATATTACCTAGACTTTATAATTTGAAAACAGATAAGTTAATTGGTCAAAAAAATATGGTGAAGTGATACAATAACCAGTTCAAAATATATTTTTTACTAAAATAACACAATTGGAACATTTATTTTCTCCTAGTACTAAATATTTATCTAAATAACACACTACACAAAAATTATGAAATAAAAACTAATTTTAAAAACAAAAAATAATTAGTTGCTATAATGACTAAATTAGAGATCATTTTAGAAATTAATTAAATTTTTAGTTTCTAAATTAGTTTCTATTTTTATTATTGTTAAGTGGTTTCTAAATTGGTATTTAATTAGCAATTAAGATTTTTGCTACCAAATTTAGAATCTAAATAATTGGTAGTTAAAGCTAATTAGATACCAATTTAGTAATAGAAACTAATTTAGAAACCATTTTTTTTTTAGTTTCTAAGATGATATCCGATTCAATTACTATTGCAACTAACTATTTTAGTTTATAAAAGTTGGTTTCTATTTGATGATTTTCTTGTAGTGACATATTGTCAAATAATTATTTAAATAACACCATTTTTTAGAATTTAGTTTTATTTTGAAATTTATTTTATTTTTCTTTGAAAATGAAGAAAAAATAATTGGTAATTTTGAGTTTTAAAAAAATAATAATTTAAAAAATTATTCGGAAAATAATTTCTTAAAAAAATGATTTAGAAAAATAATTATATAGAATATAATAATTAAGAAAATAATTATTTACAAAAATATATTTTAAACAATAATTATTTAAAAAATATGCAAATAAGAAAAATATGTTAACAAAATTAACATTTATAAATTTTGAAATAATTTATTTTTGAATTTTTTGTTTGAAAATTTTATAGAAAAGAAAGATTTTTTTTTTTTTATATATATATGCATTTGTATCACTTAAAGTGATATAATCCCACTTTATAGGGAAGAATATGAGTCAATTTAAAAAATTTGGATAATAAAAATTAAATTGCAATGATTAATCATTTTAAAAATAACTTTTTTACTAAACATGGTCCCTTACAAGATTTAAGATGAAAAGTTATTTATTAACTTTTTAACTGTTGCATAAAATGATGACTAACAAATTAAAATTTTATAATTTTTTATTAGTTGGTTGAGTAAAATTTTATACACTAATTACCTACATAAATTAAACTTGATGTAGATTATATTTATGTATTTTATAAAAGAAACAGTGTTGTATTTTAATAGGTTACACGGATATTTAGCATTAACTTTTATTATTTATATTAAAAAAAGTTTTATCTTAATTAATTATAAAATAATATAATACACGACACTCGAGTTTTATCGCAAGAAAAATAATACTTTATAATCTTATTGAAAAAAAAAACTATTTGATGATAATAAATTGAAATTATGACGAAATTGCATGCTTACAAGGAACTGTGTATATACCATTTCTCTTATCCAACTGGCTGCGAATAATAAATGTGGTCCCTGTGGAATGGAACTGTGACAGAGGAACTTGCTTGAATGTTGTGTAGAAAACAATCTCAATCTCTTCAATAGGTTAAGATGTCTCCAGCAAATTCGACAAGTTTATATATATCGTTGAACATACTCAAACTCCATTGAGAGGAATAAGCTGGCCACTACACACTCATGAACTAATCCCCTTATTACTTTTGTTTTTTTAATTTAATTTAATAAGAGGCATACATATTGTAGATTGGTCCTACTAAATTTGGCTGCTCTTGATGACGAAGCTTCTTGTGAAGTTCTACAATGGCCCCTTAGATTCGCCTTTTCAACCTTTTAAATAAACTTTGTACGTAAATGATGCATTCTAGTCCAATCTAAAATAAAAAAAAAGCTGGTGCTTGCGTAGCGCATGGCTAATGTCGAGTTTTTCACATATAACTGCGACAAATTATAGTAAGGTGCAAACAAATTGCTCCATTATTCATAACAATGGTATATATGATTGAAAGTGTATTCGTTCATTTCTTGTGCTCTCTGCTTATACATTCTTAATCACCATGTCTCTCGACTCCACAAGCCACCAAACTCCTGACTTGTATTGCAGTGAAGTAACTAGCGAAGTGTTTCACTTGGAGGATTCCGATGAGGCCTTGAAGTTGAATTGTGTTCTATGGGGAGACTCCGACAGCGATGAAAGTTGTCTATTGAGCTTATTAGAATCTGAAAATGACCAAGTACAGGAACAAACAAAATCCCCAGGACAACTTCGCAAAACATGGCTGGTTAGTCCTCGAGAAGAGGCCATAAATTGGATCCTAAAGGTGCATACATTGTTTGCATGCTTCCAAGCACTTAAACATGGTTTTACATTGTAACTAGTTTTTGATAGTGATATTTGTCCCAATTTGCAGGTGCATGCTTACTACAGTTTTAGACCCGAGACAGCTTATCTTTCTGTAAATTACCTCGATCGTTTCCTCTTGTCACACACCTTGAGGGTATAATAACTTCTATTCAAATTGGTTTAATTGATGGAATATATATACAATGTTTGCTTTAACAAGGGGCATACTTGTGCAGCATGATAAAGCATGGCCTCTGCAGCTGTTATCAGTTGCTTGTCTTTCACTAGCAGCTAAAATGGAAGAAACCAAAGTGCCACTTCTTTTGGACCTACAAGTGATCGACTCTAGGTTCCTCTTTAAGCCCAAAATAGTTCAAAGGATGGAACTTTTGGTTATGACCAGTCTCAAGTGGCGATTGCGCACTATAACCCCTTTTGATTTTGTTCATCTTTTCATTGCCAAGCTTTCATGCTCTGCATCCACCTGGGGGGATTTAAGTTACACTGTTTCTCGTGTCTCAGATGTTATTATCAGAACATGTCTAGGTATCAAACTTTTACCCTTTAACCGTTACCACTTTATTGCAATATCTTAATGGCTGCTGAGTACTAACGTTCACGAACATTTCACTAGTCATGGATTTCTTGGTGTTTTCACCATCTACAATAGCAGCATCTGCTCTGTTATGGGTAACCAATCAATGCGTAGAAGACACGAAATCAGATTACTTCCACAAGAATATAAACATTGTAAGTGCGATTGTAGTAAGAGACCGAACTGTGATGGAAAATTGATAAATCATAATTTATAATCAAGGGTATGTTCTAATTTTCTCATCTTTGATGTTTCTATTGTTAATTTTGGATGTAGGAGATGGTTCGCAAATGTTACAAACTAATGAAGCAGAAACAGATCATTCGCTTATCAGAACTTTATTGGGCAAGGAGTTCGCAATTATTGCCCCGAAGTCCCACCTGTGTGCTTGATAGTGCAACTATGCAAGAAAGCTGCGATGCTTACAAGCCCTGACTTGAAGCCTGGCCACATGTGTCTCTAAAACATTGCTTCCAAATTGTCCACTTCTCATTCATTATGATTTCTTTGATTTGGTGTGAGTGTGATTTTGTGTGAGTCTTGTATAAGTTCATTTGATTGGGTGTGCATTTTCAACAAGGTTCATAATGGAGCATTCTGACTGCAAACGAAAGTAGTTATAATGGAAGATTCGACGTCGTTCTCGATTTTCATTTTTGAAAAGAAATACCAAGTTATGCCTTTCTGTGTTGTGTGAGCCATATTTTTCTCACAGGGAGTAAATTAAATTCCTCGTTTTTCTGATAAGCTCCCTCCCAAATTGCAGAGTTGTGAGTTAACTCAGATTGCTCAATCATAGCAAAGTCTGTTCAGGAGAAAAAAAATATTTGAATACCAAATGATGTAATCTTCATCCAATCAAACAAAATAAATGTAGTAAGGAGAATTCAACTATATAATGTTCTGGAAATAGCTAAAGAGAAAAAGGTACCGGATAACAAGAAATCTCTAAAACAAATTAAACATGTTTAGTTGAATTCAAAACTTGTACAAAGTATACTTTACGATATTCAGTACCAGGTACTGTAATCTATCAAAATGTGAATAATATTCGCTATAGAATATTATTAAGCGTAACAAACAATAAGCAGTAGTACTAAACCTTGTCTAATCCATATTTCCACTAACAAAAGACTAATCATAGATTTAGCCTTCATGAATTCCACTGCGACAAGATTCCTTCCACAATTCAGTTTTAGACCTTTGGGCAATTGATGCTACAAAAGAAGAATGTGTTTCCAGCTATTATGGACAGTTTCAGTTTGCAATTATTTTTTTAATAAGATTAATCGGAGTGAAAGCATAAACAGGTTTGCACTCATCACCTCTCGACAAAGTATATATGCAAAGTTTGACTCCATAAATATGAACGTGTTAAAATTTAAATATAAGATAACAGTCTAATTAAAAAAATTAGTTTATTACGTGAGAGCATACTTTTAGACTCATTAAATATTCTTGATGTGACTTTAAGATCATGTTGATTAGGTAGTTAATAACAAGTTATTCTAAATTTGAGTCTACGTTATTAAGGGAGTTGTTTAAGATTGAACAAAAAGATTTGTTTTGTTACTGAAAAAGATACCAGCTAGTTTCGATTGTCACATGATTATTGGTTATTTTTACTTCTGATTTTTCTGTAGATAGCCAAGGAAAATTCCATGAATGTACTCAATATTTTGTTGTCTACCATACCACCACGACAGGAAACAAGCATAGTGAGTTTTAAAATGTGGGGAGCATGTGAATTCATTTTCTTAATCTTTATGAAAGTTTGTACGGATTGAGGAGTTAAACATTTGCTTCGAATGGAAGACAAAAGATTAAAACAAAAGGAGGAGCCTTTATGTAAGTAAGACGGTAACATCTGAGCAAGGAAGATCAGAGGGTTGCAATTAGCCAATTAGTAAGGACAAGCAAAGTACACGCTCCTACAATCATAAACTACATTTTAATAATTGATGTTTTTTCCACTTTCTTTGATCAAGCAGTTCAATTTAATAGGTTAATTAATAAAATAAATAATATTTTAAAAAATTATCAAATAAGTTATATCAAATTTACACCATTTTGTTACAAATAAATCGGATCAACTTAACACAAATTTCAATAATTTTTTATAATTAATCTATCAAATTGCACTGATAGAATAGCTATACTTAAGGCCATTGGTCATATTGAATTGAATGATTCCAGATACTAAAACTTTTAAGCCCACATACTCTAACCCCTCTCATTTCATTATGATTTATGACTCATAAATCAGCGTTACACTGGAGTCAATTTTTTCAGTTAGTTTTAAAGTGCACCAGCTGTCTACCTATGAAATCATGTTAATTCAAGTAACAGAACATGATGGATAAAAGATTGTTAGAGTATTTTTATTTTTTTCAACTTATACTTTATAAATATTTTTAATCTGGTTCTTATGATTTCATTTTTAATTATATCAATTTATTTAATATTTTTGAAGCACATTTATATTTAGAATGTGGTTGATATTATTTCAATTTTAGCTTTTAATATTGATTTTCAACTTCTTAAAATTATTTTTTAAAAATAAAAACTTTCATGTTAGACATCACTATGTAACTTGATATCTCAGCTATGCTGACACGTCAGGTAACAACAATCATTTGTCATCACATGAAAAAATATTATTAAAAAAAGAAAAAAAGAAAGAAAATACAAAAATATTGGGGGGACTATACCAAAATTCATATGTTAACAAAAACTATACATATGTAGACTATACCTATTTATAAAAAATTCTAAAAACATACTAGATGGAAGCCTATTATACCAATGAAATGATTCTATATGAATAAATCTTAAATTAGTCAACTTCTCGGCACACGCATTTCCTTCCAAAAAAATATGAGTAATCCTAAACCTGATTTTTCTACAGTAATTAAGACAAGTATTTCATCGATTACGAAGCATACAAGGAACATTAGTCCTAACAGTAAACGCAACACAAACCCACTACAAGAAAATCATGAAATAGAAACCAATTTTTAGAAAAAAAAAATAATTAGTTACTATAGTGACTAAATTAGAGACTATTTTAGAGACAAAAAAAATTTGTTTCTAAATTACTTTATATTATTGTTAAATGGTTTCTAAATTGATATCTAATTAGCAATCAAAGTTTTTGCTACCAAATTTAGAATCTAAATAACTGGTATTTTATGATTTTCTCGTAGTGACCAAAACAAGCCAAACATTAGTAAGTCTATCTTTTTTAGCTTCGTCCATAGCATGTATAACCTCATAAAACTTAGCAACCAGAACTGTCTGAACATCAAGAAACACAGAGAAAGATCCAATAAATTTCCTCATACTCTCATGAAAAATACCTCCACTATAAGCAAAACCAGGATATCCCTAACAGAAAATTTCCATCTAACAGGAAGAACACGAAAAACTTTACCAATACGAGTATTAATACCAAAAAACTTGATCACGTCAAAATTCAACATATAATATTTTATTTAATAATTTTTTTAGTGTACAATATATATAAATACTATCAATTAATATAAATAAAAAATATACAATGATATAAGTACCTTAAATTAAATGTTAATTAAATATTTAAATCATAAATATTTCTAATTACCTTAATTATAATGTTTACAACGTATATACTTATAAACAATATATATATATATGTATATATATATATATATATGTGTGTGTGAATGTTTAAGTTATTTAAATCGAAATATATTACTCATAAATTTGTCAAAAAAATTAATAAATTCAAACGTAAATTATTAATAAAAAATAGAGTAAAAATATGGATCAAGAAAATAAATATAATTAATTTTTTATGAATTAAATAATATAGTAATACAATTGATTAAAATTCGACAAAAATAATAATAAATGAATTGAGGTATCATTAGTTTCATTATAAAATACATTAGAATCTTAGAGAAACAATGGATGAGCATATAAATCAAGACTAATACATTTAGTAAATAGTTGCATTTTTTAAACATGTTATCAGTAATTTGATTTATGATTATGTGCATAGGAAAAAAACTTTATTAGAAAACATAAATCTCATGCATTGATCTTTACGTCTCAAAAAATTTATATTTGACAATATACGCTAGAAAAATATCCTTGTATAAATCCCAAAATAAAATCAAACAATTTATTGAAATTCATTCTCTAAAATTAATTATTATTTAGTAATTTTCATAGTAATTTGTACATATTTATCTTAAATTTTTATTGAACTGTGATAATAAATAAAAAATATCATAATTGTAAAAATATTTCATAAAATTTAATAATTATAATATTATATAAAACCAAATCAATTTAAAAAGTTATTAATATTTTTTAACATTCTCCGATATAAATATTTTTTTTGGTCAATAGAAGTATAGATAATAAACTTAAGAACTATAGTTATTTATAGTTTGAATTTAAAATAAACTACAGGAGATGGTGTGATAAGAAAAAAAGTACAAAAAATCAAAGAAGTATTGATTGAATATTTAAAAAGTGGGATTTCCATTGTTCATGGAAAAAATATACGTATTGGTGGCAGTTTTTAAGTTGAAGTGTTGGAGCAACTACTGGATGCATGGTATTCCACTGTCAACACTCCACTTCATTATCAAACTTAAACCTTTGTCACTGTTTGGTTTGGTATTTGCATGTTTGAACCATATAAAAAAAGTTACCATATATTCATATAACTAATAATATTAGTTGTGTTTAGTTTATACTACTTTATTTAATTATTTTTTCAAATACTATTAACTACTTAAGTATTACTATTATAACAAAATTATCCATTAATTACACATAAAAAAAAATCATTTTTAAAAAATCATTTAAAAAGAAAAAGATTGAAAGCTTTAATTTGGATGTGTATCATCTAGAGTGTCAAAATGGATTTAAGTCCCTCAATCAACTTCAATCACCAAAAATTTCAAATTAATTAAATTGAAATAAATATAGTTTTTTAATCTACGTCAAATTGAATTTAATTTAATTCACTTAAGTTATAAGTAGATTGAAGATAAATTAACTCATAATTAACTAATAATAACTGTTTATCAATTTTTTATTTGTTACTATTTTTAGTTATACATATTGATGAACTAAAATGTTATTTGAATGATTTGAATGTTGAATTAATTTTCTTGCTTAATTATATACGTTGATATTTTCTAGAGAAATCATTTGCAAAACTAGTGAATGAGAAAGTAAAGAGTGAGAATTGAGGGGTAATGAACCAAACCACGCCCCACACTCTTCAATATTCTATTTTCTAATTTATAGATAAAAAAAAAACTCCTAAACCTAACCGTTTTCTTTTTTACTTTCTTTGTTGCTTTGTTGGGCTCATACATTAGGCCCAACTTGTTATTGACAATTACAAAAATTTTCTTTAAAATAATGAAAATAACCTTAAATAAAAACAGGGTGTAAATAAAAATTATTTCCAGAATCTTTTATCCGAAAATATTCTGGATTTGAATATCTAGAATACATTTTTAAATTCCAGAAGTTTTTATCCGAAATGCATAGTTCTGAATTTTTTTATTCAAAATATATTTTCTTTATTTTTGAATTATTCTTATTATTCCAGATTTTTAAAATCGGAATAACGATAATTTTGGAGATTTAAAAAAATACAGGGTGCAGGTTAGAATTATATAATGGAGGAAGAAATTGCGCAACTTTTAAGGCAAATATAACGGTGTTTGGGTTCTTTGGCCCATTAGAGATAGATGGATTCAATAAGTTCATAGTTGTTATTGTATACAATTTTATGCTTCACACATATTTGGTGAAGCATATGTGTGTTCATGATTTAACTAATTTAGAGTTTCTTAGTAGATATAACTTACCAGATATTATTAAAATTAGTTTTGCTAATAATCGGCTAGATCTTCTTGAACTTTAATTCGTTTGATTTTTCACTGTAAATTTTAGCCTAATCCCTTATGCCTTTTTATATATATATATATATATATATATATATATATATATATATATATAGAGAGAGAGAGAGAGAGAGAGAGAGAGAGAGAGAGAGAGAGAGAGAGAGAGAGAGAGAGAGACGTTAAGGTAATAAATCAGTTATTCTATGTTAATACTTAAAGTATCAACCTTTTATTAAAAACATAATGATATTAAATATATTAATTTTATATTAAATCTTATCTAGGTAATTAATGATAATATTGTTCTAACAAAAATAATAAGAGTTTATTATTGAATGTTTGCTAACACGTTGGGGAAATATTAAATAATTTAAATCATATTAAAAATAAAGATTGAATAAATTTTGTATTTATAATATACTTAAGTGTTTTTGTTTTTAAAATTAATTAGTATTTAGTTATTATTGAATGCTTGTTAACACGTTGGGAAAATATTAAATAATTTAAATCATATTAAAAATAAAGATTGAATAAATTTTGTATTTATAATATACTTAAATGTTTTTGTTTTTAAAATTAAT
>Ga0123342_1010049_pt1 | contig 10998 bp, 8 predicted proteins | sample Turbeawhitnodule_FD_89960 | JGI IMG/M metagenome (GOLD analysis project Ga0123342, IMG submission 89960) | Root nodule microbial communities of legume samples collected from Mexico - Turtle bean Mexico white nodule | ecosystem: Host-associated > Plants > Roots > Nodule | place: Mexico: Nepantla... | reverse complement strand
TCCTGGAATGTCAGCCTTGAACACGTGTGCCTCCGGGGTCTCCTTCCAATCCACATGGGTGCTCACAAATGCTGAATTCTGGCGTGAAAATTCAGGGAAGGAGGGAGAAAGAGAATTGGGAAAAGGAAAATCCTTGAAGGGATCCCACACTTCCAGAGAGAAAGGATCAAAGACGTTGCTTCTTCGCCCACCCAAGAAACTTGGAATCAGTGACATCTTGAGTTTGTTTTACTTGCACAGATTCAAAAAGAGTTAATTGATTTCTAGTTTGATGATGTGCAGAGGAAGTGATGCAGTATTTATAGGAAGCAAAAGGATAATGTAGTATGTTCCAGAAATTCTGCTTTCACTTTGGTTTTGCGTTACCTGTTTCAGATCATTCCGGAAACTTCTATATTTACCCAGCATCATTGAGAAAGCTCTGTTTGTTTCCATGTACTTATGGATATGAACTACTTAGGCCCAATGTACATAATAACAATAAAAGCCCAATATCAGAGTTATCTAATGCGGAAGAAAGACGAAAAACCTTCAAAAGAAGTGGAAAAAAAATAGAATTGTAGTATTACTTAGACGGATAAAAGAATGTAATTTTTTTATGTAAAAAAAAATATTTTTTCTTAACATAAGTTGTTTATTATTTTAAAAAAGTAGTTATAGAAAACTATACAAGTTAAGAAATTAAAAATGAGATATCTTAATGTTTACTGTACTACTTTTACCATAAAATTATCGTTTATTTATGCTAACAATTATTTAATTTTAAAAACTGAAAAATATGTGATACAACAATAATTATTAAAAAAAGCAAATAAGTTGAGTAATAAATTAAAAATTATTAAAAATTAATAAATAAATTGAAGATAAAAGGATAAAAACAATAATTATTTATCTATTTATGACAAATAATGAAAACAAAAATTATTTTAACTACACGAAAACTTGTCAATAAGAACTGAATTGAAAATTTTAAAATTTATAAAGTAATTAAAATTGAATTAAAGTCATAAAGAAAAGAATGATAATTGTGATACAAGAAATTATGGATACTAAGATTACATATGAAGAAATATTTTGTGAAGTGAGGTAGATGTGATAAGAATGGATGTTATGAGTTGGAGATGGCGTTGGCATGGTTGGTCTTGGGAAGCGTGATGGTGAGAACGCCGTCTTCCATGGAGGCCATCATGTGATCGGGTTGGGCGTTGGGAGGGACCGTGAAAGACTTTTTGAAATTCGAGCTTCTGCGGTTGACGCGGTGGCTGCTGTCGCTGTCTTCTTGTGTCTCCACCGTCATCGCTCCGCTCACCTGAAGCACTCTTCCGTCTTCCACCTCCACCTTCACATCCTCCCTCCTCAACCCCGGCACCTCGCCCTTCAGCACGTGCGCATCCGCCGTCTCCTCCCACTTGAACTGCCCACTCAGAAACGAGGGGTCGCAGGACAGTGCGGAGGTGGATAGCGCCGTGAAAGGGGAGTCCTGGAAGGGGTTGGCGTTTGGAACGATCGACATTTTCTTTATCAGAGAGAAAGAAAAAGATTATTTGGTTTGGGAGCAGTTTTGCGCTGTATAAAAGGACTTTTTCAAAGGTTACGAGATTTCTTCGCCAACCCTCACGACGGAGTATTGCATGTGGACATCATTTTCTTTTTCTTTTATTAGATGTCATTTAATATTTCAAATGTGCATTTATCACTTCTTATTTAGTTTTGTTCCTCTAAGTATATCAAGTTAAAAAATAAATTCAGACGATTCAAAGTTATTTTAAGCGTTCATTCATTATTTACAATTAATGAAGAGAAACTGAACATGTATTGATTTCAAAAAAAGTAGAAAGTAGAAACATAAATGTACATCGCCAATAATTTAAATAATTTAGTTAAAGAGGAAAAATAAACTTATTTTACTTTATATATTTATAAGTAAGTCCATTTTTATTAAATAAATTATAGTTAATTATTTTAATATTTTTAATAAATACTTTTTCAACGAAACACAAAAACTAGACTCAGAAGCATACTACAATAGAATCATGCAATCAAATTAGTCTTTATAACACTAAGTTTTTAGTCAATGATGTATTAATTCAAAATGCTTTCAAACTTTAATTACTCATTTCAGTGATTAAAACAACCCAACCACAGGAAGAACACAGCTGAATTCATATCGCCACAAAAAGAGGCAAGAAAGATGAGAAAAGAAAGGGTTCTTAAATCAGTGAACATTGTGCAAGTGAATCCAATGACATATTGAAAAAAAAAATGGTAGAGACAAGGGAAATACAGACATAATGTAATTTATCATCCTTTTGCAACATAAAAGTCTTGCCCTGTTTTTTTCCTATATAGTTAGGCCGGAGAGAATGTTACCTTTAAATATTACACTATAAAGGCGAGTATAGGAAACATTATTCCTTATGTTTTCTTCTCTTGGGTTTTCCTTCATGAGAATTGTCTGCGGACATAGAGGAAATGCCAGTGCTGTGACCATGTGAGACCTCAGACAAGTTGAATTTGGATTTAGATTTAGACTCGTGTCTTTTTCTTGAAAAACTTGATGGCTCAGAAACTTCAGACACAGAGCTTTTCTGTCTGCTACCTTTTGATGAAGCTGCACGTCCACCACTTTGCATAGGAAAGTATCGAGATGAAGTTGTACCTGTGATTCCAGAAGAATTTCGATCTGCATGTCTTACTCTGGTTGACTCTAGTTCTTTAGGATCAGGGAAATTGACGGTTGATACTCGCATTGAAATCTTTGCTGCAGTAAAGCAAAAGAGAAGATAATTAATGCTTGAATTCAAAGGCTACAAAATTAAAAACCTATAAGAATTAAAAGTATCACTAAACACTCCCAAGAACCAGAGTCTAGTAACACAAAGTGATAAAGAAAAGTAGTCAAACACAGCAAGGGAAAATCCAATCCAACATAAAAAGGGTGGGGGGAGGGAGGGCCGGAACAAAAACGGGAGTGAGATCCACGTTAATGCACACAGTTTCTAAAAAACATAGCTAATAAGAAAACTGCTGGTCAAGTTCAAAATCAAAAGTAAATCATTTGCTACAGCACTTGCAATATAATTTTCTGCCATACATGAATATTGAACTCATATTCACATACTTTTGTTAAGAAAAAAAAATCAAATGAACAAAATAATGAAACCTCAGATTAGAGGTTTCATGGTTCACACATTGAAATTCATGAAAATTACAAGCAAATGTTGAGCTGGAGAAATGGGCTGGTTTGCCAGTTTGGCAGAAGAGATAAGGGTCGAATCTAATAGTTTTTCAAAAGCTACTCAAAGTAGCTTGTAAAAAATAATGAGAATTTTCATATTCAGTTTTATTATTCTAGAAGGTCAAACAAACACACAGAAATTTTTTAAAAGTGATTTTTAAAAGAAAAATACATGTGAAGCAAATGAACTCTTATCACACAACTCATTAACTGACTATATTAGCAAAAAAGATATACATTAAGTACTAATTCATTGATGCTACAGCAAGTACATCCAACACCATTGTTAAAGCTATTTACTCAGACAACTCTTGATGCAAAACCAGGTACTGCCCCATCTTACATATTCTTATGACTTGAGATTGTATCTCAAATTATAGTGACTAACAATAAAGCTCCCTCGGAAGGCTGGAATAGTTCTCAAATAATTCTTACATTGAAATGGCCAAAGAACAAAGATTAGCCATTGCCCCCATCTTACATGTTCTTATAACTTGAGATTCTGCCTCAAATAATAGTAATAATAAAGTTCTTGCTCTATGTGAGCTAGAATAATTCTCAGAATTCTTGTAGATATCCTTCATTTTACAGTAACAGAGGTCATTAAACAAAACAAAATCTATGGATGCTTACCAATTTTTGGTTCTGTAGAGGAAATAAAAACTGTTTCGTCTGGCTCATGAGCAGAAAAATTTACAAAATCATATACCTTTCCTGCCACCATAATACGAAAAGTAAGGCACTTGCACAAATTGAAGTTGAGAACATAGATTGATGGTGTCACAGATGATTAATTTTATTTACCTGATGAACCCTCAAAGCTGGCTATCTTACCATCATTATGAAGTGTGACAAACAATTTCTGTCCATGTATATCAGATAAAAAATCCTGGCCAACATCACACACACATCAAGCAGGACAACAATGGCAATAATTAACATAACATCAAGCAAGGCTCTTCCATCATCTAACTCCTAGATGGAAGGAAACACCGCCAATACAGACACAAGCTCATTAGAATATAATGCAACCTTAAAAAGTTATAAAAATTGACCAGTTTCCTATATAAGGTAAGGGGGTAAATGTCAGCAAATGAATATAGAGGTAATACACAGAAATGTATTTTTCCACCCTCCTTAATAAGATCTAACACGAGAAAAATTAACATGAAACGTGTACGGCAACTTTTAATCTCCAAACAGAATCTAACACAAGAAAAATTAGGCTTAGTAGAAAGGCTTGATAAAAAAGAAGCCTAATTTTTTGAAAACTGAAATCAATGTACTAATTTTTATTTTTAACTTTTCTTGATACCACACTTGATTTTTCGCTTTTGTAATGACAATGATATCAAACCTTAGTGACTTTTATTTTTCATTTTGTTGGCAACAACAATTCAGATTCAGTTTAAAAGAAATAAACAAACCAAAGGCATAAAGGACAAACTTACATTGGAAGAAGGCAACTTAAGAAACAAAAGTTCAGTTGAGTCAGTCAAGTTAATGAGCGCTTCATTGGTGTCTTCCACGTATTCTGCAGAAGGCATGTAATCTTCTGCACCCTCCAAATCCCCCATTGAAATTTGCAGAGCCTAAAATAAACCCCACCCATATTTAAAGCAAACACAGAAGAAAGGAAGACAGAAAATCAAATAGCGGAAAACAGTAAACAATTCTTCAGTTCAAATGCAGATAAACATACTGTGATGCCAAACTGGGTTGGATTATGAACACAAGTTGAGTCCATCAATGGTGAAAATTCAATTCTACTACTACCCTAACACATTCGCTCTAAAATGATTAGCATAGTCACTTCAGACCATCCCGAAAAAAGTGGAATGGCTAGTAGTCAGAAAATTTATTTACAGATTAATAAATTTATGCTGTATATGCATAAATGCTCAAAAATTTTAAAACCTAAATTAATTACATTTACATAATTAACAAAAGGTGGCCAGAAAACACTGATCATAACCATAAACAGAAATGCAGTTCGGTAGATGAGATGACAGAAGATAAGGTCCGAGTTGCCCACAAGGGTTGCAGTAGGGTATTCAAGGATGGAGGGTGGAAATACTTCAAAATTCAGAGAGGATGGCTGTGCTTCAAAACAGAGATTGCTCAATGTTAAAAAACTGAATAAGGGTGGTAAAAGAGAGTTTTATTGAAAAACTGAATAAGGGTGGTAAAAGAGAGTTTTTCGCCAAACCGTTCCAATGTTTCATTTGATAGTAAGAGAAACACGGTAATCATTGTTAATTACACCATGTTTATCATCGCCTAGCATTCAAATATAAATGTCAAGAACAACTGCACTTTATCAATAGTCACCAGAACAGGCAATTGCGAATTCAATGCTATATACTCATATTTCCCAATAACCGTTTTTTATCTCAAAAATTCTATCAGAAAAACAAGGCATTATATCTCTAAACTAAGCTGAATCAAAGACACAAACATGTTCACAAGACAGAAAAATAAAATAAAAACTCTGAACCCTAGAGCGACAACCTCACTCAGTACAAAAACAATAAAATTCTACATAAACAGGGTTCCATTTGATTTAATTTGGCGAATCGTATGGTAAAGAGAGAAAAACGAGTTGCGTGAATGGTTTCTAAAGAATGCAGAGTAGAGTGAGTGAGTTACCGGAAACGGCGCAGTTGCAGGGTTCGTCGTCAAACGGAGAAAGAAAGAAGAGGCGCAGACAATGAAAGAGGCAGCTTCAACATATATTCACTAATTTAAAATAGATAAAAAATAATTAGGGCCTGCATTTTTTTATATAAAAAACATTCTACCATATATGTTATAAATGGGAATAAATAAAATTGGTTTCATTTTTAATTCATTTTAATATATTTTTAATATCCATATAAATGAAAAAAGAAAGTTGTGTTAAAACAAGTTTAGGGCTGTACAATATTAATATTAGGGTTCAAATTGTTCCACTCGATAATTTTCCTGGACTATCCTTTTATTTTAAAATGAGCTTTTAAATATAATTTGTTACTATATAACATTTAAATATAAAAAAAATATTTAAAACTTTTTATTTTTATTTTTTTTCTAACAAATCAATTAAAACATAACAATATTATTCATATATATATATATATATATATATATATATATATAACAATATTTCTTATTTTCTGTTGATAACGTATATAAAAAATTTCAACTATTTTTTTTTATTAAATATATTTAATGTGTTAGCAAATAATATAATGATATTTCATTTAAACAATTTAATTAATTAATTATATTTTTTTATAATTTAATAACTAAATATTAGTTTCTTTACAAAGATTATAAAATATATTAATTAAAATTGAGTATCTAAAAATAATGCTTAATGTCTGGATAGCATAATATAATACCATTTTACTCAAATAACATAATATTTTATTTCATCCTTTGCAAATTTAAATCAATATAATGTCAAAATCCAATAACTTATATCAAATCTATTTTTCTTCCTTTATTTACCTAGGAAGGTTGGTAGATAATTTCTTTGATAAACATTAATCTCGTAAACATATAATTATATTTAATATTTGTTTTCAAAAGTATTAGATGTGAAATTAAAATGTAATACATAACTTGTCAATTATATAATAATCTTACGTTAAAGAAAATATTTTTTTTTTCTTAAGATTTTCCAACATTATAAGGTAGTATTAATCATTAGTAAATCTCATTTAACTTAGTTCAATAATCAGGTTCATATGTTTATTATCTATATTTATAAATTAATAAATGAGATTTATTAATACTCATCGAATAAATATCATCACATATACATTGATCTATCGAAGTCATTATTCACAGTGATAATCATATAATAAAAAATAATTTAGATTAAAATTCTAAATGACTTAATTCTTATTGTTATAATCTTTATTATGATGATAAATCTAAAATTATAATGAAGGATTTTATCAAAATAATTATTATATTAAATAATATTAATATGATAAAGAAAATATTTTGTTATAAATAAAAAATAGAAATAAGTAATGTTTTACCTTGAGACATACATTTATTCCTAAGAATTTCCCACTTATATTAGAGTCAATTAGTTATATATCTCATTTTATTTTCTATTTCAGTTCATCAAACTCCTTTAGGGGATTCTACAAGAAAACAAATTTAATTATTATTAAAGTTCTTTTAATATAAATATAAATTTATTTTTTTATTTTTTTAATTTAAAAATGATTTATATATGCTTAGAGGATACCTAAACCTTTTATCTTAAATCAATAAAAAACAATTATCAGTATTTTAAAATTACATCTTAAATGAGCTATCATAAGTGAAATTTCAAATTTTATAATTGCTAAATTGATATTTAGTTGATTTTTTTCTCTAATTCAATATTAAATTTGAAAAAAATGTATGTGTTAATGAAATTAACAACCAAAATAACTCCACATAATTTTAATCCTAAAAGTTTAGAATCAAATATAGTTGCTAAACATGCTACTAAAAGTTTAGAATCAAATATAGTTGCTAAACATGCTACTCATACATGTTATCAAGATTATATGAGTAGTGAAAAAAAATGTATTTAATCCCTTTCATGTGAAAAACAAAAAAAAAACTTAGTAAACCAATGACAATCATAATACCATGGAAGAGATTAATTTATGACATAATTCCATGAAATAAGTGTACCATTATTTGTATTTTTTATTTATTTATAAGTATTTGCTACGATTTAATTATAGGAGTTGTTAAAGGAGAGAAACATAATAAAATAAACCTTTTATATGTTAAAATTAATTTGTGAAGAATAAAATTTGGAGAAGTTATATAATAATTTTAACAAATTAACATAATTTTAAGCTAATTTTAATTCATGAACAAGTTTATTTTATTTTATTTTCTTTAGATTTTGTTTAAATAACTCATCCAAATTGTGTGTTTCCCATTATCAATTTGTTACCCAAAGTTAAGTATAGATTGCAACCTGTCCATTATGAAAGGATCTTGTGGTGGAGGTATAATAGTAATATTCACTTCCCTCTCAAAGAGATGGTTGCTAAGATGATAGTTAATAGTATAAAGATGAGCTTCACTCAAACAGAAGAATAAATAAGGTTGAGTTCCTTAGAGAAGTTGAAGATGCTACTCTTTAGGAAGCCATAACAACTAGCTTTCTAACATTTTAGCAAGTCATTATTTTGAAGACTCACACATATAACCCTTCATCTTAAAATTCATCCTTGTTCCCATTGACCACATGGGTATAATTGTTCCTTTAGATTACATGTGTCATGGTTTCTCCCAAAACAATCCACCTTAACCTTCACATTTGTTCCAATACAAATTTTGGTGGTACCTATACTAGATTGATCTATGTTTTCCACCCTTGAACGTTCAACCCCAACAAATCAAGTTAGACGAACCCTTTTGACCCTCAACCACGCTCACACTATTTTCCTACTTATTATGTGTTTTTCTTTCCCTTTTATAGTGGTTTAGGGTTTATCTTTCCCCGTTAAAACCATCATGTAACCTCCCCACTTTGTATTTAAAGTTCTAAAGTACTAATTTGAGGTTGAATTATTTCAATATTAAGAGTAACGCTGTTTTTGACTTACTCTAATTTTTGTGCAGATTTAAATTAAATAATATTTTTACAGAAAAATAAATATCAAAAGTGAAAAAAAAATGATATTGTGAAGAATTCAATACAAAAGTAATATTAATGACTACAACCAATTAAATAAATCTAAAACAAAATAATTAAAACATAAATAAAAAAATAAAAAAGTAACAGATCAGCCTTAGAGGTTACTAATTTCAACTCATATAATCTTAAACACACCTCACCCCATTTTTGGCAGGCCAGGTCAAGCCAAAACGAGTCGAAGTGACCCGTTTTGCTGTAACTAGTTATATTTAGAGTGAATAGTTCTCCTTTAAAAGTATACACAATTGTCATTTCAGTCTCATAAGATATTTCAGAAAGAAAAAATTCCAGAAAAGGTCCTTCTATGTACAATCCAAGAATCTATAATTCAATTTAGTCTAAAATTGAAAAACTTATGTAATTTAATAATAATATTTCTTCCAGGATTAAAATTACAATTAATAATTAAGTTTGACCTACAAAAACATACTATGACTCCTTTTACTTTCAAAAACTACGACAATAGTTGCCGCTGCTCTATATAGCAAGGTGTAATATAAACTTAAAAAACAAGGAGAAGATTGTGAAAATTACAAATTTCACTTTTGTAATTTTTCTCTCCTGAAGTTGTAGGTACAAAAAATTAATAGCTTGTTTGTAAATGATTGTTAAAAAAATTACTTATTTTATTTAAGAAAATATTTTCTAAGAAAACACCGGTAAATTTTTATTTTTTTTAAAACTAAGCTATTTAAACTAACTTTAACCAGAGGAGATTAGTACCATATACAGGACAGGTGGGGAATATGTTTTCCATCTGCTAAAAAAAACTAAATGATTAAAAAAATATTGACATGTATGCATAACTCAAGGGTAGTAAGATGGTCAAAAAATAGGGCAGTGTTGAGAATTAGTTTATCAAGGATATGGCTCTCTGACACATGGCTTTGGATCTGGCAATAACTTCTGGCCAAGTGGCTTCAACCCTCTTTTGGACCAGTACCTTACAAATGAAGTTTCTAGCTTCCTCACCTATCATCACAATCATTAAGGAAGTGTTATTTCTTTTTCCAAATTTATCCATAGTGATAAAACATAAGAACTTAATTAATATTCATGAATGAAAAGAATAAGAGAGGAGTTCCATACAAGTAACACATTTTGTACCACTTTTCGTCTTCCTTCTATCTAACTATGTTTTCTGATTCTTACCTTTTACATTTCTATTTCATACACATTTCATTGCCTTGAATAAAATTAATCTCTAGAAGTGAAGAATGTCAATCATGTGTTGATGTTGAAAGTCCCGATAGATCTTTTATGTGGCTTGTTAAGAGTAACTTGTTTGATAGAAATAATCTCCATAAATAAAGCACTTAATCACTATTAATGTATCTTTTGTCAATATTCAGATCAATTACACAATGTGTGATAACCACTGTCGTATATGGTTTCAAACAAACTTAAGTGCAATATAGAGGTTGTAGAAGTTCCCATTGGCACAAAGAAACATGCCAGAGATGTAGAACAGTTCCATTAAATGAGTGGAGTTAGTTTACTTGGTTACACAAAAAGCTTTTCTGAGAATTTACTACACCAATGCTTCGGATGAAGACGAGTTATTCTGGAATTTTTGTGGAAAATATATTTTCATTTTTACTAGAATCTCATTAGTTGTTGTCTATAAAAGAGGTAGAGGTATCGGAGCTTTTAAGCTTGAAGATTTTATTTCTGCTATATTTCTCTTTCGTTATAGGATCTGTCCAACAGAACTTCTCATTCTCTTCCATTAATGAAAAAGTTCCTCTTATCAAGAAAAATTAATCACAACAAACAATTCTACCACCCAAAATGTAAAATGAAAAACATACCTGCTTAACAATAAATGGCTCCTCAGCAAGACTCAATGGCTCTGTCAAAATAGTTAGAAACCCATTCCGATTGCCATAAACAATGTCAGTGAATGGTCGATCACCCACCTGCCATAAATATTATGCTTTAACTTTTAACATAAATCTGAATCAAACACTACAAAAAAGTAGCTGATAGAAGATAACACTGCAGAATTCTTATGTACCATAATTAATCGTGAAGCTTCACAACCAAAATGCTTCTC
>Ga0123342_1010048_pt1 | contig 10998 bp, 3 predicted proteins | sample Turbeawhitnodule_FD_89960 | JGI IMG/M metagenome (GOLD analysis project Ga0123342, IMG submission 89960) | Root nodule microbial communities of legume samples collected from Mexico - Turtle bean Mexico white nodule | ecosystem: Host-associated > Plants > Roots > Nodule | place: Mexico: Nepantla... | reverse complement strand
GTTATGCTGCCAAATTGTGCTCAACTTTGCTTCTCCCTAGAATCCTAGGCTCTAAACTTCAATTCCTTCATCTTTTCCCTTGAGCTGGCCGAACCACTCAATACCCATACTTAACATGCACCTTGCTTCCGCCCCATACTCTACATTGATTCAAGAAGAACTTCATGAAAATGCCATCACATGGACTATGCCAAAACTTCTCAATATCTCAAATTTTACATATTACAATATACTCACTCACTTTATTTTTTTTAATAATACTTTTAATATTCAACATTCACACATTCACGCAACTAAAAAGCTTCTCAATCAATTAATCTATATAACGTATTAACTGTATAGTTTTTCTATCTATCTTGTTTTACATTAACTCGAACATAAAAATTAAATATTTGAAAAACAAATGGTAAATAACGCGTCATATTTAAGTTTGCATTTCTAAACGTTGTCGTGGTTCCCAATAACAATTGGTTTCTAAGAACCACAACAGTATCCTAAACATAATAACAGCATTAGAATAGGAGAACGGCATTTGAAAATTAAAACAAAAAATGGTGTAAATAATCGTTGATGTTTCGTTAATGTTTTGGAACGAAACCTGATGCTGTCAGTCAATATCACATTTTGCAGCAAACATTTGATTAGAAACTGAGCTGAAACTCAGTCTCTTAAACTGATGCATTTTTCTTAAGCATGAACTTCAATTCTGCAGGTAATATATCCACTTTCTCAAATGGAAATTATGGGAGGGAACAGAAAACAGAATTAAGGCTTCTACAAAGCTAATTCGACCATTAGTTCTTGGCCAAGGATTGTCATGACTAGAAACATCTAAATGAAGAAAAATGGATAGTAGAAGGTACAATAGTCTATCTAAAAAGATAATGTTATTTTTGTACAAAATATAAGACGACCAGCATTCCCAGAAGTCTATTCTACAGGCAAACCACATGAAAATTGATACGGTGATGGAACCGGTAAGGGAAAAACACAAAGAAAGCTGGAAGAAATAAGTGCTGGAATAGAGATATCTTATTAAAAGCAACTTTTAAGGATAAAATAACATAACCAACAACCATCCCTCCCTACTAGTCTAGTGAGGGTATATAATACCCTTCCAAAAACTATTTGTCCTCATAGACAACTGTGCTGAAAATACTGAAAAGCAATAACAGAAAATCCTAACAGAAAAGGGAATCCAATCCCTACAAAAGACAAAAGAGATCCTTCTAGATGTAATCCTTTAACCAAATGGGCCTTGTGCTTGTGAATCCCGTATCAAAAAGCATCTCGAAATCATTCCAGGAATTAGGAAACAAATTTTAAAAGTAGGTTAAATACAACTACAGAAAAACCGAAACACGACCTTTGAAGGTACACTAAAACAATGAAAGCTTCACACTTCTTATTAATGCGCCAATACAAATTATAGAGCAAGAAAAATTAAGCAAGTGTTGGCTAGGGATGAAAACAAAAGTGTTCAGAAAATCAAAAATTAAAATTAACCGTACTCAGATGAGAACAAGTATATCTGATTTATTTTAAAAAGATTCACTTCATTACCCATTCAAACGCAGGAAGGAAAGTTGAAACACAGAACAAATACATATCAGACGTATATCACATAACAAGAGACAGGGACCTAGATATTCCATAATTCCAACTCTAATTGAAAAATAAGAGTCTAACATAGCCACATGAACATAACAAGAGGAAAAGAGAAATAAAATTAGGTGTAATCCTTAATGTCTTGATAATGTTGTGGCCTCAACTCAAGTCATTCAATCTAACAAAATTAACATATAACCAAAACAAGAGAAGGCATTTCTGAAACTCTCCACTCAAACAAAAAAAAGATGACACCATTTAGTCTCCCTTCTTCCTAAAGGAGCATCCCTCAGTTAGCCTTGCCCGTCCCCCGGTTGGCTGGCACAAGACAGTCTGGCAGTTTCCACATACAACAACAGTCTGAGAGTGGCTAAACACAGTCGTTCTGCAGCAATAATTTATACAAAACAAAATGAATCAAAAATATACAATCGACCTAGTTCCCAATTAAAATCAATCAAAAATATACAATCCAACAGACCTAGTTCCCAATTGAAATCAATCAAAAAATATACAATCCAACTGACCTAGTTCCAAACTAAATACAATAAAAAAAATATAATCCAACCGACCTAATTCCCAATTAAAATCAATAAAATATAATACAATCTAACTAACCCTAATTTCAAAAAAAAAGTCAATAAAAGAAAATAAATAACTTACATGTTAAAGCAACCCTGGCACTTAACATCCTGCAACAAACCCAATTGGACAAAAATTAAAAATCCAACAGAGTAATACCAATTTCAATAACAAAAAAATTAATATTTTGGGCCAAGTTATCCTTCCAATCAAAGGAAGATTAGAACAGAGTCAGAACATATATGTGACAATACCATGAAGAAAGAGTTTGGGGACTGAACAAGACGCTTGAGTTTGTGTTTCCTCTTCTCAATCTCAGCAGGAGGATTTAGCAAATCAATATCATTTTGAAGAACCTATTAAAACCCACACAAACAAGCAAACAATCAAAACACAATTCAGAAAAGCCCGCAACAAACCATAACGTGAAAAGGGAAAAAGGAAAAAATGAACAAATGTTAACATATTCAGCTATCTTTCAAACATGTTTTCTCTAACTAATAAACTTATGCAAACAAAAGATAGAAATAAGAGTAAAACAATGTTAGATCTAATAAGACGAAAAGGGTACTCACCATGTTGCCCTAAGAATTTGAAGGAACTAAAAACCCTAGAGAAGAGAAGGAGTGAGTTGCGGCTGAAGAAGAACAAGGTTTAGAATTAACATCAAATGGTTATTATATAAAATGGGATGTGCTCAAAATATGGTTCTGAAGAGGCCCGGCCCAAAAGTGTGGTTTCTTCATCCCAACAAAAGTGAATTATTTTATAATAAAAAATTAAAATTGAAATAAAATTATAACATTTGCAGTGAAAAAAATAATAGAGAATTATATAGATTTTAAAATTATTTTTTGTTAGAAGACCTTGAAATTCATTTTAAAACATTAGATTCGGGAATAATATATTAGTATATTAATTTCTAAGTTTCAAAGGTAGAGGCAAAAAATGGGAAAATAATCCTCTATGTAGTTAGTGTTTTTGTGTGACTAAAAAAAGAAAGAATGTGAGTCTTAAAATATATTGGTATTTATATAAATAAATTTATAATAACTAAATATATAAATTATATTATAATTAATTTATAATAAATAAAGACTTTTAATTTCAATGTATAATTCTATTTTATATCTATGGTAATCAATTTATATTGTGATATAAGGTTAGGTGGTATCAATAATCGTATTGTAAGGGTATTAAATTATTCATAATTTTATATTTTAGAATAATATAATTTTAATGTGTTTCTTAAAAAATTTCATTATACAATATTTAATAATAAATATATGTATATATATATATACGTATGTCTATTTGAAAATTAATATAAATTTAAATATTTTTATATTTATATATATCCTACATCATATTGATTTATAATTAGTTTATAAAAATATTTTTGTTTGTAAAATCCTTTAAATATAAAAATTGACATCTCAAACTCACACATCAAATTTAAACAATAATATGTAAATCACATTAAATATAACATGAAAAAAAATATGACAAACTAAATACAAAAATACTTCCTAAAATAATTTAAACAAAACCATAAATAAATAGTTGAAATCTATTATTGTATTGGACAGAAATGCGTTCGTGACCGTGACCTCGGTCCAGGTCCAGGTAGGGGTCAGCCCAAAAAAGATAATTAAGATAAAAGATAAAGAACTATTGTGATATTATTCTGAAGATAAAAATTATAATTGTTATTGTTTAAATCTGTTATCATATTATTCTGAAAATAAAGAGATATTTTATCTCTTGTGATAATATGCAAGTTAGTTATATATCACTTAATACATACATGTTAGTTACATATTAATTAATTGTTGTTGAGAATAAGAGAGGAGCACCCGAGAATAATGGTGCATATGTTAAATAGGATGTTATCCTGTTAGCACCGAAGATAAGTGGTGTCCATGAGCACTTAATTTTTTGTTATTATTTTATGCTTTTCATAAAGATTATATTCTCGTGAGTAAAAGTTGTTAAACGAGTAAGCTATAAAAGGGACTTAAGATACAAGGTACGTTGTTTCTAAATACTAGACTGAAACTGAATACTTATCTTATTTTCATAAGCTTTCACTGATTTGATCGTCGAAGTGTGATCAACAGGTTAGGAACGGAGTTTTCCACTCAAGTCAACCACCGAGAAAGTCAATTGACGAGAACAATTATAAACAAATTTTAAAAAAACAACTAAATTCATACTACTATATGAAACAAACAAGCCTATTGACCAACCTTACATAAATAAATTTATCACCATCTCTACAAATATGAGAAAAGTTTAAACTCAAATCTCTTATAAAAAAAACAATTTCCACAAAAGTTTATACTAAACTTTTTAGCATATTCAATAGGCAAAGTAACTCCTAAGAAAGAAAGCTTAGACCCAGAGAAAATAATTAAAATTTGTGTTTTAAACATGTTATTTTTTTTACTGGTTTATAAGTTTGATTCACGCGTAATTTAATGTGACATTATATAAAAATACTTTAAAATATTTTTTTAATTTTTATTTCTCTCCCATAAAATATTTGTTCTATAGATATTTTATATCAGTCTCATTTTTTACAATAAAGTATATATTTGATTTTAATACCAAAGATATTATTTTAAATCAAAATATATTAATATTAAAATATCTTAGTTTTTAGCTTTTTCGTATAAAATATTAGTTCAATTGATATTTTATACCACTGTCGTGTTTCTATAAAAAAATATATATTTTAAATATAATTAGAATATTGTTTTACAAAAATATATATTTTTACACTAAATTTATTGTAAGGATCGAGAAAAATAGTTTGAGTAAAATTGGTATAATTAAAATGACATTTGAATATTTTATTATTAAAGTTAAAAGAGTATATAAATAGAAATTCAGTTATTTAGGTTTCATTTTAAAAGAACCATCATCTTTCTAAAAAGTTCTTTTTTCTTTTTCTCTCACTTCTCTATAAGATTTTGAGATCCTCACTCATCAGATCAACGATTCGAGTTCGCCATTGGACTCCTGGCAGTGAACTCTACAAGATTGCCTGATCAAAATCTTAGATAGAATAAGTTCAATATTGGCTCCTTGTCTTTTGAGTTAGTTTTGATCTGGTTAGGTTTGCCCTTAGTTAATCTTTCACGTGATGTTTGTATCTTTAGAATTAGTCTCTGTTAGCTCATGATCCTAATGGTATAGTTAAATTTGTGATCAGGACTCTTTGGTGCAGGTTAAGCGACCTTTAAGCTTTTGGTAGATTTGGAGCTCTTAAGGAGCATTTGCTCAAGTTCAGGTAAGGGAAGCTAGACTTAATTTCCAATAAAACACTAGGCTAGAAGATTTGGATGTGGGGGTGACGTGGTCACCAGTCTCAAACTTTATTTCAGGATAGTTTATTTTAAGTATATTAGAAGTTGATTGAGATTTGAATGTGAAATTTGATATATGGTATATGTTATAAAATTATATTATTGTGTATTTGAATAAGTAAATGAATGTATTTAATAGTTTGATGAATCACTTAAAGGATGATATTATTGAGTATTAGTTGTTTGATGTTGATTTAGAGTAATTATTCATCTATAGTAGGGGCTCTGTTATTTTGGTTTAGTATATTCCATAAAATAACAATTTGAATGAAAATATTGGGATGCACTTTGGTGTATTTTAGTTCACACTAAAAATTTTTGCTCAAGCCAATTAAATATATATATATATATATATATATATATATATATATATATAATTTACTAGTAGTATTTTAGCATAGTTTATTTTGGATTATTATTCTTAAATGAATTTATGGATATATTTGGATTGTTTAGAAAGTTTAAAATATATGTTGTAATTGAATGGTGTATTGATGTGTTAAATGAAGTGTGCAATGATGTGAAAGTGTGATCAATATATAGTATTTTCAAGAAAGGAAACACCGTGTTGAGATTGTTGTTAGGGTGTATTGATTTGTCAGGTTCTGATCCAATGTGACGATCCTGACTCTACTGATATAATGAATCACATAAATGAAGTTATTTAGTTGGTGAGAGTCGATGGAGGTTCATATGACTTTGTTTGCGGTTTGAAATATAATTTGGTCTTTCAGGTCATATGAATTTACCATATCATACGAGAAGATGAGATAATAAGATATTGAAATGTTTATGGCATGATTGTGTGGATTCACAACGAGTAGTAAGATAGGTGTAAGTCTCAGGATTCTAATTTCCATACACAAGTCTTCCAGAAATAGAATCAAATGTCTATGTGTTGTGAGTCAGTAGAAGTCTAACATAAGAAAGATGAATATTGAATTTTTATAGACACTTGATGATTATGTGAAATGCATGAGAATTGATGATTTTATGTAGATGTTTAAAGTTATATTTATATTATAAGTTTTAAAAATACCTAGCTTACCCTTTTCTTTATTTTATTGGTTGTTTTCATTAATATGTGATAATCGTATATTTACACGGGAGCAGGTGATAGAGCTAATGAGAAGCTGGATGATGAAAATATTTTATTTTCTTTTAAATAACTGTTTTAATTTTTTTTTTAAATATTTAAAATCTTATGAAGAGATATATATTTTGAAATATTATACGAAAAAGTTGTAGACATATTTATATTATGTTTTTATATATTTATTTTAATATTTCATACAAATTATGGTTATTAGACATGGGAAAATATAGGAATGTTAGATCTATTATTTTAAATTAAAAGATTCATGCATAATATGCCATTAATATTAAAATATTTTAAATAAATTTTAGTTTTTAGGTTTTAGATTTTAAATTTTTTTCCTATAAAATACTAGTTCAATAGATATTTTCTCCTCGCTATCATTTTTTATTTATTATAAAAAGAATTATTTTAATTTTAATTATAATATTGTTTACAAAAATAGATATTTTATTTATACCATGTCTTTTCTTTTAAACTAAAAAGATATTATTATTAATATGTTTTCTATTAAATACTCTATTGATTACAATTTGATGGATGATCTTAAGTCATCTATAATGTGTGTAATGATTTTTACATTAAATTAAAAATATATGGAAGTTTTAAAGTGTTTATATAAAATAATTTATATAAAAAATAATTTATATATATATATATAAAATAATTTTTTTATAAATAAAAAAATATTAATAACAAATAAGTGTATATATTTAAATAACTTAATAACCTTTACAATATTTTTAATATAAAAATATTGTAAAAGTTAGAATGAATGTTGATTTTATATAAACACAAATTATACAAACTTTTATATAATTTGTATATATATAAATGTTTTTTTTAAAGAAATGGTTACTGTATACTAATTTTTAAAATATTATAAATTAGTAGAATTATCAATTTTTTACATCAAACACAAATCGTCATAATTAAAATAAAACTTAAACAATAAAGTAAGTTAGGAAAATTAAATAATTATCATATATGAAAATTTAAGATGTATTAAATAAGTATATAACATAAAAAATTTCAATACAAGTATTTGATTAGATTAATATTATGTTTGTTTTTTTAGGGAGTATTGTTTTTATGGAGAAATAAAGACATGTTACTCCATCGTTTGTATCAACGATTGTATGAAGAAATTGAGACATGAATTTGCAAGTGAATGCATTTTAGGGTCTTTTACACTTTTGTAAAGAAACTTGCGAAAAGATATCAAGAGGGGAGGACATTACAAATATACATTTGCTTTCTTAAGAACTCCTCCTTGCTATATTAGAGTGAACATCACAAGTAAACTCCCAATCACTTTTACTTCCATACATGTTTTTCATCCATGGCCGAAATGTGTGAACCCTTGAGCATTTTACAGTGGATAGTGACAACAATGATGCATTTTGTTTAACATCCATGTTGGGCATTGCATAATTGATAGTGGCAACAAGGATGCATTTTGTTTATCATGCATGTGATTCATGATTGATTATGGATGGGAGAAGATAATTGGTTATCCCTTCCAAAAAAAATAATAGTGGATAAATTTGATCTTCTTCTCACTTGAATGATGAGTTGTTGCTTGAGGGATGAACCTCATGTTTTGAGCAATACTTGATCACTTAAAAGAGGGACTCTAAATTTGAAAGTCTTGCATTTAGCCTCTATTGGATCGAATACCTACAACTAGGCCAAAAGTTATATTTGATGGTTAGGGTGCAACTCTTTCTACTTAAGTTTGTAGCAGTCCGAAAGTCACGAATCAATTATGACTTGGTCCACTTGGTCTACGCCATATGACAATCAATGGCAATTGCAACAATCTCCCTAGCGAAAATTTCTCCATGCAGATTAACTGATGTCACTTGCAACAATCTCTCCTTTAGAAATTGCCCACTAGGAATTGAACTAGTGACCTTGTCTTTGATATCAATTGTTGGATTGAACACTTTGCATTAGGTCAATAGTTATAGTTTAGGTCAATAGTTACAATTGATAGTTAGGGAACAAGTTCTTCTACTTAAGAGCATAGTAGCCTAAGCGTCATTATTTGATTATGACTTGACCTACCTAGATTACGCCACAAGACAATTGATGCCACTTGTAACAATTTTCCCCTCAACACTTTTCCTGATGGGAATAATTGATGTCACCTACAACAATTTCCCTGATGGGAACAATTGATGCCACCTGCAACAATTTCCCCCTTAATAATTGTCCTGCTAGAAATTAAACTCATAAGGTTGGCTTTGTTACCAATTGTTAGATTGAATGTTTCGTGAGGCAAAAAGCTATAATTGTTAGTCATGGGGTAACTCTTTCTACTAAGAGATTAAAAGCCCAAAAGCCAAGATTCAATTATGACTTAATCTACAAGACAATTGATGCCACATGACGATTGATGTCACGGGACAATTGATGTAATATGTATAAAACAGTTTTCAACCATCAAAAACAGTTTTCAACCTTTCTAAAAACACCTAAGTATAAAACAATCGATTGTTTCGACAAAACAACAGGTTGTTTTTCACTTAGTTTGAAAAATACTTTTCTTTTAAAAGGTTTGAGAATGCTTAAGCTTTGGATTCAATCAAGAGTGGATTTACACATATAATCTACCCCCAGATCCTATCTAAAGACAACTCAACAACAACAAACACATCCAGCCTTCCATCAACCTTCAAAGGGTTTGGATTCTTCAAAGCTTGAACACACTTGATTCAACACCCTAGACATGGGTAAGGGAACAAAGGTAAACCCTAGTTTCAACCTATATAAAGGGTGCTAAGAACCCTAGCAAGGTACACAATTTCTAAGACTGAAACTACTTTATACACTTAGTGTTTCTTTGCCCGTATACTGACTTGAGCATCGGAGTGCAAACAACCGTCAAGGCCGCCCTTTGTCTTTGCAGGTGAGAGATTCTTCAACCAAGGAAGTTCGATCCTCAGGCGGAGATAAGAGGGCCAAAGGCTGCCGTTCGAGTCGACCGGCGAAACGAGTCAACCCGCGAGAACAGAAAGTGCTGGTGAAGTGTTCAAATAATTGGTGCATAACTTTCTGAAGAATAATCAGTGCTGTAATTCTAATTGACGAATGAAGTAGTAGACGTGAAGCTAGACTCTAGCCTCAAATTAGTGTAGTAGTCCTTGTTGTGGTGGCCACCAGAATTGAATTGGAACAAATAACAAACATTCCACGAGACAACATATTCATATGAGAGAAATTGCATTTGTGTGACAATGGATTAATTTCGGGTTTGAATTTTTTGTTGCACTTAATTGCACATGTGAAACCCAGAGCTTGAATTCTCTTTGAGTCAATTTGGATGCAATTAAAAAAATAATATTGACCTGCTGGAATATTTGCAATCACGCGGTAAATGATCAAGGTATTGAAAAAGGAGGGTGGCAGTGAGATGAGGCTACATTGTTCTAATTCTTAAATTTTGTTTTAAATTTTTTAGGTAATTCTTTTTGAGTGTCTACTTTCTTGATAGTTTTTAATTTATTGTTTATCTTGAATTTTTGGACAATCTTTGAGTTTGTCTCATTCTTAATCCCTTGAGTTTAACTTTGTTAATTTTGAGTTTTTATTTATTTATTTTGAATATCCTTGATCTCCTAAGATGACAATTATTTTTTAGTGTGATCTTTGGAAAGTGTTGACTGACATTGCTAGGTAGCATTTTGGAGAAAAAAAGAAGAAGCAAAGGATGACCACTCTCTAGAAAACAAACAAGTGAAAATTAAAAAGAAAGAGGGATAAACACTTGACAAGAAGATTTGACAAGCTACAAAGATCAAACATAATTTTTTTTTGTAAAATCATATTGTCATAGAATTTTGTGTTAATTTTCCATTTGTAATTTTGTTTGTTTTATGTTTGGAAACTGCTCTTAAAGCAATCCCAAAGTTAAACATTGTAATAGTAAAACGCTTAGTCTTTTGGAAATGTGTCATAGGACTAAAAAATGTCACTTGCATTTTCACTTAGAATTTTTCGTCTTGATTTTCTTGCTTTACTTTAGTTTCTTCTCATTAATTTCTTGCTTTCATTTTATTTTCAAAGTCTCTATGATATTTATGGTGTATCTCTCAAATTTTATAGTTGACATTTCTTTGGTTTCTATGTCTTGCACACATATATCTAGAGAAATCATTTTGAAGTTTCCTTTGAGGAAGATTGTTAAAACTATTTGAGGAATCTCTGACTAGAAAAGACATTGATTCTTAAGTGGTCCTAATTACTCAACACTCTTTCTTGTTAGTGAACTCAGATAAATTTTGACTATTTTGTTAGAATGTATGGCTTTAAACTAGAGGGGGGGGGGGGGGGGGG
>Ga0123342_1010047_pt1 | contig 11000 bp, 5 predicted proteins | sample Turbeawhitnodule_FD_89960 | JGI IMG/M metagenome (GOLD analysis project Ga0123342, IMG submission 89960) | Root nodule microbial communities of legume samples collected from Mexico - Turtle bean Mexico white nodule | ecosystem: Host-associated > Plants > Roots > Nodule | place: Mexico: Nepantla... | reverse complement strand
TTCACACCCCCAAAAAAAAAAAAAAAAAAAAAAAAAATAAAAAACTTTTTTTTTTAAAAAAAAAAAAAAAAAAAAAAAAAAACAACTGAGAAAAACTTGAAAATTTCAAAACGTGTCACCCATCTTCTACTACAGAGATGCTGGTAAGTTTGGTTATTTTCTTCTAAATTGGTTTTTGTTTTCTAATATCTGCTTATCTTTCTATGTTTTAGTTCTTAAAACACTTAACTCACCAAATTCAACAAGTTTAAATTAAAACCAATCCCTGGATAGTGTAAAATTACTGCGACAGAATCATCTACTAAGAGAATGAAAGAAAGTAAGAGACCCCTAAAAATCCGAACATGATAAACCCCTAAAAATCCGAACTTGATGAAACCCCAGAAGAAGAAACAGGGAGAAAAAAGGCATAGGAAGGAACAAAAACACACCCCACAACTTGGCGACATCCTTGGTCATAGCGCTGCAAATGCCTGCCAGTACGAGGAGACACCAGAGACATCATGTTCTCCAACTGCTTGGGAAACAAATCCTTGGAAACCCTCTTGGAGAAAAGAAAAGGGTATATGAATTTGCAAGCCAAATTCCGAGAAAGGAAGAGACCCATAACACTGGTCTTGCTTGTTCTTGTTGTTGGAGTAGTAGTGTTTGCAAAGTGGAACAATGGTAATATTAAAGGGTAGAAGAAGAAGAAGAAGATGAGAAGAAAGAAGCAACAGACATGAATTATGGCATGGGACAGCCAAAGAGGTTGTTTATATATAACTACCTGTTTGTTTCTTGGGTGGAAAATGTGTGTATGTGTGCGCGTATAGATAAGTACAGCGTTCAAAACACACAGCGCATGACCAGTACGTTTACTCACACGCGCTTTCTCCATTTTAAGACGTTTTTTTGTGCTTTATTTTTTTCTTTCTTTTTTGGGTTAGAAAATTCCAAAAGGTTTCGAGCGTTTCGATTTCCACCCTTCCGCAGTTTCTTCTCCTACGTTTCGGAACGCTTTTATTTTCTGAGGTAGTTTTTACGTTACGTGTGTTCCCGAACGTTACAAAAATAAAGTATTTTAATAATTAGTTATTTACAATTAGGCATGCATATTTATAATTATTCTTTTGTTTCCATATTTATTTATTGCCTTTTGTGATAGTTGTTTTTATCATACTAAATATACACACAATGACCACATCACCTATATGTTTATTAGTTATTATAATTTTAGTAAGTTTTTAATTTATTGAATTTACTTAGAAATAACTATTTTCATTACAAAATTATTTATATTACAATTAAAAAAAACATAAGATTATTAGAAGAAAACTAAAAAAAAATTCCATAAATCAAAATATATTAATTAAGGTGACAAAACAGATTAATCTGATCCAATTTCATCAATTCAATATTGGTCTTAAAAAAGTATTATTTAATCATTATAAAAATATTTTCTAAAATTTTAATTGATTAATTAATATTTCTAATTAGATCAATTAAAATGATTTTATATTTATATGTTAAATTATTTCATTATAATTAATAATTCGAATTTAATTTATAGTTTTTAGTGATTAAATTACAAAATCATTGTATATTTTTATTTTTTAAATAATATAATATAAAATTTATATTTTTAATTATTTTTTTTTTAAATTACTTTTTTAAGAAATATGAGTTGAATTGAGGATATCAACTTAATCTACCAAATTTTAGTAGGTTTGTGAGTCAACTACAAATCTAAAGTTATATTTCATGTCTGGTATTAATAATGAGTTAATATATACTTTAAAAGACATAAATGTAATATTTATTTCATGAAATTGATAATATCGTATTCTTTGTATATAATATGGTTGATATGGATTTCACATAAACAAGTTCAACACTGAGTTATTTATTAAAAATCTTGTCATATTTTATTTATTAAATGGTCTTGGTTAATTTTACTCTTTATTCTATATACAATATGTTTAATGTTGATTTTTAAAAATATATATAACTATAAAATTTAAAATTAGTTTTAATGTAGAAATAACTATTTTTATTGGCTGTAGATAAAAATATATTAGTACCCTCCTAAATTTGAAGGTACCAAGCAATCACTGAAAAAATTGAAAAGGTTGAGGTAATTTAGAGAACCTTATTAAAAAAAAAAAAAAAACTATTCAACACGAAAACTTTATAAAAAAAAAATATTAAATTTCAAATTTTCGTATGCATGAATAAGTTTCTTATAAACTTCAACTTATATGTTTTAAACACATGGATTAAAATATTCTTTTCTAGAAGAAACAGCTGAAATCTAATAATTTAATGTCCCATACACACTATGAGAGTTTACTTTAAAAAAAAAAAAACCATTGTGTTGAAATACAAGATGTCAAATAAATAATCAACATGGTGACAAAAAAATGTAAAAAAAAAAACATTTTTTTTTAAATAAAGTAAGCAACATGTACATCTAATATTTTCAAATTTGGAAACAATTACATATTATATAAATTTTATTTATGTAATTTCCTTATAATTGTTAATAAAAAAATCCAATATTTCAACTCCTCCATACATCATATAACATTATCTTTCATTTTTCTATATTTCTTTTATAAGTACACACATCCAACAAAATATTATCTCTAAATATCATTTACTTATTAAACATAATCACGTATATAAAAAGTAATTATGATATTCAATTTTCGTATATGAGTTAATTTAATAAAAAAATAATTATAATTTCAAGTTATCAGAGTTTATTTGATAAGATAAATTTTGAATTTTTTCTATAAAAAACGATGGTGTAGTCAACACCAATAACTATAAGTATTTCATATAAAAAAAAAGTTAAAACACTACTTTTAACTCAAAACATGAAGACAACTGGATTGATAGTCGTAGTCTTGAAAATCGATATAGTTTGAAAGAAAGAACTATCGAGGGTTCGAATCCCTCTCTCTCTTTCATCAATTTTAAATTTTATCTTTTAAGTAGGATTTTGTTATTTTCTTCGGTATATAGGTTTTCTTTCTTATATACTATTTTTTTGAATTTGTTTCTATTTAATAGGAACAAACTCACACTTATTAACCTAAGAAGATGTGAACATTAGAAGCCATTTGGTGTATGTCACAACATTGATGATGATGAAGCACATTGCAATAAACTAGAGTGAATGTAGAAATTGAGTAGTTGGTGAAGGGAATAAACATTTGGGGTTGTAGAGTTGGTGCATGAGCAATTGAGTTGTGAATAAAAAATGGAGAGAAAGAAAAGTCACAAATTGAGGGCATTGGTGACAAAGTGGAACTTGCTCTTCTTGCAATAAAAATAAAATAAAATAATGAGAAGGGGTGTGGTTGGGTTTGGTGTAAAATAAAAAGAACTAGGGTTAGACGCGGTTGCGTGATGGGTCGCTTTCAAGCACAGTGAAAGCTAGCCAGCTATATAGTCATTAATTTTTGACCCTTTTTTCTTTTCTTTTTCCCCAACCACCATACTCTATCATTATACTTTATATTTGTGAGTTCATGATTCAGTATTTTGAGGAATTAAATTTTTAAGTGTGATTAGGTGTTGGATGCTCCAAAAATCACTTGGATTTTTTTTTCTTCTTTGTTTAAAAAGATGAAGGGTTTTTTTTGAAGAAAAAAATATTTCTAAAGGACAAATTGTATTGATTTTTCTTTTATGAAATAGATTCATTTTAAAAAAATCATTTAGGGGGGTAAATATTTGAAGAAGTAGTTATTTACTAATTGATTGCTTTAGGGAAAAATAAATTTAAAAAATAAGTAAATAAGAAAAATTGATGATGAAGAGAAAAAAAAAAGATTGGTATCTAATTAACTACTTATGTTTTAGTCACTAATTACTAATTGGTAACTAATTTCATGATTTTGCATCAAAGATTTTGAAACATGCAAGATTTTGACATGTATATTGATTTAAGGTTTAAAGTTTAGAATTTAGGGTTTAGTATATCGATTGGATGAAGTTAATAAAATTTACGACAATTTATTTAGAGAGGTTAGATGTAAAAGTTATTAGTTAACACACATAGTTAAACTTTGTTACATTCTAATAAATTGAAAATATTTCAAAGATCGTCTTTTAAGTCATCTAGAAAATAATTTAGATATGTATAAACAAAATTTTATTCTCAAACTTTGAAACACACAATAAATCATTGATCCAACGTCTTGAATTTTGAAATTTTAACTTCACATAATTCATTAACTATGTTATATTTCTACAATGTCATTAAATCATTTGCTTATTTGCTTATGCAGTTCTTTGTAATTAAATTCTAAAATTATCTATTTAGTTATATTTAATTTCTATTTATTACTTAATTTAATATTATTTAAATCATTATAGATATTATTATTATTATTAATTTTAATTAAACACGAAGTCAAAACTTCGTTCTCCAATACTTTATATTTACAATTTTTTTTATAATTATATATTACAATCTTATAATGTTTCTCACCGTAATTAGCACACACAGATTTTATTTATCTACATTTTCATATCTTAAAAAAACATTTACACGATACAAATGATATTTATTTAATTATTTAATCAATTATTCTATTCATTTGTTATACACAAATATGGTTTACTTAATAAATTTAAACAAACCAGTTATAATTTATACTTTTTTTATATTTCCTTAATCTGTAATGTATATTTATAAATAAACACCTACTAATATTATATTTTTTAATTTAATAAAAAAATATATAAAAACATATGAATACTAAACCACTCCTCTTAAGTCACTATAGGGTTATTAAAAAATATTTTTCTTTTTTACCAGCAATAAATATATATATATATATATGTCAGAGTTTTTATTATTTTTATAGAAAATATTAATTTCGTCCTCTTTGTGAGCCCACCGTTTGCAAATGGAGGAAGGGATGTCTTTTCTTAGTTGTTTTTTTGGACAAAACCAGCAAATTCACTGCACACAAGTTAGTTTAAAAAAATGCAGAGAGGGCACAAATTTATAAATTTACATGAACTTTTAGGTTTAAATTTCAGTATTAATGTAAAAATAAATTATTATTTATCAAATTCCAGTTAAATTTTAAATATATTTTTTCTTGTTATATATGGCTCTTCATCTACCATAGGAATAAGATTTATTCTTCAACAAAACGACTACCAAAACCAGCAAATTTAGTGCACACAATTTAGTTTGACAAACGTTGTTGGTTTCATGATAATTAACCACACTTCAAAATCATAATTTCTTTTATATAAAAATTATAGTTATCACTATAAAATTTGATATATCAACTAAGTTGACAACTCAAGTAATAATAATCATCAGTTATTACATAAAAAATATTATTAAAAAAATATAAGTAAATATAGAAAAATTAAACCAAAACTCATATATTAACAAAATTGATACATAAAAAGTCTATACCTATTTATAAAGAACTCTAAAAAAAATTAGATGAAAGTCTATTATATCAATTAAATTGTTTTTTTATAAATAAATGCTAAGTTTGCAAGTTTATGATCACAAGCATTCCCAAATCATCCTATTTATTATATTGTTCATTTTAAAATTTAGAACTTTATATAAAAAAACAATAAACAAAAAATATTTAAATTATTCTTAATCTTAATTCTTCTAAATGATATGTGTTAAATTATTTTTAATTTCAAATCTTTTAAATCACATGTAACTATTAAGTGTATCAAAATTATATATAACTATTAGACTTACAGAAACATAAGTAAATAAGTAAATGTTAGTAATAAGAATGTTGGAAGAAATAAAATCTTATAATTATTATAATTAGAAGACTCAGTTAATGTAATTAAATTAATTGTCGAATATTGTATGGTTACAAATTACAATAACTAAAAGATCCAAAAAGCCTAATTAAGAAAAAAGATCAATAATTAAAAGTAACTTATATCGCTTTAAATTATTAATTCAAAATCTAAAACATAATTTATATATTAGACATTTTAGTTATCACAACTTTGTCACATACTAAAATAAATAAATAAATGCATATATGGGAGTAGTTTTAAATAAATTTTATACCGTTAATAAATTTTATAGATTCGATGGTAAACTATAATTATATATCATTATCATTATCAATGTTAAATTTCATTAAAATTTAAGAAAATAATTAAATAATTAATACTTTAATATATTCTGAAAATATGTTATGTGGACTTTGATTTATAAGCATCAACTAAATTTATATATATGATTTACGGAAAATCAACATTTAATCTAAAAAGTGAGTTTTGAAAAAATAAATCGTACTCCGTGTGCATACATGTATGTATACGTATAGACCCACGTGTGTCTAAAAGTTTAAGTTTTCAAAATCATTGAACAATTATTGAAAATTTCAACAATTTGTGAAATGACACAAATATTACTATATATATAAATAAACAGAATAGAACATTCATTATTCATTACTGTTTTGATAATGATGACGTTTTAATAATAGGATGATAGTTCTTAATCCTAACTTTTGACCTCATTTATAATAAAGAAATTATTAAAATAAATATTTGTTAGTTTTATTACATGATAAACGATTTTTTAATATGAATTAAAATATTAAATATTTCATTTTTTTATTGACATATATATTATAATATAATATTATAATACAATTTCTAAAAATAGTATAAACATTCATTTGTAAATTATAGAAAAAAACATAACCTTTAAAAAACTCAACATAATTAAATCTCAACACATTTATTACATACAAATATAAATATATAGTAAAGTAAGTTATAAATTTCAAACTTAACTATAAATTTTAAGAAGGTCATTATTTTTTTAAAAATTTTGGTTGTCTTGATTCAAGTGAAAGTTTGGTCTTGGATTACGTTAAAGTCTTTTTCTGATTTGTTCTCCTTTTCTGAGTGGTGTCTCAAATCTTTGGTCTGTATGACGATGATTTCTTGATATATCTTTTAGCTCAGATGTTTGTTTTAGGGTGTTTATTTTTGGGTTAAGTCAGAGGTGTTTTGTAATCCTTCGGCGATGCGAGTTAAAATGTATTTTATTTTGTACAAGGGTTAGACCCCTAAAATGATTCACATTTATTTATTTTTTATTATCAAATTTTTTTTTAAAACTTTTCTTGTAACTTAAGGAAACAAGACTAGAAGAATAGGAAAAAACAAAAACACTAAAGAGCCCACTTGATAACTCAAAACTCAAATTTATCCATGAATCATCACAAAATAAAGCATAAAATAAAAAACTCTCTTTACACTCAACAATCTCATGCATGTATATTTATGTAAAGGAAGAAGATGAAATGGAAAAGACTAGAAAGAAAAATGGAACTTACTCAAAACTTAAGTTTGATATTCACTATCTTGTGAGTAACTTGTGGGTTGAAAAATTCTAAAAGGGGAGAAAATGATTTTGGTTTATTCTTTGATAGAATAGGAAAAATAATTGAAGAAGATAAGAAGATTAAGATTTTGTTTTATGAGGTAAGAAAGAATTTCCAAATTGTTCGTTTACTAAGTCCACTCTCTTGTCTATTAGAGTTTATATTTGTTTTCAACCCAATAATTTAGAGTCTAAATTGTGCTTATTATTCTCAACACTTCAAATAATATTTTCACCTACTTCCAACAAAATATACATTACAATTTAAACACAATTTAATCTTAATTACTACTTTTCCAATTTATTTCATACATTTATATTAAAATATACAAAAATAAGTTCTTACCACTTATCTTCTCCCTCAACGTCAAAGTATGTATGAATTATGAGTATCATATAGTTAAAATTTCATTTTTTATTATAATCATTTATAAAAGATACAAAAAATATAGATTAAACTCATAAAAATAATCAATTCCTCAAAATAATTTTTATTAATTATATAATTATGAACAAAATTGAAGCATTGAAATAAATTTTAACAATTCACGAAACTATTTAAATGGATTTGTACGTTTTTTTAAACAACTCAAATGTATTTAGTCTCTTAAAAACTATTTTGTTTAGTTCTAATAGAAACACGAACTTTAAGTTTTGAGGACTGTCATTTTAATTTTGCATAAGAAATAAATATTATTTCTCTTAAAGTGGTTATAGTCGGTATTTGTGCACTTATTTTATTTTGAGACTTCTTTTATTTATTTTAAAAAGTAAAAGTACATTTTTTTTTGTTATTTACACAAAATTAAACAAAAAAATAATATACAATTAAAAGAAAAAACTATATTTTATTTTTCTTAATTAAAAGAGTTTAACAACACAAGTGAACATTCATTATATTTAATACTATAGACATGAACCAAAAATATTGTTGTATTTTAAATTGAAACACTCACATATTTTATTGTTCTTTTTCTTAGTTATTGTTCTACAAGGAATTCAATTCTTTGATTATGATTCGTTTCACTAGTCTATGTTACAGGATAATTGTGCAACATACAATAATGTTTTTCTGAAAAAATTGGGAATCGAACTCGTGACATTAGCTCTAATACTAATAGTTGAATTGAGAACTTACTACTAGATCAAAAGCTCTAAATTAGGACACGTCCCCTTTCCACTTAAAAGCGTAACAACTCAAGTGTCACAATTTTATTATGACTTGAGCCACATAACCTCTGTCATGGGACAACTAGTACCACCTGCAACACTCTGCATTTCCTTCTGCCACCCACCTTTCATACCTCTTTCACCCTTGCAATTTAGACATGCATAATCCAAGATTAAGACTTATTGGATAAACGATGGATAATTCAATTTATTTTTTGTTTCATACCACTCCCACATATTAATTTTTTGTTGTTGAATACACGTCTTTTTCCCCTCCATGACACACATATTCCTTGTCCACCACACACTCCACATCATAGGTGTCCATAACATATTCCAAACATCTTTTTAAAACCAAGAATATCTCTGTTTATGTTGTCAGAAATATTGCGTTCTCAGGAAGTATTGTTTTAAGATCAGTCCGGCCATAACATACCTTCCAAACACTAAAGACAGACTTTCCAACAGGAGAAAATGTATTAGTGTGGATGAGACTACAAATGTGAGTCTAAGTTCCACATTGAGTATAAATGAAAAATTGAACATCATTTAAAAGAGAAAACTCATAAATTTATTGTCTTGAAGTTGTGAGTTAGAGGCTTATATGAGTTTAACTTTAATTCTTATTCTGATGGAATATCTCTCGTGAACCCGTTAACCCATTTGACTTCTGCCTTAGGAAGTAATTTTCCATACCCAATTAAGTTCCACCTAGTTTTACAATTGAGTTTATTAACTGAAAAAAGTTACATACTATACACTAAGGATACTATTTTACATGATTAGAGACTAATTTTTTTTTTCTAAACACATCTTTAGATTACTAAAGTGGATTTTATGTTTCTCTACAAAGTTTTCTTTATTCACGTAGTAAAAAAGATAGACTACCAAATGTATATTAAACAACTCAGCTAACCACTAATTAAGTTGAATCTTATCGGTACGATAATTAAAGAATTGAGGAGCTTTTTTTTTTCATTATTTATAAAAAAAAAATATTAAAAGGGGTTATCTTCACTCTATAGTGATCATTTTATCTTGATGCCCCACCATTAAAAAAAAGTACATGCTACCATTTTTCTTTTTCTTTTACTCTTAGTGATGTTGATTGCTGATCTTAAGTTTCGTGGATCCAACTCAGCTTCCTTCAGCCACTTTTTTTTGTTTCCCTCTTTGAAATGTTCAACCTTAGCCACTTCTTATCACAAGTGGAACTCATCTAGGGTTCCTCAAAAACATTCCAAGCACAAACCTCCATGCATGTGATGCTAGGTTAAGGGCTCCCCAACTTTTAGGCCCTCAAAGGGTCCTTAAAATAAGGTATCACATATCTTTGGCATCTGATTTTGTCCCATAACTTTAGATGACCCTTTTGAAAACAATTTCTTTAGATAATGTAATGGGGATCATGCAAGATAGGACCAACTTTAAGCATGTAGGATCCATACTCCAAGGCAAAAAGACATGCTCAAAATTAAATAAATACTCCTTCTGTCTTGTATTGTTTGTACTTTAAGGCAATGCATACGTATTGACAAAATTAAATACACAAATATTATAATGATGGCATAGTTATATATATTTAACTAAGATGACCTTGTTAAAATAGTTAAGATGTACGTAATTGTGAAACTATTCATACTAGAGAATGTTAAATGAAGGTATAAGTACAAAAAAATATACTACTTTTTCTATTTGCTAGAAAAAAAAATTAAACGTAGAGAGAAATTAAAATATCAAAAGAGATAAAAAAAAATGTGAGACAAAGGTAGTAATATTAATTTATTGTTTTGGTTGGTTTATTAAATAAAGACTCGTTTGGGCAATTTATAGTTTTAAGTTTCAGATAATACATTTTTATTTAAACATAACCAGACTGAAGTTTTTTAGTTTCATTTTTATTTCAAATGTAAGAAAATGTATGGATTTTATAATTAAGTGTTGAAAGTTAAAACGTATTTTAATCTTAATTAAACACAATATTTTGAGCATGATTTAGCTTTAAAACACAAATACCCCAAAAAAACTCAAATTAAATGAGTTTTTTTTTTTCTAACTTCACTATAAAAAAGATTATTAAATAAAAATTAATTTTAAAAAATAATTAGTTACTAAGTTAGATATTGATTTAGAGATTAAAAAAATATTGATATTTAAAGTAGTTTCTATTGTTAATAGATGATTTCTAAATTAGTATCAAATTAAGTACTAAAGTTATAACTAATTAGATATCAACTTATAATTTTTTTTATTAATAATAAAAATTACTTTATATATTAATATAATAATTAATTATTTTTTACTTCTGAAATTATTATTTTTTTTAGTTTTTGTTCCGTGTGTCTTGGTCTGTTTTCCAACTCAAAAGAATGAAGAAAGGTAATATATATATATATATATATATATATATATATATATATATATATATATATAT
>Ga0123342_1010045_pt1 | contig 11002 bp, 7 predicted proteins | sample Turbeawhitnodule_FD_89960 | JGI IMG/M metagenome (GOLD analysis project Ga0123342, IMG submission 89960) | Root nodule microbial communities of legume samples collected from Mexico - Turtle bean Mexico white nodule | ecosystem: Host-associated > Plants > Roots > Nodule | place: Mexico: Nepantla... | reverse complement strand
GGTTATTTGATGCTTTTTAGGTTTTTAGGTTCTTAGAGCGGACTTTGCTTTTGCCTGTTAGGTTTAGAGGGTACTGTTAGACGTTGAATTATGTATTTATTGTATAAGGGTTGATCCACCCCTAAAGTGGCTTGCATTTATATTTTTGTTATTGCTGATAAAAAAAAAAAATCAATGATAATTGAAATTTTTCTTACAAAATTTAATACGAAGTAATATAACTTCACTTTTCTCCTCCTCTTACAGCCTTTCGATATATTGTGGATGATCTGGACTTTTATTCTCGATCCAGTTGACTTGGACTCTTTCGATTGGGTGAATGTATGTGCAAGATGTTCTGATAATAAATTTAGAATCAATTGGATTAAATTGTAATCTTACATAAAACACTCTACTTACATGTTAACCAGATAACCTATTATAGTGCTTGTAATTGGGCTTTTACTTTTTATACCTTATAATTACTAAATGTATTCTTAATGTTTTGGGTTTATTCGTTGGGTCTTGATACAATATTAAAACTAATTTATTATTCTTTTATCTTTTTCTGATTTCACTTGTCTTTAATATGATAATGGTGTTTAAGTCTTTCGACCTTTTGGCCATGTATTTTCTTGGCCAGTACACTAGCCCCCCAAGCATAAGGCATTCTTATAGGGCTTAATACTAAGTAATATAACTTCAACTCTCCTCCTCCTCATTGCCTTCCATTATATTGTGGATGATCTGGGCTTTCACTCTCGACTTAGATAGGCTTTGGCTCTCTCGGTTGGCTTGACTTAAGCTCTCTCAATTTGATGGATGTACTTGCAAGGTGTTCTGATGATAAGTCATAACAATTGGATTAAGTTATAATCTTATATAAAACATTATACTTATATGTTAATCAAATAACCTATTTATTGTGCTCATTGTTGGGTTTCTATCAATTTTATTGAACTTTTACTTTTCTATACCTTACAATTACTAAATATATTCATAATATTTTGGACTTATTTATTGGACTTTGATATCGTATTAAAATTGTTTTATTATTTCTTTATTTTTTTTATTTTACTTATTTTTAATATAACGGTTTTTGGGCCTCTCAACTTTTCCACCATGTATTTTCCGAATCAGTATAAAAATTAATAAAAATTATTTTTTTTTTCTTAGAAAGAAGAAAAAATAGTCACAAGATTAATAAAGTTATAACTTACTCCCAAATATCATAATTTACAAAACAGAACAAATCTTACATCAACCGAAGAAACCTCGATCATACATAAAAAAAAATATAAATTAGAAAAAGAAAAAACTTACTCAAAAAATACAATTTGATTTGGTTATATTGTTATAAACCTTACTGTTTCCTAAATTGTAGCTTGTACCACGTGAGACAAAGTCAAATCCTAAAAAAAGTCAAAGAAAATAATAAGAATACAAAATGAATCATTAAAATTCTAATATGTATATATATATATATATATAACATATTTTATAATTTTAATCTGTATTCTTTAAGAAATCATCTCAATTGAATTTTAAAAACCATTCTTACCATTGACAAATTTTTAGCCATACAAAATTTTGTAATGCCCTCTAATTTGCACGTCAAAATTATTTTAAAAACAGTTGTGCAGAAGTCAAGATGGTTTTGTTATTGCTGGCTGCATTATTTGGAAAAAATATAGTTTTTTTTTAATATAGAGTATTATTTGTTGTTGGGTATGGTTGTGAGGTTTTGAAACATTAAAAAATGAATTGAAAAGAAGAAAACAAAGTGTGACATTAAAAAATATACATTAGTTTATGATTGAAACGATGTTATTAGTTTTTAAAAATTGGTACGGCTTTGACGATAGGGTTATGGATTTTGGAAGCATGATAACTCAAAAATGCCAGGCTGCTATGGAATGTTGCATTCGTCATTATCTGCTAAAATAAAGTTGTGTACATTATAACTTCATTCAACCAAACAGCCCCTTGTGTAACATAGGAGAGGGTCGTCACGTACCCACGTGGAAAAGTGATTAACTAAATTACTTGTTTATTGAAATGGCCACCACATTAACTCTTAAATAAATCACAAATCTTCAACCTAATTACCTCCTATTTTATACACTAAAGTGAATACATTCATTAAAATTCACGCCACACTAACATGCATCCTTGCAAACATAACTTCACTATGTATCCTCCTTTTTAATTAATTAAACAATAACTTTTTTTAACTTAACATTAACGTAAACAACACACATTTTTAAGTTCAAATTTTAAAATTTATATTACGAAAATCATAAAATAAAAATCAATTTTTAAAAATAAAAAATAATTAATTATTATAGTGATTAAATTAGATATTGTTTTAGAAACTAAAAAAATTGGTTTTCTAAATTAGTTTCTATTATTGTTAGATGATTTTTAAATTGGTATCTAATTAACAATTAAGTTTTTTCTACCAAATTTAGAATCTAAAATAATGAGTAGTTAAAACCTCGATTGTTAATTAGACACTAATTTAAAAATTATTTAACAATAATAGAAACTAATTTATAAATTAAAATATTTTTATTTCTAAAATGTCTCTAATTTACTAATTATTTTTTATTTTTAAAAAATAACTTTTATTTTATGATTTTCTAGTAGTAATGTGTTACTTATATGTTTTATCTTACTTAATTTAATAGTACAGTAATGAATAATTTCCTTTGAAACGTAAAGCTTTGCAGGATTAAGAATGAATTGAGGTTTCATTCTCCTAAATTTTAGTTCTAATTAAAATCATTTGTTCAGGTACTTTTCAATAATTTTAAGTTTAATAGTCTCACATTAATTAAAAATGAATTAAAAATGAAGTGAATAACAATTTATATATATATATATTATTTTCTTTATTCTTCAAAATGTTTTTTAAAAAAAATTGTAATAAAATTTTAAATTTAAAAATAGAGAATTCTTCAATTAGGTAATTACTCTCTAATAATACAAACAACATTATTTATAATCAAAAGCATAGACAAACGTAACTAATATCTCCTGCTAAAGAAAACAAACAAAATCATTATATATAATAATGTATAATATAATGTGAGGCAACACATCTCATGATTAACTTCTGCATATTGGAGTATTACATAAAAAAATCATATATATATATATATATATATATATATATATATTATAGAATCAGTAGATAAGTAAAATAAACAATAATGCAAGGGCTTTGACTTTTTCATTATGATAGCATTTGTACGTCCATTATTTAAGTTTGTTAACCATTTATGATATTATTCTTTATTTTCTTGTTATTATAAAAGTTTGACGAACTGTGAAATTACACAGACAGCCTACTTTCTGTGACTATTTATAACCATTTTTTTTATAGAAAATAAAATATATGTATTTAATATAGTTTATATAAATTGAATTGGTGTTTTAAAAATAAAAGCTAAGAGAAAAAAAAATAGGAATAAGGAGAACAATCTTTTTCCATTATGAAAGGAACTAACCGACTTTAATTATTTGTGTTTAATAATTATATTGATGGCATAGCATAGCTATCCCACACCTCATTTTTATAATCCATTTAGTAGTATTAACTAACAACTCCTCACTTCTCCTCCATTCTCATTCATCTTCAAGCACTCGTTGACCACCACTTTTCTCCACCTTCCACCACCGCACTTTTCCCTTTTCTCCCTCTCTCCTCCACCATCTTCCAACTTGCATCACAACCTTTCTCACAAGTTTTCCGATTCCATTCCAACCTTAACACCTCTAATCACATCGCACTTCCGTCATCATCATCACATGCTCCATTTCCACACCTCCTTCTTCTGACCTCAAGCTTCCCAAGCCTGGCTCCGCTCTCTCCTCCCAACATTCCTTAAGAACACATTTATAAAAACCATCCAATTATGTAACTCTTCCTTTTCCCCTCAAATTCTCCCCAAAAAACACCCAAAAAAAATACTTCTCTTTCTCTTGCTTTTGCAAAATCATGTAGTGCGTCGTCCACTGTTAATATCCAATTATCCTTTTCTACTTTTTGTTTATATTTGTGAAATTTGAAAAGAAAAAAAAAAGAGGATGCCGGAATCGGAGACAGGTACGCCGACGGCGGCTTCGGTGCCGGCCACGCCAGACACTCCGGGAGGACCGCTGTTCACGTCGCTGCGAGTGGACTCGCTGTCGCACGAGCGTAACTCGTTCACCATGAATCGATGCAAATGTTTTCCGACGAAAGATCAGAGCTGCTTCACTGATTTCTCTCTCGGTGTTTCACTGCCCAATGTTTCTCTCACTCAAAAGGTAATACCAATCGAACCCCTTTCTTTATCTCCATTTTTGTCAACGCTACGTGTTGCAATTCTCTCGCATTTTCTTTTCTTCTCAGTCGGTGATTTTCTACATTTACATCTTTTTTTTTTTACTGTCTATAAAATCCAAATAACTAACTCAGAAGAGAAATATTAATTAATAAAAAATTATGAATTCATCGTAATGTATATCTTTTCAATTTGTTTTCATTATTAATCATTAGTATTTTCCTTCTGTTTTCCTTATCTATTTATTTCATCCACCTTCGTCATGCCATGCCTCGAAATGCGGTTTTTATATGACTGTGATGATAAATGTCAGGAATTAATTAATGAGATTGCGATTATAACAGCTCAAACTTTCACGACATTGATGAGAAATTGCGTGAGGAAATATTAGGAACACATGAAGTTGTATCTTACTTTTTTTAAAATAACAAAAATCAACAAAACCCTTTAAATCTCTTTCTTAAGTATTTATTTTTTAATAAATTAAAAAGATTATGAAATAATTATTTTTCTAGTCACGCCCACCATATCATACACATTGAGTACGTGCTGGCTGTGCCTTGTTCTATTTCCTGTAACTTTTTGATAAAAAAATCATTGTAATAAAATTTGTTAAATGTGGCTCAACTATATCTAATTTGTTAAAGAAGTGAAGAATTTTTGTTAGTGTAGCGAGTTAATAAGAACAACTCTCTAGAAGATGCAAAAAGAAAAATGCTTAATGCTATAATATGTTAAACATTCATTAAATCACATTAGAGTAGCTCAATACACCATCTTAACTCGACTTAAACAAAAATGTCACATAAATCAACCAGTAGTGTATATTCTCACGGTTTCTTTTTTTTTTTTATTAAAATACAATCAGACATCAAATTTTGTCCCTTTGCAATGTGCCTCCATTTAAAAAGAAATATAAAATAATTTGTTACGAGAGAGTATATGTGGATTAAATGTTTTTATCGTTATAATATAAAATTAGTTTTTTTCTTAATACAGTCCAATAGGTTCTTATAACAAAGAAATTATTAAAATAATTTTTTTAAAATAATAAATAAATTTTTAATTGTTATAACATTTATGTAAAAAAATTAGTCAATATATATTTTAACATTCTATTTCATTTTAGTTATTAGATATTTATTTGTCATACATAAAAAAAACTTATAAATTATTTCAATAATTTTCTTATTACAATATATTATAATATAATACAAAAAATAGATAAAAAAACATATTTAATCTCATTCTAAAAGATTCAACCTATTAATAATTCTACTTAAACTAAACATGTCATTTCTCTCTCTTTGCAATCCTATATAGTAATTAGTCTATTTTCTGTGTTTCTTTTCTTAAAATGAATATTAATTTAACTTATATTAAGCAACATGTATCTATTTATTTCTACGCTCATACAAAAAAATCAATAATTTCCATGAATTAAGCATTCATTTTAAATGTGTTGGAAGTGCTTTTTCAAGAAAGTCAAAGCATTAGTTTGGCTCCTTGAAATTTCATAGATTGATCATTATAACTCTTTTTCTTGTAAAATTAAGTGGTCTTTGAGATATTCTTTTTAACAAGAATTAAGGAAAACAACAAGTAACTTGGAAACATTTTTCACCCAAGATTTGGATGTGATCAAATATAGATGAGATCCATCACTGTTCCCTTACATTCTCTTCTTTATTGCTTTCCTTTCCATATGTATACTAATTCAAATGAAGGGTCACAAGCTTCTGTTAATGCCAGTACCTGTCTTTTCTACATTGCTTTCCTCTCATATAGTTGGTGTTCATGGCTATTCACTAAGCTTTTGTTTTCTTTCCTTTCATGCTCTCTTTTTTCTTTAACTTTTTTATACACCTTCACTTGTCTGTGCTCAAATTTCCTATTCTTTAACTTTCCTGCACACCATCATTATTCAGTTTGAGATCTCTTATTCACCAAATATATATCGTCATAGGTTCAAATCGCATTTTAGTTCATTGCCTATGAAAACAAATTATATTTGTTTTTTCACAACTGTCACTACTTTTACATTTGAAATCTTTTTTTTTGTTTCAAATATTTATTGCTTTATAAATATTTTTTTAAGTTGTTTTTTCTAACCGTTACCTAATGCAGTAAATGAAATACGAAAACATTCATTAAAAGGGAAAGATGTTATTATTATGATTAAAATTTGATAACCTTAAATTGACAATAATTTTAAGACAAATAATAAATAATTGTGGCTGATGACATGCATTGGCATTAAGGATTAGACAATACAAAGCATTTTTTTGTTTGCTTTTATATCATTGACTTAAAAATAAATATTATGCACTTGCATTTAGGTATAGATGGGCATAACAAAATTAACTTAAAAAAGAATGATTACTTTTTTTAAAGTTGAGATATGCAAAAGTTAATTTTAATCCTACTTTCTTAATTTGTTCTATTTTTTCTAATGTAAGTAGTCGTTGAGAAATTTATTATAGCTAACAAAGTTAGATAACTAACAAAAACGGGGTTTGTCAATTTTATTTTATTTCATTTTCATGGATAACATAGTCACCTTGATAACCAAGAGGGTCTTACTTGCTCAAGTGAAGCAAAAACATACGTTTAGTGGCTTTGATATTTTCCTTTCATTTTTTTAGAACAATTTTTTTTTTTTTTTTTTTTTTCCTGGAAAACGTTTGACTTCAGACTTAGTCCATTAACAAAATACAAATTCATTGATATTTTCTCTGCATTAATCTTTTTTCTTAAGTTATCCTTAAATAAATTATTCTCTATATCTCAGTACGATAAAAAAAAATGAATTATTATGTGTTATAATTAGGAAATGATTGAGACAATTGTGAAGTTGCACTACTTCAATAAATTACTATATGTATACTTAATTACGGTTTTAATTTATTAGAATATAAAAAGTTTCTATTCAGACAGTTTCGGTGAAAAATGATTTTTAGAATAATTAACTTTTCTAAAATGTAATAAAAAAATGTGTTTGTTGTTAAACATATATATAAACCTCTCAATAATGGGGAATAGTGTTGTTACAAAAGAACATGTGTGGAAAGGAAAAACTTAGGTGCAACATGCATTGGGTACTAAACAAGGTTGTTGTGTGTGTTGTGATGATGAAAGGTTGGAGCAGAGTTTGTGGGGACATTCATATTGATATTCGCAGCAACGGCTGGACCGATAGTGAACAACAAGTACAATGGAGTGGAGACTCTGATGGGAAATGCAGCATGTGCAGGACTAACAGTGATGTTCATCATCCTCTCCATTGGACACATCTCAGGTGCACATCTCAACCCATCACTCACCATTGCCTTCGCAGCCTTTCGCCACTTCCCTTGGACCCATGTCCCTGCCTACATAGCAGCTCAAGTCTCTGCCTCCATCTGTGCCTGCTTTGCTCTCAAAGGTGTTTACCACCCTTTCCTCTCCGGTGGGGTCACTGTCCCTTCTGTCAGCGTTGGCCAGGCCTTTGCAACTGAGTTCATCATCACTTTCATTCTCTTGTTCGTTGTCACTGCTGTTGCCACTGACACTCGTGCGGTGCGTTCATTCCTTCCTTTCATCCTTCACAAACCTTTTCTTTTTCTTCTCACATAATCAACACCTTCCTTTCTTTATACCATGGATTTGGTTCTGCCATGCAGGTCGGTGAAATGGCGGGTATTGCTGTTGGGGCTACAGTTTTGCTCAACATTCTCATATCAGGGTAAGAATAATGCATTTAGTTAAACAAAAACATGATTCAAATTTAAATTCAGAATAAATGAATGATATGGCATGTTGATTAGGCCAACAAGTGGTGGTTCCATGAATCCGGTGCGCACGTTAGGGCCAGCCGTTGCAGCAGGAAATTACAAGCATATATGGATCTATTTGGTGGCTCCCACGCTGGGTGCTCTCGCCGGTGCCGGCGTTTACACGCTGGTCAAGCTGCGTGACAATGAGGCTGAACCACCGCGACAAGTTAGGAGTTTCCGTCGCTAGTTCAGCAACAGTAAACTTGAGTGTTTGTTCTTCCTCCACCCCACAGCACCACTCACGTGCCTTGTTTGTTCCTTCCCTGTTTGATTTTACATGTATAATAATAATTAAATAAAATGTGGGGGGACTCAGTAATGATCCAATATGTGAATTAATAGTGTGTTTCACTTTGTATTGTCATGGTAATGTTCTTAAAGAGCTAACACTAAACCCATGGTTTATTTGTGCCCCTAATAACATGTATGCTTTGTGTGTATCAAACATTCTTTTTTTTCTTTTTTCTTCTTTTTTTTCTTCTTTCTTCCAATTATTCTAGACAAATGAACCTTTGAATGTGAGATTTTTATGTGATGAAAATTACTGCAAAAATTTTGTATTCATTTTTTAAATATAAATAGTAAATACATAGTTTCCTCCATAATTTGTAAAATATTTTCTGCTTAAATTGTTGGTAATTTTTTTGATATACGAGTTTCCTGCATAACTTGTAAAATATTACCTGAAGAAATTGTTGACAATTTCTTTTTAAAAAAAAGATGGGAAAGATTTGAGGTCGCCATTTTTAATACAAAATTTTAAGACCGAAGTTTATGAAAAAAATTATATTACTTAATTTTTCATTTTTATTTAAGGTGTAACTTTCATATCATACTTAAACTCTTAACAGAAATATAAATATTGAATTATATTTTTTACTATTTTTGTCATTATAAGTTCATTTACTATAATTTTTTTTGACAAATCTCTCCATACTCTTACAATTCAGTCATTTAATTTTTTGTAACGATAACTAAACTGAAATTTTCTATTAAAAAAATATAAATTTAAAGGTTTGGGATTCTGATTAAAATTTTCTAGTTCAGATACTTAAGAATTGATCTAAGCTTTCTTAATAAATATTAAGAAAATTAATTTCGATCAAAATGTTCAAAATTTTATATGAAAAAAATGTAGATATTATCATTTTCTACACACATAAAAATGAAACATAAAAATATTTATTTTCATTTATTATGAAAAGATATGATTTTTTTTATTCTAATATTTTGGATTTGAATATGAGTAATTAAATTTTGTTATAGGCAAGTTTCTCACTATATCCAATAAGTTGTGAAAATATAATGTAAATGTATAATAATATTATTTTTATTATCATTAGTAAAGTAAAAGTATATACTAATTAATAATTAGTTTTAAAATTGGCACTTAAAAATAGTTTTGGTTAACTATAAAAATATTACTCTATTTCATAAATATTTTAAAATGAATGAAGGATCATCCTTATATTAAATTACTCAATACAAATTGATTTTGTTGTTATGGGAGTCATTTTAAGCATTCAAAAATTAAAAAATAAAACTAAAATAGTAAAACTATAAACACACTCTCCAAACATATACCATCCTTAAACTCATTTGACCTATGTGATTCTCTAACAAAAAAATAAATGTGCTTAAAGCAATAATATAAAATTATTAAATAAAAATCAATTTTAAAAATTAAAAATAATTAATTGTTATATTGACTAAATTAGATACTAGAGTGGTGTTGTTACAAGGGAGAATTATTCTCTTAAAGTTAAATATTGCAAGAGAGTATGTTTTTTCTTTTCTTGAATTGAAGAATTGGGTTAAAGAATTAGGGTTTCTTGTGCGTGCGTGGCGGCAGCGGAACGCCTCCGCATCTTAGGGTTTCCGGTGTAAGGCGGCAGCATTGTGCGTGACGGCAGCGGAATAGCTGGAGGTGCGGCGCGGCAGTGCTAAAGGACGACATCTGGAACACAGAGCACGGGAGAGACCTAATTAGGGTTTGTTGTGCGTGTGTGACGGCAGCGGAACGCCTCCGCATCTTAGGGTTTCCGGTGCAAGGCGACAGCTTTGTGCGTGACGACAGCGAAATAGCTGGTGCGGCGCGGCGGTGCTACAGGACGACGACGCGGTGCGGTGCTAGAGCCCGGTGCGGCGGCGTGGGCAGCGTGCGGTTTCCGTTTGTGCAACGGCGCCTGGGCGACGAAGTGCGGTGGTTGCTGGGCTGGTGCGCGGCGTCTGCAGGTCCGGTGAAGGGGGTGGCTCTGGTGGCGGCGGAGTGGTTGGCTCGCGCGATGTTCCGTGTTCTTGTGGAAGTTCTTGGCGGCAACTTATTAGCCTTCTAATATGACGGAGGGTTCTGCGGGTTTTCTCATACCATGGGCTTGTTTGATGGATCGGGAAGTAGATAAAAAAATATATTTTATATCCGGTCAAAGGAAGACTTTTGCTCAGGCTTTGGGAAATACATGTGACATTCCTTTGTCCCAGCTACCTACTTCTTGTATTAAGGGTGACATGATTGCTGTCCGGATTGATGAGGCAGATTACTTGGCTGGTCTTAAGGATTGCAAAACCCATCTCCATTGTCGGATTATTCTATCTAAGGGGGATAAACCTCTTACACACCTGGATTTAACTAAAAAGTTGCAGCCGGTGTGGAAAGCTCTTGGACCATGGAAAGCAATTCCTCTTGGAAAAGGTTTCTATAAGTTTGAGTTTGCTTCTATAGAAGACATGCGATGGGCCCTCGGGATGGGTTCGCTGAAGTTATCTCCTAGTTTATTGAGATTGTTTGCCTGGACAAAAGACTTTGTCCCAGCTACCATGAAGAGTACCAAAGCTCAGACATGGGTTAGAATCTACCATTTGCCTTTGGAGTATTGG
>Ga0123342_1010042_pt1 | contig 11006 bp, 5 predicted proteins | sample Turbeawhitnodule_FD_89960 | JGI IMG/M metagenome (GOLD analysis project Ga0123342, IMG submission 89960) | Root nodule microbial communities of legume samples collected from Mexico - Turtle bean Mexico white nodule | ecosystem: Host-associated > Plants > Roots > Nodule | place: Mexico: Nepantla... | reverse complement strand
GCGGCTATTCAAATAACCGCATTCGTAAATCAAAATAATTTCAAAAATGCCACCGCGTTTTTTACGAAAGCGGGTAGCGCAAAAGCCGCACTAAATAAAGCGTATCATTTTCTTCTTTTTGCATTAGTGTATATTTATTTTGTGAAAGATGAAGAGAGCCATGAATTGTCCACAATGTTTCTACACCAAGAAAGTAATGAAGCTTGCCAAGATCTTTAAGGCTAAAATGTTTTTGAAGCAAGTGTATAAGAGATTTGATAACAGTATACGAACTTCCTGTGATGAAAGTATCATCCACATAAATGAGGACAAACAAAGTAACTTTATTGTGAGACTTAATGAATAGCGATGAGTAAGATTTAGTATATTGAAAGCAAAAGATGAAAGAACAATACTTAACTTTTGAAATCATGATCGTGGGGCTTGTTTGAGTTCATAAATATCTTTATGTAGCTTCCAAACAAGATTGGAATTTATAGATTCAAAACCAAGGGGCTGAAGAATGAAGACGTTCTCTTATAAATCACCATAAAAAAAAATCATTATTAATGTTTATTTGATTAATATGCCTATTAGATGATAAAGCTAGGGTGCAAATAATGTGTATTGTAGCTGGTTTGACTACATGACTAAATGTTTTAGAGTAATCCAAACCTTCAAGTTGATGAAAACCTTTGGCAACCTACCTCGCTTTGTGTTTGTGTAAGGTGCCATCAAGATTGTATTTATTTTTAAAAACTCACTTGCAACCAATAGGTTGAATGTCAGGAGGTAAAGTAGTTAAGGTCCAGGTTTGGTTTGCACATAGAGCTTTGTATTCTTCATGCATAGTAGCATACCAATGAGGTTGGTGAAGAACATCGTTAACTGTTGTGGGAATAGAAAAATATTGGACAAATATAGTGTGGGTTATGGGTTTGAATATATCATACTTCCCATGAGTAATCATGGGATGGTTGTTTTGAATGAGAGGGGAAGACGGCAAATCTACAGAAGAGGTTAGAGATGGAGATACAAGCATAAAATGAGTGATATTAGGAGTGACAACAAAAGAAAGAATAATAGTAGAAGATGGTATTAAAGCAAGAGTTGAAGGATGAGTAGAAATCATATCAGGATCAACACAAGATATAGTAGAAAAATGTGAGAGAAATGAGAAAACATTTTCATCAAATAAAACATGACAACTAATATAAAGTTTAGCAGTTGGTAATAAGCATAGGTAGTCTTTATGTGTAAGATTGTAACCAATAAACATGCCGATAGTGGAACGAAAAGCAAATTTATGTTTGTTATATGGTCTAAGTAAAGGGTAGCTTGCACAACCAAAATTTTAAAAGAAATTATAGTTAGGTTGTTTGTTAAAAAAACATGATATGGGTTGTCATAGTGAATACTAGAAGAAAGTAAAACATTGATTATGAATGTTGTTGTGGTGAAGGCTTCAGCCTTGAATGTGTTGTAGCAAGCAATGCAAGACCCATATCAATTATATAGTGGTGTTTTCTTTCAATAAAGTCATTTTTCTCGTGCGTGTGAGGACATGTAAGCGTAAGAATAATGTCATGAGTAGCAAGATAAGTTTTAAAGCAGAATTTTTTTTTAGCATTGTTGAGAAATTGTTTAGATTTTAGTTGAATCAGCACCCAAGAGTGTTTTATTGCGTGGTCTTTACTCCACTGCAAGCATGTAAGGTGATTCACACTTCTGATATGCTCGTGATTTCTAGATTAACAAAAAAATTGAAATGACAATTTTGCACTTTAAAAATTAAATGTATCAAATAGAACACAAAATTAACCGAAACATTTAACTTCATTGAAATAAAATTACTTCTTTCTTACAAAGGATTTTTCATGTAATCAACTTTAACCTATCTCGTCTTGTAAATTTTTAACAAACGCTTTTATAAACTATCTCTCACCTTATAATTTTAGCGAAAAGAATTTTCTAACTCGTCTTGTATTTCAACTGTCGATATAAACTGTTAATTTAAGGTAAGTCAATGATCGTAGAAAGAGATATTTTTAGAATGAATGAAATTCGAGGATTGATTATGAAAAGGGTAGAATTTATTTAAAAGTAATTAAAATAAGAGTGAATTTTTTCATCTTTTTTTCAAGAATTTTTTTTTATTTAAATTAATTGCTTTTACAAAAACGGTGGGTTTGATTAAGTTCTCTAAAAGTCAATTTTAATTATTTTGAGAAGGTATTTTGAGCAGATTTTTAAAAACAGACAGTAACTTTCAAGGTATTTTGAGAAGGTATTATATAATTGCAACTCTTTACAAAATAATTTTGAAGTTTTAACTGTAATTTCGTTCATTCCTTAATCAATAGCATATATATACATGCGTCTGTGAAGAAATATTCTATTCTTAATTCAGTGGGTTTGATCACAGTTTGGTGCAAAATCTCAGGTCTATATATCCCAACCAGATTCCAGACTACATTCAGCTGTAGGTCATAACAGCATTTTGGCAGATCATTCTCATAGATTATTGAATTCCAACAGCCGCCTCTTCAACAGGTTACAACAAAATACACATATGATCAAGCAACTGGCACACAATTTCCGAAATGAAAGGTTGAGTCTAATTGCCCTTTATCGCGTGCCCAAGTTCGACCTCCCTGCCATACTGTGTATATCCATGACGCATTCTTGGAATACCTTCTTATCACTCAAAACCAATTTGAAATGCTGAAGTCTCTTAGCTTTTTAAGATGTCTCTCCATTTCTGCTCTGCTAGTCTCCCACTCTTGTTTTTCTATAACAGTCGTTGGATCCTCTTTTTCACTCTGCAAATAAGATGGCATATCAGAGGTATAATGTCAAGATAAATAGCAAATGGTTCGGGGAAGAAATAGTCACCGCATGTATTATCTTGAAGGAGCTCCCACGATCAGATATAACAAGTAAGTCGCTCCTTCTATCTCTTGTTCTCCCTCCTGGAACTGTTACCTACAGAAATGCCAACTCATGATTAGTGTAAATATTAACATTATGGACAACTCAAGAATGAGTCACAATTATCCCCACGTTTATAACAGTTGTCTCACAGAGATAAAAGCCTGGATGGAGTGTGAGTGGGAAGAGAGAAGGGAAAAAAAAGCGTTCCCATGTTTATGAGAAAACTCTCCTTAAGCACTTAAAGCGACAAGTGGAAGAGCCATGCAAGGCAAAGAAATTCAATCAGGGTAACAACTTACAAGGTCTGACACATCAATTAGAAACCAGCAGTTTTGGTTGGATTCATAAGTTTTCTTAAGGCAGTAAAATGCAAAATAAGGTCATTGCCAGAAAAAATTAAAACAGTCATCAGTTTTCATAGACATTCTTCAGAAATAGTTTACCAGAGAAGGAAACTTTATTATAGCAAGAATTCTAAATTACATGCAATAAAATAATGTAAAGCCAATAAAATTGGAAAAGCCATCTGCTGGACTGGAGTTGTCATGCTTATATGCAGTATAAGAAATCATACAGCAATTGATATATACCCAACACAAAAAGCTGTACAAAAACACAATATCAATCTCAGTTCTCGACTAACAACTAGAAATTTGCAGAGGTGGAATGAACAACATTTCTGAGCCCACATCAGTCGTTTGGGACCTAAGATCTAAGATGGGCTTTGATACCATCTTAAAATTTAGACTAGAATTCAGCTCAACCTGACAAATTCTGCTTATAAAGGGGGAACTGCTCGAACTTTATAAGGATTGCATTGGTAATATCTCTAATTGACATGAAACTTCAACACATGTATGCATATAGAAAACAACAGTTCAGCTTAGAAGTTGGCATGAATCCCATAAATTAAACCCGAGCTTTATCATGCGATGGTATTTCCCAGGATTTTACCTAAGATCCTAGAGCTATATGCAAGAACATTACGTTTTAGCAAAGGTTCCAAGAATACACTGTCTAGCACTAAGAAGGAAATTGTTTAACAGTAAAACAATAAAGGTAATCTAAATTCAAGGCTGAGAAAAATGACTATGGAATACTAGTTCTGCAATAACCAGCAGAAAACATTCCACAAGCAACTGTACTGAGAATTAACAAAAAATAATTACCAAAACTTTAGCTCTGGTAATTGACTTGGTTTTGGAATCAATAACATAAATCTCTTCGAAATCTAGCACAAACTCGTGATCACCCAACCTCCGATTTTTGTAGTGTTTTGTCAAGTACACCTGTGACAGGAAATAAGATCAATGAGGGAGACATCTTAGCAAAAAAAACTAGTAACTATGTTAATTTCTTTTTTTCTAATGCTCGGACTTGTTGATATAAATTTAGAACAGATTCCCTATACTATGATACCTATAAGGAAAGGAGCGAGAAACAACTACCATCTTCAAGGAGAGGGGGAAAAAATCCCAACATAATCAAAACCAGATCAGAATTTCCACAGCTTCTAGCAGGCAATATTTATGCATAAAAGTACGAATGAATTTTCCAGAGGCATAACGATGAATAGAACAAGATTTGCCAGCCTCATTAGTTCATATCTTGTTCAAACATCTAATATTCCTAAAACTTCCAATAATGAAGAAAGGATGTCATTTATAATATATATATAAACAATTAATCAGTCAGAGTGGTCCTGGGCCCAAATGAAGATTACTTCATTCACCCTAGATTACCTACAAGTGGGAAAGAATTGTATTCCTGAGACAACTAAATTAAAGCTCATTGCCGCACTGGATTCTGTAAGAGGATTATTCAGTAATATCTCACAGCTCTTGAGACAAACTCTAAAGTAAGCAATGCTCCAAACAGTCACATTTACTCTTCCTCTAATTCGTATATCCATCTCTTATCCCCGATTTTTCATTAGATTTAGTTAAAACACAGAATTGTAAGAAGCACAGTAACTGCAATTGACGTGTTACTTGCAGCCTCAAATAGAACAAACTGTTCATACCTTCAGGACATCCCTCTCAGTTTTATATAAAGGATCTCGAGGAGCATCAATCGGTGGCTCTGTCACATTGTAGCTTGCATAATCACTCTGCGCACATCTAATGTACTACACATTTGACCAAAAAGACGGAATTCATTAAACACACATTAAATATTATATAAAAAATGAATTACGCCAAGAAAACAGACTAAATGAAGTGAAACTTACCTTCTGGGGCATTGGAGCGAGAACCCTGGGAACTGAATAAACATCTGTATCTGGAGGAGTGACGTACATCTACGAACAGAGATTCAATTCAAGTATTCAACGATGAAAAGTTGAAAGCGACAAGAACGAAAAGGCAGAAGTGGAAATGGAAGCGGAGTAGGGTTACGAACCTCTCTGAAATCGTAGACGTCGTTGTCGGGGTCGGGGGGCTTGCGGATGAAGAAGTCGCAATCGAGAAGGCTGATCTTGTGGAATTCGTCCTCGTTGATTTTGTAGTCGACGACGGTGTCGGAGTTCCAGCCCTGAGTGGAGACGAAGCTGCCGCTCTCGACGATGGTAATGTCATCGTCGGCAGCGACGGCGGCGGGGAGTAGGGGGTCGTACTCGATGTCGAAGTCCTTCTTGTTGTCGAGCTCCTCCATTTCGTCCTCGTCCATCTCGTAGTGGTCAGGACCGGCAGCGTCACCGTCATCGTCGTCGGCGCGGGTGAGGAAAGGGTTACGTGGAGACCTGGAGGGCGTGCGAAGGAGAAGAGGGGAGTGGAAAATGGAGAGTGGTTTGAGTTTGAAGGGAAGGAGAGAGCGATGTGAATGGGGATTGAGAGAGAGAGGTGGCGAAGAGAAGAAGAAGGTGGAGGTAGTGGAAGAAGTAGTCATGGTGGTGCTGGGTTTTGTTTTGAGGGGTTTAAGGTGGGAAAAGAGATGCGCAGAGAAGATAGTGTGAGTAAGGGTAACTGATTGCTGGATAAGATTTCGTAAACGTTGCTACTGTCATTTTTCCTTTTCCTCTGTGGATAATAATTTATTTTTAATATATTAGTTTTAAATATTTTTATTTATTAAAATAAATCAAAAGTATTTAAAAATGTTGATAGAACGAATAAATTGTTATGAGTATAAGTGAAATTTCTAATTAAAAAATATTAGTTGAATTTCTAATAATTTTAACATGTTTTTAATTTAATTTTTAAAAAAATATATTAAATTTTTAAAAACATAAATTTATTATATAAATTTTTATTATGATTATAAAAATAAAAAATAAAATTATAAAAATAAAAAATAAATCTTTATAACAAGTTAAAAATATTTTTATATTAAAAGAATTAAAATATATTTATGTACATAAATTTTTATTGTCATATATATAATTCATAATTATATAATATATAAATTTGTGTTTTTATATTTTTATATTTTATAAATTATATATATTTTCGTGTATCAATGTATCTCTTACCTAACTAATTAATATTAAATAAATGTATTATTTAATTAAGTTATTTATTAGAAAATTTAAGTATCGAAACGACAAATAGTTGTTAAACACTAAACATACCATGATGGTGCCAATGCCGTCACGAGGATATATGAAAGAAAACCTAGTAGCGTGTGTGCCATAAAATGTCAAATAACAAGAAATCAATAATAAAATAAATTATAATAATTTATAATTATTGTATACAAGTACAAAAATTAAATTTAATTAATTAAATCACCTTAATTTAACTTATAAATGAATCGATCTATCTTGATTCACATGTCATTTGATTTACAAATTAGTGATTTGATATTGTTCTCGTATGCCAATCCAGTCTCACATCGCTCAGGAATCGAGGTCAATGGCAGTTTATATACTTCATCCTCCCTTCACCCTTTGAGGCGCCTTTTAAGGACAAAACCGTGACGGAGCACCGACTTCCAAAGCGGACAATACCTCAAATGCAGTGATTGACCCTGGCGATGTTTTCCAACGACTTGAGGTCGGAACAATGGCACCCACCGTGGGGTCGAAGAGGCTCCTTCGCCTCTCAACTAAGGGGATCCACTCCCCTTAGACCTCGACTGGGGGGCTTGTTCCTGTATGCCAATGCCAATATAGTCTCACATCTCTCAGGAATCGAGGCCAAGGACAGTTTATATACTCCCTCCTTCCTTTCACCCTTCGAGGCGTCTTTTAAGGACAAAATCGTGACTATTTTTAAATTTGTATATATCTAAAAAACATCTTAAAGACTCTATAATTTAAAAAAAAAAATATTCCATATAATATGTAATAATACATGACAAATAAAAAAAAATACCACACCAACTAATTTCTCAATTCTCATAAACTTATAATTTTTTTAAAGTTTTAATATTATTTTTGTTCATCAACTCTCAGTTTTCTCATAACATATAATAAATTAAAAATAAAATTTGAATACAATGGTGTCTTTATTATTAGGTGCATTTTTTAAAGGTTGAAGAGTTGTTTGGTCTACCATGAGTTCATCTTAATGCATGGAATCCAATTTTGTTATCCATTACTAACGTTTATCTCGTTCAGATCATCTTACCCAAACTCAGTAGATAAAACTAGGTTAATTCACCATTCATCTTGTATTGATTGAATGCATTTTGATGCGTGTGATTTTTTTTACTAGATAATACTTGTTGACAAGGATACCTTTGATAGTGTTAGAGTTATGAACACTTTATAGGAATGTAGAGGCTATTTGCACCTCATAGGAGGTGAGTCCAAAAGATCATTTTATTTTTTAAATTTTTTTATTTTTGGATTATAAAATCTATAAAGTATTTTAAATATGAAAATATATTTTGGATTTTATAATTTAAGATGTATTTTTTCTATTTATATTGTAGAATTCAAAAATTTATTTTCGGACAAAAAATATCTTATGAATACTACAATTCTAAATGTTTTTTTTCTTAAAAAAATACATCTTGGATTATCCAAATCCATAATATTTTTTTAATTTACAAATCTTGGATTGTCCAATTTAAAGGACTAAAAATATTCTTTTGTATTCTGCAATATTGAATTTTTTTAAAATATATATATATATATATATATATATATATATATATATATATATATTATAGAATTCAGAAGGTATTTTCCAATCCAAATTGGATTATATAATCTATGATGTATTTTTTAAAAGAACACATTCTTGGGATTATAGAATCTAAAAGGATTATAAAATCCGGAGTTTTTTTGAATCACTTATTTCAAAATGAAAAACATCAATTGAATAAAAGGTATTTTTTTGTATTTAAAAAGTATGAGGTGCTAATGGAGGTACAGAAAGAAACACCAAATATCCATTGATAGAAGTAGTTATATAGGATGACACACATTTAAATATTTATATGTGAAAATTTGATTGAAAATCATTCACTTAAATTAATCAACATATTTTAAATGGACATTTTTTTAAAGTGTAACAATTCAAAAAACAAAAAGCATAAACTCGTAGATTGAAAAAAAAAACTCTTAATTGAAACATAGTCATTTAACATGTTCAATTGTCCAAAATATCAAGTTTATATCCAACCAAAATTTCAATAGAAAAAAAAATAATCTAAACATGAAACATTATCTCACATAAGAGAATAAAAATATAACATCAAGATTTTTTCATCACTGAGATTTGATTTCACTTGTAGAATAATTGGTTGTTCCAAATTTTCATTCTTTAATATTTATCAACTTAATATGAAATACAACACATTACAATTAGTAAATAAATAAGGTATTTAAAATATAATAAATATTTTAATTTTAATTTTAAAAATGAATATTTTATAACTTAATTGCAAGGTAATTTGCAATATTGACATACTAAACTCATTTAACACACAAATAATGCAAATCAAGTTAAAAACTCGTAAAAGGACATCTATAAGAAAATAATTGTAACCACATCAATTGCAAGTTGTACATATCTATTAATTGAGTTTGTTAAATATGTTGTTTGAGTATTATATATGAATTTGCTTACATTGTTGTTACATGTTTTGTGTTGTTTATGTTAGTATTATCTTTATATTTTTAAATTTTTGTATCGTCGTATTTAACTTTTTTGTTTTCTTTGAATCAATAAAAGCACATATCCATCAATATAAATAATGTTTATGTTTAATAAATAGTTATGATTTACATTATGACTTGTAATTATCTAGTGTTTATGGAAACAGATGAGTAAATGTGTGATAAAAGGACAAATATTTTTGTGGACAAAATGAGATGCAACACATCAAAATGTATTATTGGAAGAGGTATAAACTAGTTGGCAATGATAGATGTTTTACGTTCATCAAATATATCAACCTAGAAGTTGTATAAGATAACTTTTTATTATGTGAGTTTGTTAGGTGGAAGTTAAAAGTTAGGGTCTCATATTTGGATAAGTTTCTCTTTCTGATTTGCATTTTGGTTACGTTTATGAGTATGTGACTTACGTGGGAAAACAATATTCCTGTGTATATCTTTTTTTCAATTATCTGTAAAGGGTAGATACATTGTTAAGAAAAAATTAAACACCTTATGATTTTGATTAAATGTTGAAAACACTCAAGTTAAAACACGATCATGCATCGTTTGTAAGACAAATGATGTTCAACAAAAAATCATGCAAAACACAAATGTCGTGTATGATAGATGAAACAATGTTGTGTAGTATGTTCTTGTATCTAACAAAGCACTTAGATGATTGGACCATATGCTTATAGGATCAAATTATACATGCAACTAACTTTGTAACCTAAACATATATATTACGTGTTTATTATTTGGATGCAGGAAATGTCCATTATCTTTGTTTGTCCAAAATATCCATTACAGATGCAAGCTAAATTCAATATCAAATAATCTCTTGGGAAAATAGCTAAAGTTGCCTTATTCGCCAACCTCCTAACACAAAAGACATTTCAATTCTGATCCAAAAGTTTGTCTCCCTTGTACATTGTGAACTTTTATCATTGGTGCTAAAGGATATGCTACATAGGAAAATGAGCATTCTCAACGATCAAGAACGTTGCATAAAGATGAAGTGCATTAAATGCAATGACTATATTCAAGCTTGATATACGGAAAAAAAATCATAAAACGAAAGTTGCTTAACGGATAGTGATAAACTTATTATTCAAATAAATTATTCAATGGAGGAATGAAGATGATGAATGCGAAAATGTTGGAAGGGACTAGTTAGTGGAATTGAAGTAGACATAGGAAAATGTTTAGAAGAGAGGTTAGGTTAACTCTTAGAGAAAGAAAGAAGGCTAAGTGATAGCCAAATTCTAGGAAACTATCCTATGGAGGACTTGTGAACAAGTAGTGAGCAAAAATGGACATAACTTCTTTACCCATTCAAAATGTATTATATAATGGGTGGTGAGTCATATTTTCAGACTACATGGTCAACCATTTGAAGAAGTAAAAGGTGGAATTTTTTTGATTCAATTTGAATTCAAAACCCTATAAAAGTGAATCAAGAAGAAAAACGTGGGAGGAGAGATGACACTATGCAAAATGTTGCTAAAATGCAAAGAACTCCTTAAAGCTTCAAAATAATGATCTTAAAATTCAAAGCATGAATGTTGTTATATTCATGGATAAAAAAAGGTCATTAAAAGAATATTGAATTGTTCATTCAACCACCTAAGAGGTGGTACTTATCCACTGTACACGTCAAAAGATGCAACCCCTCCCTAAAGTGCAAAAATATTTGAATTAGGAAAGAAAGTTTAAATATTGTACTTATTGTTAGATGCAATCCTCTTTAGCAGTCAAATCAAATGATCAGATGATCATACAAACTTCCAACCTTCCTTATGTTAGTCAAGAGTGGCTAAAAGGCAAAGAATATTTGTTAAGCCATGAGTGACTTGGGGAAAAAATACTAAAGGGAGTAGTCAAGAGTAGATAATAATCCAAAGAATACTCCTTAACGGGGTTGATGAGCATATATTTATTCACACTCAATAACTTTAATAATAGATTATTGGACTATAATAATAAATAAATCCATTGTTTTAATTAATATTCTTATAATTGGGTTTATTTGGGCCTTAACTAT
>Ga0123342_1010041_pt1 | contig 11006 bp, 6 predicted proteins | sample Turbeawhitnodule_FD_89960 | JGI IMG/M metagenome (GOLD analysis project Ga0123342, IMG submission 89960) | Root nodule microbial communities of legume samples collected from Mexico - Turtle bean Mexico white nodule | ecosystem: Host-associated > Plants > Roots > Nodule | place: Mexico: Nepantla... | reverse complement strand
TAATTTATTATATATATATATATATATATATATATATATATATATATATATATATATATATATATATATATATATATATATATATATATAACAACTCAATCATTAGAACGTTCACATATTTAGATAATCACTCTATTAAATATATATGTAAATATTAATTCCTTTTACCTCGATACAACGTACCTAATAATTTAAGCTTTTTCCTTTTAATACTTAAAAAAAAAATCCTAAAGAACTTTTAGATGGGTTTTCCAAAGATTAAATCCTACAAAAATAACATCCCCTTATCACCAATTACTCAAGATGAATAGAAAATAATAATATATTATTGATAGAAATTGAGTCACTTGTTTAATTAGTCTATATTATTCCCTATTTTTCCGCTTTCTCAAGTCTGAAAAATGATACCACACCATAATAGTCATAATTTTTTCTCATCTTAGAGATAGTTTAGAAAAAAAGTTTTTTATTAAAATAAATATTTAACTTTTATTTATACACTACCTATTTCTTGTTATTTTAAAATTGCATCTTAAAATAAAATTAAAGGCTTATACAACACACTATAACTAATCGTCACTATTGAACGAGTTTTGTACACTCCAAAGTTCAATGTTTTTAGTGTTTCAAAATATTGCACGTGTTATAATAATACGGTAGCAGACCATGTTTATCATGGCATTCATCCACACACTTTGTAGTCACTCGAAATTTATTTCTAATTATTATATTTATTTTCTCTAGGATATCATTATTTGAGTGATTAGATATTTTATGTTTCCATAAGAATTATATAATAACTCATGGTTGACTCCAGTCATTAGTAAAAATTAATTGAATTAAAAAAAAATATATTATTGCGAATAAATATTTAAATAATTTTTTTTAAAAACACTGAATTTAGTAAAAGAATTACGAAATTCTCTTTTCATAAATTTTGGTGTTTGATTTGTCAAGGTTGAGCTTTTACTTGATTTTGTGATAAAGAATAACTCTAATTTTTTTTTTTTTTGGAGTTTGTAATAAATTGGGTTGTAAATTTTTTTTTAAAGATAAAAGTGAATTAATAAAATAGAAGTATTTCATGTATACCACAACTTTATACAAACAATTTTATTACAAATGGACTTTAAGCCTAACTCAACCCTATAAAACTGCTAAACTGAGGTGAGGTTTGCATCCATTTATATATTATGAAAGGCTCTAATATTTAGTCGATGTGAGTGTCCAACAAACTTACATCTTAGATTCTTGCACTAAAACATGCAACTTAGACAAACAAAAAAAGTCATTCTTAGAGATCTCTATAAAATTGGGATGTGAGATATTATCTTATCTCTCTTCTTAATTCTAATATAAGGGTTGAGTCATCTTTAAAATATCTATATTTATTTATTATTTTTAATAAAAAAAATCTGATTTTATACTGTAGTTGTACGTACTATAGCTGATTGATATATATGTATTTTTTTTATATACTATCTATTTGATGATTCATAACTCAAACTCTATTATTTTTCCATATTCTTTCCACCTCATCATCATCCACGAGGGAAAACAGTGCAGGTAAGGTAATCATGTATCACTATCACCCTTACAAATGATCAAGAAATGGTGAGAGGCCATATTGCAATTTAGCAGAAAAATATCAGAAAATTACTTCAGTAGAGAGAGGTAATTCAGCATTGGTTGAAATGACTTTGTTCTTGGAACACGTGATATTGATCTATAAATAGGGTGTTGTGGAGAGGGTAGAAGGCACAAACAAGGCACAAGGCTTTGAAGAAAGAAGAAGAGTGTGTGGTGTTGTGTTTTATTGGCAAAGATGTTTGGAATCCTAGGAGGAGGAAAGGGTCACAAGATAAAGGGAACAGTGGTGTTGATGACCAAGAATGTGTTGGACTTCAACGAAGTAGTGTCCACTGCTGGTGGTGGTGTGCTTGGTATTGCTGGTGGCATCTTTGGAACTGCAAACAAAGTAGTCGGAGGAATAGTTGACGGCGCCACCGCCATCTTCAGCCGCAACATTGCCCTACAGTTGGTCAGCGCCACCAAGACTGATGGTTTGTTTCTTCCTTCTGTTTTCTTCTGCAGTTCAAAATAACTCTTCTGCTTCTTTCAACATGTAGTTTATCAAGAAACTAACATAGACATAAACAATCCAACCACACTTTTTAAAACATCTTCTTATGTTAGATTTGAAGAACAGTAATAATATATTCACATGTACCAGGTTATAACTGATTAAACTGGTGACAGTTGTTAAAGTTACATTTTAGTTTGAAGATAATAGTTTCTACAGTTATTTCTCACTTCTCACTTTCATCATTGTTAAACTCTTGATAATTATGACTGTACAAAATTTTCATTTCATAAGCATTCAGTTTAAAGAGTCATGATCTCTATCTGTTTTGGGTAAATTGAAGTAGAAAAAATAGAGATGAACAAGATAATAAAAAAAGAGTTATTTATTTATTTATTTATTTATGGTGTAAATCTTCCACGTACTTAAACATGATTGTTTATTATATATTCTCGATTGCATGATTTGGAAAGAGAATTTTATCTTTATTTTTATTTGAAGTAGTTAGACAACTCCAAAATATAATGAATAGAATAAATGATACGATCCATAATGAACATAATGATTTGTACAAAACAACAAACGTGTTTTATTAAAAAGAATTATTAGATCTGAACATTTAAAAAATAAAATTGTTAGTGTTGATATTAAAGTAAGTTTATATTGATTTATAATAGGATATATTATATTATTATAAAGTATTTATATATTATCAATACTTAAAATATTTACTTACTGTGGACTTTCAGAATATATTTTAAAAGATGATATTCTTTTCAGGGATTAGAGAGTTTTTTTATTAGCTTTGATTAGAGACACTATCATGAAGATATTTTTATAAAATGAATTAGGATTTTTTTTTTCTGAATAGAGAAAAAACAGTAATGTCCTTTAATGTTTTTTTTCTTATTTTATATTATTTTTAATTTAAATGAATAAAATTGACTCGGATTGATATTTTTCCCATTCTATTTATAATTATATAGTTGATATTATAATAAATGTAGCCCTTTTGTTTTTTTTTTTTGACATAATAAATACAAACAAAACTACATTAAGTTCATATTTGAAAAATAAACATTACAATATGTATAATAATATTTTTTATTATAATAATTATTTTAAAAATGATATCATAGTATTACTTCTTATTAATTAGTTAATGACATAAACATATTTTATCCTCTCTTTATATATAAATTAAATTCTGTTTTCAAACTCTATTATTGTCTGTTTTAAATTGAAATGACAGCTTTTTCAAGATAGTGAATAATCAATTATCATTCATTCGTGGAAATTTTGATTACATTAAATAACAGTGAACCTTTCTGTGGAAGATAATACTTCTTTTTACGTGAACACACGATAGCAGATTAAGGTTTAGTTTGGAAAGAACAAGAAAAATGGTTTTGTGGCATTTAAACATGTGAAGAAAAGAAGATAAAGAAAGTGAGAAAAGGAGAGAAGAAAGAGAGGATTTTTTTAATAATTCTTTTAACTATGATTGTGATTTTTAACAATTCAGTGATGGATTGTGGATAAAAAGTAATTGGGTAAGTATAAATTTTTTGAAAAGCACTTTTGAATTTGACTTCACAATGAGTATGAGTTTTCTTTGTATGTGCTTATTTTTCAGGGCTTGGAAATGGAAAGGTTGGAAAGCAAACGTTTTTGGAGAATCATCTTCCTTCGTTACCAACCTTGGGAGATAGGCAAGATGCATTCAATATTTCTTTTGAATGGGATGAGAGTTTTGGAATTCCAGGAGCATTCTACATCAAAAACTTTATGCAAGCTGAGTTTTTCCTTGTGAGTCTCACTCTTGAAGACATTCCAAATCATGGAACCATTCACTTTGTGTGCAACTCCTGGGTTTACAACGCAAAAAATTACAAAAAGGACCGTATTTTCTTTGTCAACAAGGTAACTAACATGAAATTCAAGTACTATTTTCCTAAACTTTCACATAATTTAGCCCATTTTAATGAAGAAATTCATCAAACATGTTGCAGACATATGTTCCAAGTGAAACTCCAACTCCACTAGTTAAGTACAGAAAAGAAGAATTGGAAAACCTAAGAGGGGATGGAACTGGGCAGCGTAAGGTATCTGATAGGATCTATGATTATGATGTGTATAATGATTTGGGCAACCCAGACAAGAGTGCAGATCTGGCTCGTCCTGTTCTTGGAGGTTCTAGTGCCTATCCATACCCTCGCAGAGGAAGAACTGGGAGAAAAGCATCAAAAAGAGGTTAGGATTTAATTTTTCTATTTTAGATAATCAATTCCAATGCATGGTGATAAAGTAATTTGTCTCAATGAAATTGTACCTTGATGTAGAGCTGTACTATTATAAGTTAGATTTTTGTTTTTTGAAAGTGCAATTACTTATTATTATTATTATCATTATCATTATGATTGAGGATACAAAATTGATTTTACTTTTATTAACAGATCCTAAGAGTGAGGCACCAGCCAGCGACACTTACATTCCAAGAGATGAAAATTTTGGTCACTTGAAGTCATCAGACTTTCTTACATATGGAATAAAGTCCTTGGCTCAAAGTGTCTTACCTCAATTTCAATCTGCATTTGGTTTAAATGCTGAGTTTGATAAGTTTGATGACGTTCGTGGATTCTTTGAAGGTGGAATTCATCTTCCTACAGACGTAATAAGCAACATTAGCCCCTTACCAGTGATAAAGGAAATCTTCCGCACTGATGGTGAACAAGTCCTCAAGTTTCCACCACCTCATGTCATCCAAGGTATTGTTTGCTTACAAGTCACATATATATCTCAAGTAAAATCAACTGAAATTACTTCACATCCAATATTTATCATATTTAACATTTATATGTTTTTCATATTATTTGGAGCAGTTAGTAAGTCTGCATGGATGACTGATGAAGAATTTGGAAGAGAGATGCTTGCTGGTGTTAATCCTTGCCTAATTCAACGCCTTCAAGTAAATAATGCTTTATTGTTTATTAACTTAGACTGATTTGGTTTTCATGTTGAATTATATTCGTTGTTTATCATCTTAATTTACTCACAGTGTTATTCAATGAATGACAGGAGTTCCCTCCAAAGAGCAAGCTAGATGCCTCTGTGTATGGTGATCAAACTAGCACAATTACTAAAGAAAATTTGGAGATCAACCTTGGTGGACTCACTGTGGAAGAGGTGAATGATATTTATTAATTCCATGGCAAAATGATACATGAATCTCCATTTAACCATGACACTGAATGTTTATAATGATATTTGTTCAACAGGCATTGAATGGTAACAAACTGTTCATATTAGATCACCATGATGCATTCCTACCATATCTGAGGAAGATCAATGACCTACCCACCGCAAAGTCTTATGCCACAAGGACAATCCTTTTCTTGAAAGATGATGGCACATTGAAGCCATTGGCTATTGAATTAAGTCTTCCACATCCTAGGGGAGATGAGTTTGGTGCTGTTAGCAGAGTTATCTTGCCTGCAGACCAAGGCGCTGAAAGCACAATTTGGCTATTGGCTAAGGCTTATGTTGTAGTAAATGACTCTTGCTATCATCAACTCATGAGCCACTGGTATGCATAAACTCTCCCATTTGTCATCACTTATCATAAACCAACTATTAAGTGATTCTTAATTTATTTGATTTGCCATATCATGTGATCACAGGCTAAATACCCATGCCACAATTGAGCCCTTTGTCATAGCAACAAATAGGCATCTCAGTGTGCTCCACCCTATATACAAACTCTTGTCGCCTCACTATCGTGACACCATGAATATCAATGGACTTGCACGACAATCACTCATCAATGCAGGTGGTATTATTGAGCAATCATTTTTGCCCGGGCCATTCTCTGTGGAGATGTCTTCAGCAGTTTACAAAAGTTGGGTTTTCACTGATCAGGCTCTTCCTGCTGATCTTATTAAGAGGTAATATTTATACATTACTGTAAAAAATTTCAAGTTAAAATTGTTCATTTATTTCATACCAACATTGTGTGTCCTTTTAATATATTTTCTGAAGAAACTTTAGTAAATATTAAAAGATCTTGATTTTTATACATTGTCAATGTAAACCCATTATAAATAACGTCAAGTATTATTTTATGGTATTGTTGTAGAAACTAACCAACTTATCATAAATACAATATGTGATTGGATTAACATATAAAAGTCTTTTACTCTTTGTGCATTATGTATATTTTATATTTAAAATGTTAAAAGCGAGTATTGCCTTGTGGAAGTTAAAGACTGATGAGATAGTCAAAATTCATTTCAATGATATTATTTACTTAAGTAAAATTGTTTTTTATCTAAAAAATGAAAGAGAAATTTGGTGTTAACAACAAGTCCTTTGTTATCTCCTTGATTCAGAGGAATGGCAATTGAGGATCCATCCTCTCCACATGGCCTTCGTCTAGTGATTGATGACTACCCTTATGCTGTCGATGGACTAGAGATATGGAGTGCTATCCAGTCCTGGGTTAAAGACTATGTCTCACTGTACTATGCCACAGATGATGCAATTAAGAAAGACACAGAACTCCAAACTTGGTGGAAGGAAGCTGTTGAGAAGGGTCATGGCGACTTGAAAGACAAGCCATGGTGGCCAAAGTTGAACACTCCTCAAAATCTGATTCACATTTGCAGCATTATAATATGGACTGCTTCAGCTCTCCATGCAGCTGTTAATTTTGGACAATACCCTTATGGAGGTTACATCCTAAACCGTCCAACTCTAACCAGAAGATTGATCCCAGAGCCAGGAACCAAAGAATATGATGAGCTGAGCAGCAATCATCAAAAGGCTTATCTGAGAACAATTACAGGAAAATATGAGGCCATTGTGGACCTTTCTGTGATAGAGATATTGTCAAGACATGCTTCTGATGAGGTCTATCTTGGACAGAGGGACAATCCTAATTGGACTGATGATACAAAGGCTCTTCAAGCCTTTCAAAAGTTTGGAAACAAACTGAAGGAAATTGAGAATAAGATCTTAGGAAGGAACAACAATTCAAGTCTCAGAAACCGTGTTGGGCCAGTTAAGATGCCCTACACTGTGCTTCTTCCTACCAGTAAGGAAGGTCTCACTTTCAGAGGAATCCCCAACAGCATCTCTATTTAAGGAGTCTACGTCTGTGGTTTAATGTCTGTCCTACTTTATCGCTCAATACCAAATAATTATGTTTGCTTGTCTCTGCATAATTGTCGGGTGTATGCTTAAGTAATGTATGGGGATCTTACATGGTTCTCCATTTAATAAGAGTGGTATCATTTTGTGTTAAGTATTGGGTTATATAAGTCTGATATCTCGGATTTTGAATATCAAATCAAATTTCTCTCTGCCATATACATTTTTAACATAAACCTGTTGCATGACTTTGATTTGGGTATCTAAATTTCTACCTCATAAAAAACAGAACAAGCTTCATTTTTTTTTCCTTAAATACTACTAATAATTATTTTACTTTTTGAAGAAAATAAAAATGGAATCAAGAAGAAGTATTTTAAAATAAAAGCAAAGAGAAAAAATAAAATAATTGTAATAATAAAAAACTCTTTTCTACTTATTGCAGTTCTGTTTCACTTTGCATATCCCTAGCCCGTCTCACTCTTTTCCTTTCCACACCCATTTGCTTCTCTCCACGCACCCATGCCACTCTTTTTTTTTCACACCCTCCTGGTTCTTTTTTCTCACCCCATTCTCAGTGCCACGCCGCCGCGCCGTCAACCGTTGCCATCCATCATCATCCTGCATATGTTTTTTTTTCCTCATATTTTTCGTTTCTTATCACCTTTTCTCTCTCTTCATTGATTCATACACTCATAAAACATATTTAAATGGTGGGTTCCACGTTTTTTTGTACAAAAAAGATAAAATAAAATTCAAAATTCAAACATAACAAAAAAAAATCTGAGCCCATTCCGCAGCCCGACTTAAATTTTCTCTCTGCACCCCTTCTTTACCGTCACACTCCTCTTATTTCAAAACAAGGGAAATCTGGGCCCATTCTGCTGGTCCAGCTACTTTTTACTTTCTAACCCCTTTTACTACCTGCGCGACCCTTCTCACTCAAAGCTTAACCATATTTACTCTGGCACGTTTTTTGTTTTTAATTTTTATTAATAAAAATGGAAATAAAAAAATATAAAATCTTACGAAATATATATAGTCATTTTTTTTATATATAAACAAATAGTTTTGACATTAAAAAATCCTTAAAATATTAAAATTTCAAAAAAAAAAATAAAAAATTAGCAAAGAGCGACTCCTTAATTTTTTTTTTGTGAAAATCTTATTTTATTTCGCATCCCATCGTTACCGCAATAGATCTTAAATTGCCACTATACAATAACAAAGACACCACTAATAAAGGTCTTATATCAATCTTTGTGAAAACGTTGTATCGTGACACCAACAATTTATATTTCTCTGTTGGTGAGATGACCATCACTTCGGATAATGTGCTAGTATTGCTACATCTTCCCACTTCCCATTGTGGGATAATTTTTTTTCGTATATGATATTGGATTTTAAATCAACTTTATCATTGTTGGTTGAGCTCCTTGGCTTGGAGTTTGGTGATGCTGCAATAGAATTGAGCGAGTGTTGTTGATATACAAACCAAAGGATCAAGCCACCAATCAAAATAAATAAAAAAAACACGTAGAAGCAAAATTATAAGTAACCCAAGATCATACATTCAATTGAACCAGAGATGACCAAACACAACACCTTTAAAAAAGTATTTATTCCTATGTCTCCAAATCTCAACAATAACTGCAATCTAGATACTTCCCCAAACAACATTAACAGGTACATTAAAAAGCATTAAAAAGTTTGAATTGGTGGAAGTGTGAAAAAGGATCATGATGATCTACCAATGTCAACTCTAACCAAACATAACAATGGTTCCAATCGAGCCAGACAATTAAAAGTAAGAAAAATCCCTTTATAAATTAACTATTTTATCTTGCACTCCTGCAAAAAAAAATTGTTACTCCTCCAAAAGTCCACTTTAGTTAACATAAGAACGTCTCCTCAAACCTACAAAACACACTGCTACATCCTCCCTAAAGCAAGAGGTTGGCTATACAAATTCTCTAATATGAAACATTACTCCTTAACATATTTCATACATTCCAATGATTTCATACACTATTCAAAATAAGAGAACTCAGCAAATAAAAATTACATGTAATCAGTCCAGGTTTTTCTTTGTAAACCCTAAACCCAACAAGAAATTGTGAGGTTTTGAATTTGAATTCTTTAGATGTTTCATGTTCAAGAAATTGATTAAGATTTTTGAAGATTTGGATATTGTGTTGTACTTTAACAACCCCAACTTTTATGCTTAAATTTATGTGAGATTATAGTTAATAAATGAACTTGAGGTAGATAATTTAGTTTGCATGTGAAAATTTTACAAAAATTGAGAAGTAATGGAGTGATTTCACGTTAACTATGTTTAGTGGAGATGTTTGTTGTTTCTATGATACTATTTTGATTATATTGGATAATTTAAATTCTTGAAAACCAGAGTTCTTGTATGTGAATAAGACTTTTATAAGTTTAGAAAAAATGGAGTTCTTAGGGTTAAACAAGTTATTTTATACTATTTAAATATTATTGTATGAAAGAATATAAATGAAACAATAAAAATATTTGAGTCATCGGTTTTGTTCATGACTAAAGAAAAATGTTACTTTTAAATTTATAATCTATAATTTTAATAAAGTTTAAGAAAACCAATTTTTTTAATAAAATCGTAAATTTCAAGTTCATGAAGTTAAATTTTTAATTAAATTAGTTGATAGAGTGGTATTTGTGAGCTAAAGTTTTAGTGTGAAGTCCTTTTAATGAGGCACTTTTGCAAATTTCGAGTTGAATAAGATTAAGTTAGATTAAAGCATGACAACTTTGTCTATACTTAATTTTAGAGATCTAGTTAAGTTTATGGTGCTGATAAAAAAAAAAAAGTTAAGTTTATGGTTTTGCATATTTTTGTTGAAGTGAAATATTTCTTATTTAGCTTTTATTTAGCGAAACTTTTCAAAAGAGATAAAAGATAAATATCTACTTAAATAAAATTTCTTTAAAAATAAATGAGATTTTTTTAAGAATTTTCCTCAACTAAATAAAAATTTGCTAAACGAATTTAGATACAACATGAAGAATGAATTATACTTTTAAAAAAATAACAAATTATAATTGTGCTAAGTGGATGTCTTAAAAAAGTTCTTACTCTTTATTACCTAATAGGAATATTCTCTTAATTTTTTTATTTAATTTTAATATATTTTAATATATTTTAATAAAATTGGTTATGGTTGTTAAATTATTGAGTGTTTATTTAGGATTGGTATGTGGATGTGAAATCATCGAGGTGAGATACTTATTATTAACAGAGTAATATTATGATGATTTAAATATAATTTATAATGTAAGTATTAAATTATGAAATATAAAAATCTAGAATTTTTTCTTAAAAGTATAATGATATTAAGGGATATATAATGTACGAACAACTAATGAAACTTCCTACCACCTATTTTATCAAGAGCTGAGAAAAACAATATCATGACTCAGATTGAGAAAATCCGTATATAAAATAGGTATATATTTTTTGTTAATGCCTATCCTAGAGGCATTTTGCACTGGCTGAAGCATTGACCACTAGACCAGACAAGTTCTTTGATCATATTATCATTTTTATTATACTTATACATATTAATATAATTAATAATAATAATAATAAAATAAAATAAATTATATTTATATTATTAATATTATTAATATTTATTCATATTATTAATATTTATTAATGTTATAATTAATATTATTATTAACATTATATTCATATTATTAATATTTATTAATATTATTATTAATATTATTCATATTA
>Ga0123342_1010040_pt1 | contig 11006 bp, 11 predicted proteins | sample Turbeawhitnodule_FD_89960 | JGI IMG/M metagenome (GOLD analysis project Ga0123342, IMG submission 89960) | Root nodule microbial communities of legume samples collected from Mexico - Turtle bean Mexico white nodule | ecosystem: Host-associated > Plants > Roots > Nodule | place: Mexico: Nepantla... | reverse complement strand
GCCTCATCTTTATTTTATTTCTTCTTTTAATTTTGAGAAGACTAGAAGGAAGAACTTCAAATGTGAGGGTGGATGTCCTCTTCCTCCATTAATAAAAGCCTCCTTTATTTGATTCTCATCATCATGGCTTCGTCTTTGGTGTGCAGCTTTACCACCAGTGCCCCGAACCGGTTCAAGAAATTTTTCAAGGGCTCTCCCTGGTATTGTTTCTCGTCGAAGAGATTGAAAGAGTTGGGAGAGGGAGCCTGGTTAACAATGAAATGCTCTCTGAACAAGGTTGAGAACTGGTCCAACGAAGTGATGAACTAGTCCATCGGGGAGGCTGATGAACCAGTCCATCAGGGAGGCTGATGAACCAGTCCAATGTTGTGCCCGAGAACGTTCCCATAAATAGCTTGTAGTGTATAGCGTCAGTTTCTCCCGAGATCATCATCTGGGTGTGGAAGGCCGTGATGTGGGCATCTAGGTCTTCGGTACCCGTGAAGGTGATTTTTGGGGTCATGAAATTGGTGGGTATCACCGTGTTCATGATCGCCTGGGAAAAAGGCATGGGGCAAGCCCTAACGGGAATAGGCGCACTTTGCTCGTCGGTCGTGCGCTTCCCCATGTGTTGCAAATATCTTCGTAGTTCCTCATTGGCCCTGCGCAGTTCTTCATTGTTGGCCTGTGACGCAGCCAAATCGACCTATAATCGGTTTTGGATGGCTGTCAGCGCAGCTTGAACTTTAGCCAGAATCCTGTTCTGATCAGCCTTGGACGCCGCCACAGTTTGCTGAAGGGCACGAATGGTCTCCCTGAGTTGTTGCATGGTGACGTTGTCTCCTCCCTCTAACGCAAATGCGCCTTGTCTTATATTTCTCATGTTACTGAATGGCTCTGAATACGACTATGGATGGGACCTAGTTTTATCGGGCCCAACAGTGGGCGCCAAATATTCTTGTCGGTCTAGCCGTCGTTGATTTCAAAGGCAGGCGGTGACTCCTCCTATTTCTGACGGTTTCTGTGCTCCCTCTTGGGTGTTGGAGAACGGCTTTGTTGAAACAGAGGGGACCCTACCTGTTGATTGCACTCCGACGATCAAGTCAGTATTGGGCTAAGAAACAATGAGTAAGTAACATAGTTTCAAGCTCAGAAACGGTGTACCTTTTACCAGGGATCTCAACTCCCTTTTATAGACTGTTTTTAGGTTAACTCACTGTCTCCACCTCTCTTTCACAAGAGCCTTACCTCTAGTGAAATTAGGTTTACTAGGAGGAAATTCTCGTAAGTTGTTGCGCTCATAGCCCAATAATTGCACAGAATCTTCCTCTTTAGAGTGTCGAATCTAACAGTATAGCTGTCAGGGTACCAACTCATGTACCCACGCTGCGGGATCCATCTGTTATGTAGGTGCCCTAATCCTTCACATGTCATGCATGCAGCTTTCCCTGAAAACCCTAGAGCTCTTAGGCCTTGGCGCTTTCAGGGAATATTTACTTGTGCTAGATCCAAATGTACTATACACACCACATGCATGAACTTACTTGTTGACTAGGCCTTTCTCATACATGGGTTTTAACACACACATCTCTGGACATCCCATACCATAACTATCATTTTTTCATCACATGAAACAATCTATTATGGAAAAAGTAAACAAGCAAACATGGAGAACTAGACCAAATCCATGCAAAGAAATACAAAACAACTCCCTAGAACTTAAACAAAAATGATACATAAAGAGTTTATACCTATTATGGAAAAAGTCTCTAAGTAAAGTCTAGAGGGAAAACTAGGATACCAAACAAACTCAGGCCAATTAAGCAAACCTATGGATGAAGGGTATCAATAGAATGGTTACCCTCCCTAAAAATATCTGAGACTTTAAACTCAATCTTTTCACAAAAAGACGAACATGTATTATATCTGCTATGTATAATTTGTATTTTGAAATACTTTCTACATTGTGCAGAAGCTCTGTTCGGTTCACAATATAATATTGATTACAATATTAATAATAATATTAATATTAACATTTATTAACACTATAATTAATAAATTAATAAAAATATTTTTTTTAAAAATATTATTAATATTATTCATGGATACAAATACATGGATGATATTACCTACAAATTTTTATCAGTGGTTATATAAATTTATCTACCGATGTATATCCGTGGATAATATTAAAATTAATAATAATAAAAATTTAATATTAATATTAATAATAAGAATAATAATATTAATAATACTAATAATAATATTAATAACACTAATAAAAATATTAAGAATATTGTTAATATTAATTAAATCATTAGTAACATAAGTAAAAATATTAATATTAACATTTTTTTTATACTAATGTTAGACATCATTATGAAATCTGACATCTCTACTAAGCTGACATCCCAAACCTCAACCATCATTTTTCCATCACATGAAATAATCTATTATGGAAAAAGTAAACAAGCAAACATGGGGAACTAGACCAAATCCATGCAAAATACAAAACAAATCCCTAGAACTTAAACTCAATGATACATAGGGAAATTTTATCTATTATGGAAAAAGTCCAAGTAAAGTCTAGAGGACAAACTACGATACCAAAGAAACTCGAGCTGATTAAGAAAACCTATGGATGAAGCTTATCAACACAATGGTTACCCTCCTTAAAACTATGTGAGACTTTACACTCAATCCTTTTACAAAAAAGACAGACATGTATTCCATCTATTATATATGTATAGTTTGTATTTTGAAAAACTTTATACATTTTGCAGATCCTATGTTCGGTTCACAATATAATATTAATTATAATATTAGTAATATTAATGTTAACTTTTATTAACACTATAATTCATAAATTAATAAAAATATTATTTAGAAAAATAATACTAATAATATTATTCACGGATACAGATCCATGGATGAATTTATCATATGTGGGTATAAAAATTTATCTACTTATGTATATCCATGAATAATATTAAAATTAATAATAAAAAAATATTAATAATACAAATAATAATATTAATAATACTAATAATAATAATAATAATAATAATGATATAAATAACACTAATAAAAATATTAAGAATATTGTTAATATTAATTAAATTATTAGTAACATGAATAAAAATCTTAATATTAACATGTTTTTTAGAAACTCTTGTTAGACATCATTGTGAAATCTAACATCTTAGCTAAGGTGACATCCCAGACCTCAACCATCATTTTTCCATCACATGAAGCAAACTATTATGGAAAAAGTAAACAAGCAAACATGGGGAACTAGACCAAACCCATGCAAAGAAATACAAAATAACTCCCTAGAACTTAAACAAAATGATACATAGGGATTTTATACCTATTATGGAAAAAGTCTAAGTAAAGTCTAGAGGACAAACTAGGATACCAAAAAAACTCAAGTTGATTAAGTAAACCTATTGATGTGACCCAAAAACACATGAAGATGACCAAGGATGCTAAACTTGAAGGGTCATCTCAACAAGCAAATAAAGATGCCATCAATAGGATGAGAGGTCAAGGACCAAAACATTTGAAATTCTTCCTATTAATGTTCTTAACATGGAGGCTCAAGCCCAACAAATGCCCAAGCCCAAACTGAGGCCCAAGCCAACACATGATTTCATCATCCATCATGCCTCAGAAGATAATAAGAGCGAGGGCACAAGCATTAGTAGATGCATCAAAGGATGTCTCTTTTTTGTAATTTCTTTTGAGTAGTTTTTTAGTAGAACATAAAAGGAAGGTGTAGATATAGATATAAGGGGTGCCAATTACAAAAATAAGTCACACCTTCCATGTGACATAAAAAGAAGGTGTAGGTGTAGATTTAGGAGGTGCCAAAGTAAGAAACCAAGTCACACTTCCCTTGAGACTTGGAATAGGCGCCGAATTCAAATGAAACACATTTGAATTTTCCCACTTTAATTTTAGCCCTCTCACACTATAAATAGAGGTGCTTGGCTCTTGTAAAATGACATTGAAATTGAAGTAAAGTTACTATACTCAAATTGAATGAGAATTTGTGAGATTTGTTTCTCCTTTCCTAGTCCTATCTTGTGAGTCTTTGAGAGCTCTCAAGTGGCGGCAACCTCACTCATCTTGGAGTCTATTCACCTTCCAAGTGGCATGAATCATTTCCCTAGCATCAATCACATAAGTTATTCCTTTCCTTCATCTTTTAATTCCATTTCCAATCCATGTCAATCTCTAAATATGAATTGTTCATTTGTTCTTCTTTTCAATCGGTAGAATAAATTTGTTTCTTGATTCCAATCGGTTCAAATGTTTTCTTAGATGATTCTATTCGGTTCATTGTCTTTAATTTGTATTTCTATTCGGTTCATGTTAATAGCATTTTGTTCTTGATTCTGCACCATTAATTGTCATCCATAATCACATATACTTGTTTTTTTCCTTTGATCTTTGGAAATGAACTTTCACATCTACTTAACACTTGTTAAGTTAATGTCCAGTGAGGATTTTCCTTAGATTTCTCACCTTAATTGCTTAAGAATTTCGATCCTAATTCTAAAAAGTGTCACCTAATGAATCAATCTAAAATAAACTCACATCACCTATGGATGAAGCTTATCAACACAATGTTACCCTCCCTAAAAATATGTGAGACTTTAAACTCAATCATTTTACAAAAAGACAGACATGTATTCTGTCTACTATGTATAGTCCAAGGAATAAGATGTAAGTGCATAGAAGAGAAAGCAAAGCATATCAGGATAGATCACTCTCCAGCCATAATCGACAATACCCATGTTAAGTTTGTTCAATATCTATGATATCTCCCATGAAATTAGCAAAAATACACGACTGAACATCGAAGAAAGAAGAAACCCCACCAAAAAACTCTCCCATATATACTGCCTATAAAATTCTCGACACATGCAGCAAAACCCGAAGAACCCTTGATAGCATCATTTGTATTAAATTTAATCCATCCAACTCATAAGAAACTCCAAAGAACTTGAATAGGTTGCAAAAATTTTGTTGACCTCATATTTATTACAAAAGCTTTCAAACCAGAAAAGTAAAAAGTGCCATTATTCATAGATTTCTTATAGGAATTTCTAGAATGTATGCCATAGTTCTTTATAGTCTCAATAGCCATATATGAGTATTGATTTCTTGCTAAAACCTACCAACAAACTCTCCCATATATACTACCTTAAAAATTCTCGACACATGCAGCAAGACTTAAGAACCCTTGATAGGACCATTTGTATTAACTTTAATCCAGCCAACCCGCAAGAAATTCCATACAACTTGTATAGGCTGCAAAAATTTTGTTGACGTCATATTTAATGCAAAATATTTTAAACCAATAAAATAAAAAAATGCCATTATTCATGGATTTCTTAGAGGAATTTCTATAATGTATGACATAGTTCTTTATAGTCTCAATAGCCATATGAATATTGATTTCTTACTAAAACCTAAGGTGATTTCTCATGCTCCAAGTTATCCACAATTAGAAAGTAATGGCTACAAGTAATAATATTAACATGTATTAATATTATTATTATTAGATTAATACAAATATTATTAATAAAATAATAATATTATTCATATTTTTAATATTTTCACGAATATAAATCTATATTAAAATTATTATAATATTATTAATAATATGAATAATAATAATAAAACTAAAAACAATATCAATAACATTAAAAATAATATTAAAAGTATTAATAATTTTTAAAAATGAAAAAGTTGTCTTTTCACATCATTTTGCTTCCAGCATGGATTCGAAGAACACACTACTTACAAGTCGCGTACGAACTGCTTAGCTTGCTCACACACATTGACACTATGGTTCGTAAGCAATTCGACTTCGAAGATGATGCTTAGGAATTTTGGTTTCAAAATTAGGACGCGAATTCAGTACTTAGGTTTTTGAATGAATAAGTTCAATGGAGTCTTCGAAACTTAGTGAATTCACTGACAAATGTATATGATATATTATAAACTGTTGAACATAGCCTTTGATGTCTCCAAATCCAAGTGGATTGCTTGAAGACTCTGATGAAGCTTGTGTAGTTTGAATTTTTTAATCCACTCATAGTTATAATCCAAGGTTGCTTGATTCAAGTTCTTTTGAAACAGATATGTTTTGTAAAGAAAGTGGGAAATCAACTTGTTGAATTGTCGTTTCAACCAGTTGTTTTACACTTAGTTTTTTTAAAAGAATTTGAAAAGTTTGAAATTGGTTGACCTTGTTGTCAAGCCAATTCAACTGATTGTTTCGTGTTTTCAATCGATTGATTTTTGAAAACCCTTACCAGAATTTTGTTAAAGTGGTTTAATATGTTTTAATTGTTTTTAAACTGATTTGGCTCTTGCATTAAATGTTTTTAACAACTAATTGGAGTTTAAATAATCAGTTTTACGCTTCTGGTTGTAAGTGATTTAGATTATCTCTTTCAAATCAGTTTTCCAAGATTGCTTTAAGCTTTAGATTCTTTTTAAGAGTGGAATAGGATTTCTTTGTACTTTTCATTTTCAATCTGTGATTGAACGAGGTGTTATCATTCCTTTTCTCTCTTGACTACTGTATTTATGTAAGAACTGTTGTTGTGCATATCCATAGGTTATTTTGTGATCTGTGGTGTTGTTTGCCAAAGGTGGTGTGTGTTCTTGAAGGGTTCAAGATCACCACTTTTGTGTGTGTTGTGTAATCAAGGTGTTTGATTGCTTAGTGAAATTCTCAGAGGTTTCTGAGGACTGGATGTAGCTATTGGTAAAGAGGAACCAATATAAAACCTTTTATGTTGATCTTTTTATCCCTTATCTCATTTAAATATGTTCTGCTTTAATTTTAATATTTGTCTATAAAAACAATCGATTGTTTCGCAAAATAACTTTTCTGAAATCATATTAAAACATATTTGGTTTTTGGTGAACTGATTTCTCCTTCATTGATTTCTCATTGGCTTTCAATATACCTTCAAAACTTTTGAAAATCTTTCATAAACAATTCATCCCTTCTTGTTTAAGACCTACAATTCTAACATAAACAACAGTGGCCAAAAATGATATTTAACACCCGCACTTTAAAAACCCTACATTTTTTAAAATGTTGTCTAAAATGTTAGTTAAAACACCTGAATTTTAAAAACGTTACCTAAAATTTTATTTAAAAAATTCACGATTTTAAAAACATTGTCTAAAGTACTCACATTTTAATTTTTCTATCAAAATTTTATCTAATGTTTCTTAAAATAAACATACAACATTTTTTTAAAAATATTTTAAGTCAAAGACAAATAAATCTTACTACACAGGCAACAATAAAAAAATGGTTGTTTATACTTCCTTTAGGCAACACTTTTTTTACCTATTGTCATGTTAGTGTGGTGTTGTCATGTTAGTGTGGTGTGAAAAATGGTGTAGTGGAATATTCATAACATTAAAAATAATGTTTATAATAATATTAATAATAATAATAATAATAATATTAAAAATAAAATTAATAATATTAATAATAATACTAATAAAAGTATTACTAACATTAAAAATAATATGAATAATACTAATAATAATATTAATAATATTAGAAATAATATTAATAATACTACTAATAATATTAATAACATTAAAAATAATATTAATAATATTATTAATATTATTAATATTATTATAATTATAATTATTAATATTAATATTAATTATATTATATTATTATTGTTATTGTTGTTAATAATAATAATATTAATGAGTAGATAATAATCTTATGTCATGTTGAATTTACCGACAAATACAAATTTGTGGGTAATATTCCATATGTAATTTTGAATTTACTTACGGATACAAATCCGAGGATAATAATTCATATATAATGTTGAATTTACCTACAAATGGATAATAATAATTTGTGGATAAATCTGATTTTTTAGTGTAGGTTAATAGTTTGATTAATTAAGAATTGGGTTTAATTGTATAATAACAAACTATTAGCTACGCAATAGTCTACTATGAGAAGAACTTCAAGTTGTAATCTTTATTTAATAAGGAATTTCTTACTATGGAAATAGATTGAAGTTCGTTAACACTTCAATTGAATCATGTTAATCTTTTGTGTGTTTCTTCCTTGATTCTCCCTTAATTGTTTTTGTAGGGTGTCACTCTTATTGTTTTCCTATATTTGAGTAGTAGATGGTATAAGTGAATTTGTTTGAGCTATTTCTATAACAAACTTTTGCAGTGAGCATGGAACAAACACACTTAAATTTGGGGATTTCTTGTATTAAAAGTCTTCCCAACATTGACTTTATGAGTTTGGATATTCTTTCTTATATGCAATGTTCATGACTCATTAGTGTCAAAACTCCCTAGTATTTCTCCTCTCAATAACCCAACAAATGGTGCGGTGAACTTGGAATGAACACATGAGTGAGTGAAAAGTTTTAGATTTAAAGGTTCCTTGTATCAAAAGTCTTCTTACCAAGTGGGTTACTATTACTTCTTGAGAGAAAATGCACAAATGTGGAAGGAACTCACACTTGAAGGAGAGATTATTAAAAAGTGTGAATTTAAGAAAAAAAACAATATATAAAAAATAAGAGTAAAAAACACATTGCTTTAATGATTTAATTTAGAAGTAATATCTTAATTTTTTACCTGAAATGTTCATGACTCATATTGTTTCAATTTTTCTAGCATTTCCCCTAGAAAAAAACCCAATATGTATAACATGAACAACTATAACTGTTATTGTCGGTTGACCTGGTCGCCGGTTGACTCTAGGAATAAGCTGTGGGTCTGTCTGCCTCTGCTGGAATTTGTTCTTTCATTCAGATGTTGGAACGTGACTCCATTTGAAACAGAGGGGGCCCTACCTATTGATTGCACTCTGACGATCAAGTTAGCACAAGGCTTATAGAAACAATAAGAAGTAAGTAAGTAGTTTCAGAGTGTACCTTTACCAGGGATCTCAAGTCCCTTTTATAGACTACTTTTAGGTTACCTCTTGTAACAACATTCTCTCACGAGAACCTTATCTCAAGTGAAAGCATGTTGGATGGGAGGAGTCTGTTACAATGTATACAATCTTAGTACGGAAACTCACATAATTTTCTCTCCTTGGAGTGCATAAAGCTTAACAGAATGGCTGTCAGGGTACCAACTCATATCCCAGCATTAGGGGTCTAATATTCCACTGTAGGCGTACAAGCCTTTACGTATCATGCATGCAACTTATTGCCCAAAACCCTAGCACTCTTGGGCTTAGGCGTTATAAAGAATGGTTTACTTGTGCTAGACCCGAATGTACTAAACACACCATTAGGACTATTCACACTCTTTCGCTGACCAGGGCCTTATACGCTTTAAGTATATGGATGAACCTCAACGCACACATACTTGGAGCCCACTCACGTGGCCCATCAACTCGACTAGACTACCGAGCTGACCTGCTTGACACAGGAGTCGATGTCCGATCACTGAGCGCTAAGCCCAGTTCTCTGGTCCAGTACATAAGCCCCCCAGGCTCGAACTGGAACTTGTTTTAGTGAAGAGGCTAACTGCTCGTCCACGAAGACCTACGTGTCTTCTGAATGATGTGACGCACACAATGTTCTGAGATGACGTCTCACCATACTCCATCACAAGCGCACACGTGGCCATTATCAACGGTTGGAAAACATTGTCGCTTGCGCTTCACTTATACGTTAACCCTTCGAAAATTCACGCCTTCTTCACTGTTTCATTCCTCTTCGCGCTTCTCTTTCGAACACCCTGCTCCCTCTTCTTTAAGCAAACCTCCTTGCCTCATTTCATCAATTGCATCAAGGTGCGTTTTTTAAATTGTGAATATTTTTAATCTACTCATATCAACTGCATTGGGACTATTTACATTTCTTGCAATTATGATTGTAAATGTCTCTTTTTTTCGCTTCGTCGTTCCTTCTTCTCTTCGAACACATGCGCTTCTTTTTCTGAGCATTGCATACGTTTGTTTGTTTTCTTTGTTTAGATTCTTTGTATCATGGATTACAAAAACCTGTATCCCTGGGCTTCTAGTCCGCTTTTAGAAGAAACCTCTGAGTTTACTACTCAGGAGAAAATAGTGTTGTATAGGAAGAGTGAACACCCTAAGAAGAAATGTCTTTTTGGTAGAGAGGACGATAGGTTCGTTAGGGTTGTGCCATGTAGGGTAGATGAGCCAATCTGTTGTGATGAGGCATCGGACCCAGATGGTCCATTCTGCTTCTTCTACTCCATTGTATTCAAAAAGCTTCTTCTTCGCCTACCCCTATACAATTTCGAGAGAGCCCTACTTTCCGAAATCAATATCGCCCCTGCCCAGCTAGACCCAAATAGTTCGGCGTTTGTTCGGGGATTTTCCATTCTATGCCACCACTTTGGCCATCTGCCATCAATGGAAGTGTTCTTATATTTTTTCGAAGCCAAATGCCTAGGTCGCCAGCTGTGGGTGAGCTTCAAAGGGGTTGCTGGGAGAGTTTTGTTGACCCTCTTCCAGCAATCTTACAAAGGCTTCAAGGGAAAGCTCTTCAAAATCCGTTGCAACGACAACGAACCAACCCTCCTGGACGATTTCCCTCTATATAGGACTAAGTAACCCGAATTCCAAAAACTGAGACGCCTTGAAAACCTGCCCCAGCGAGAACAAGAGGTGTGCCTTCCTCTCCAACCTCAAGGTGGTGTTTGACACTGCCACCTTGATAAAACATGAGTATTGCCCTACGGGACTTAAGGCATACATTGCTATCCCCCTTCCCTTTACTCCTGCTAGTGATATATGTTAGAATAGATGGCTTAAACAAGAGGGGGGTGAATTGTTTGTCAAAGATTTTCGCAAAACTTGACTAAGAATGAACCTTTTGTTGGGTTCAATAGTGTCAAAGTTCAAGAGGGGGGGGGGGGGGGGGGGGGGAGGATTATTTAAAAATTTTCATACCCATTTTTCTTTTTCAAAAACACAGAAAAAAATAAACTTTTTTTCTGAGAAAGCAATATTT
>Ga0123342_1010038_pt1 | contig 11010 bp, 4 predicted proteins | sample Turbeawhitnodule_FD_89960 | JGI IMG/M metagenome (GOLD analysis project Ga0123342, IMG submission 89960) | Root nodule microbial communities of legume samples collected from Mexico - Turtle bean Mexico white nodule | ecosystem: Host-associated > Plants > Roots > Nodule | place: Mexico: Nepantla... | reverse complement strand
TTTTTTTTTTTTTTTTTTTTTTTTTTTTTTTTTTTTTTTTTTTTCTTTTTTTTTTGTTTTTTTTTTGTTTTTTTTTTTTTTTTTAGTATTTTGCATTTAAGGTAAACACTTGAATATTATTTGTTTTTTTTTTATCAACAAGAAACAAATAAATAAATATGAACCACTTTAGGGTGGTCCAACTCATATACAGAGCACAAAATATAAGTCCCCTCATCCCTTCTAAACAACCTAACCTTCTAAAACAAAGAAAAACAGACACCCCAACCGAGGAAGTACCTCTTATAAAAGCTCACTTAATTGAAAACATATAAGCCACAAGATTAATGCACCACTCACAGTTTTAGATGTTACCCTTGACCAAGCCTTTAATTGTGCCAAAGTGAACACTCTCGAAAGGTCGATCACCCCTCCTTGAAATATATGTTTGTTCATGTGCTTCCATAATTCACTAACTACAGCAACTCAAAAACAATTCCAAACGCCATTTACCTGGGCAGGAGCGTTTAGCAAATTAAACAATATTATTTGTGTGTTCACTATTAACTAATACTAATTGACTTTTGTTTTTTTTATAATTATGTCTTATATTTTTTACTTGAAATTAACATGATACATCATAAATAATAATAAAAATAAATACTAATTTATGTTTATAGATTCAACTTTTATGTTGTTGTAGGGTTTAATTTTTTATTTTCTTCATTCTTAAAAAGATACTTTTAAACTAAACATTTTAAATTTATTACTTTTTTATTTTTATTTTGTAAAAACTCATTTCTTTATTTATTAATTATATTTCTAACTATGTTAAACATTAAAAATATTTATTTTTTAAAGCATTAAAAATTAAAATTATCAAAAAAATAATAATAATTTATTTATTTATTTATTTTTTAAATGGTGCTAGGGAAATAAAAAAAAATAAAAGGATGTTAGATAGGAAAATAAAAATGTAAATGGTGCTAGATAGGGAATTTACCCCTAATATGATATAATTTTAATTGATCTTGCTTTTGAAGCTGCGTGTATAAGAGATTGATGAGTAAAAGAGTGTTCAAAGTTGCAATGTCTCTGATTACGAAAACCGTTATCTTGTTATCCATGCTCACGTTGGTATGGGCAGACAAGGTGACTGTAAAGATTACGAATACTCTGGAGGGAAAAGAAAACCTAAATGTTCACTGCAAATCCAAAAATGATGATATCGGACACCATCTTCTCTATTACAATCAAAGCTTCCAATGGAGTTTCGGCCCTAACTTTTTCTGGAGAACACTCTTCTTTTGTTCCTTTCAGTGGGGAAATGGTGATTTGTTGTATTTTGATGTATACATTCAAAACAGGGATAGCTTTATTTGTTCAGACGACTGCCATTGGTACATTACAAAAACTGGACCATGTCGCTACGAAGACGTAGTAGACTCATCCGTTCGCAAGTGCTATCCATGGAACTAATGTTTTTTTATTTCAGTTATCTACTGTGTCATAAATAAATAAAGTGATAATATTTTTATTAATATGATAATTATTAACATTATTAGTATTATTAATAATATTAATATTGTAACATCCAAAAAAATACATCTACCTATATTACCGTACCAGTTCTACATATTTTTTTATACAAGTTTAGAGTTTTTTTTATTCCTAATACATGATTATAGCTTATATAAATACAAATATTTAGAATATAAGTTTCAAAACAACATTCTATACTCCTCCAGACCCTTCGACACCTATATGATCATATACTCGTGTGCGTAGTCATCACAGTTCACAATACAACGAAAAGAAGAGTAAGTTAATTAATGAAAAAAAATTTCATAACATACTTAATTCATGAAAAAAAGAACCAATCAAACTAATCAATTAAAACATTTCTTTATATGTTGTCATATAAAATTTCAATATCAATTACAACATTCATATAAACCACACATGGATTTATTTTCAATATCAATTACAACTTTCATATCAATTAAGTATATTTTATTTTATTTCATTCAATATAGTAATTATGTTTTGCTTTGTCTTTACTATTTAGGGTATAATTAGTAATGAAATATACCTTGACAACCTTAATTTATTAATTATATATTTAATTAATTTAATATTAGTGTGTTTGGTTTAATTAATATGTATTACTTTGAGAAATAATATGTATTATATGGTATCTAATATTTTGATATCAACATATATATATATATATATATATATATATATATATATATATATATTACTCATGCCTTTGGAAAATGAGTTCTAGCTTTCATCTTTATAAATTGATTGTTTCAGTTTCTCTATATATGATTACAGGTCAAGAATGTTTCATGACCACAAAGAAGAAAGAGAGGTGCAAAATATATCATATAGAAAAAAAGTAAATCTTGAAAGTTTGGTCTCTCTTGATCCTAAGCGTTATTCCTTTTAAAAAATATTCATTTCAAAGTTTAAGTTGCTAGTTAATTTTTAGTTTTCTTTCATCATGATTTTTTTTTCTTTCAATTGATTAGTAAACTTTATCATTTTTATAAACAAAATTGAATATTATTTTCATTATAAATGGTCTTTAAAATTTATTTCTTTATACATGTATATTCGTGATGATATTTTTTTATATGTTTTGTTAGAATGTGAATGATTTAAAAAAAAAGTCATTATCTCTTGCAATATATATAAATATATATATATATATATATAAATATATTTAATATAACCAAATTTAGTACTGTAGTCTTTGGTTTTGTATAAAACACTATGGTGGCAGGTTTTGAAAAATAAAAACACATAACACAAAATAAGATAAACTAACAATTTTTAAAAACTTCTAATACAATTGTAGCTTTCAACCACAAACATAAAATTCATCACTTTTTATACATTATATCTTAACAAAGTAGTCAAGTGTCTATAAATAATTTATAATTAATATTACTCATGTCAATATAAATAATTCATAATCAATATTACTCATGTCAATATAAATAATTCATAATCAATACTACTCATGCCAAAATTGCACTGATAACATACACACATGTTTTACTTTCATAAGACTCATGCATTGACTTAGACTCAAAGATCTACATTTGTCATACTACCCCGATGTGAAGTCCATAAAGCTATGCACATAATAATCTCGGTACAAAATCATTTCATATGACAGGTTAGACTAGTTATCTTTCAAACAACAGACCATTCATATGAACCTCCTTGAGTTCTCACCACCTCATAACCTTCGTCTATATGATTCTAATACACCAATATAGTCAAGATATCTCCTTCTAGACGAATACATAATCAATGCACATCCTAACAATCTCAACACGGTATTTCCTTCCATGAAAATATTATGTCTTGATCACTTTTTCACATAATTCATATTTCATATCACACATCATTACACCATTCAATCACATAAAGTTTGGATTTTAAACAATCTAAAGATATCAAAGAAAATCACATAAAAATATAAGCTAACTCTTTCAATTAAATATATAAATAAAAATTTACATAAGATTTACTTAGAATAGTAAATAAGTATCAAACAGTTTTCAAAAGAAAATTTCTATGTTTAAGTTTTTTTTAGCTTGACCAAAAATTGTCTCGTTTAAGCGAAAATGAGGTCGAGAGCAAGCTTATTTCTAGTACTATTTTTGCGTGAGCAAGAATCCCCTTGTCTGAGCGAAAATAGATCTAAGAGCAAGCCAAATTTTTACTCCATTTTCGCTTGATCGATAATCCCCTTGCTCTGACCTGAGAACAACTTGTCATTCTAACTTGAGCAAAAATCTTTTGGTTGAATAAAAATTTCTCGCTTGAGCGAAAATATCATAAGAAAACTTATAAAAATGACTACTTTTCAAGCTTCCACCAAAAAAATAATACTAAATTTTGTATTTTATAAAACTTATAAAATCAAAATGATATCACCTTGCTTATACTTAGACATGTACTCTGCTTAAACTTCTATGTCAACAAACACACACAGAAATATATATATATATATATATATATATATATATATATTCATGATTTCTAAACACGATTCATTCAAATTTCAATTCAAACAACCAACACCCATTAATGTTTTTAGGTCAAATGGTTCATAATACAATTTAAACACATTTAAGAACTTCTTCAACATCAAAATTAACATGTACATTTTCAAATTATCAAAGTATATTGTATCTATACTTTTAAAATCAATCTCAATCAACACATTCTAGTTTACGAAACAAACAAATCTTGCAAGAATTTTTGAAACTTGTGACCACGTCACCTTCACATCTAGATATTCTAACCGAGGGTTCTATTGAAAAGTAAAACTAATTTCTCTTACTTGATGTGAAGTACATGTACTCACAAAGAGTACAAATCCCTAAAGAAAATAAGAATAGTTTAACCTCCACCACAAAGTCTTGAATAATGATCCAAACATACACTAGGACTTTGAACTAATAGAGACTCGTCCTAAAGTCTTAAATACCACAAGCAAAGAGCTTTCATCTAGATAAACAAAAAAACTAAAACTGACTCAAAGGAAAAAGGAGTTGAACTAAACTTACTCTAATAAAAATTCTCACAACAAGAAAAGAAAATTTGCTATTACCTATTGATAATTATATATGAATATAATTTGGACTTTACGTAATTTTGGTAAAATTGGACTGAAAATTATTACCTACAAATTTATGTGTAGGTAATTAATTACGTACAAATTTAAATAGTAAATAATTACTTATTAGTTTGAATCCGTAGTAAGTAATTACCTAAATTCTTCGTATTATTGTGAATATTAATAATAATAATAATATAAATTTTATTATTAATATTATTAATTATTTTTAGTAATATTAATTATTCTGAGTAATATTAATTAATATTAATACTATTATTAATTATTATGAATATTATTAATTATTATCAGTACTATTAATAATATTATTAATTATTACTGATGTTATTAATTATTAAAATTATTAATGTTATCATTATTATTACTAATATGGTATAATTTTAATAAAGTTTTAAATGATCATTGCTTTTAGGCTGCATGTATAAGAGATTGACAACAGTAAAAGAGTGTTGGAAGTTGCAATGTCTCTGATTGCGAAAACTGTTGTCTTGTTATCCATACTTACGTTGGTGTGGGCAGAAAAGATAACTGTACAAATTACGAATAGTCTGGAGGGAAAAGAAAATCTAAATGTTCACTGCAAATCTAAAGATGATGATATTGGACACCATCTTCTCTATTATAATCAAAGCTTCCAGTGGAGTTTCGGCACTAACTTTTTCTGGAGAACACTCTTCTTTTGTTCCTTTCAATGGGGAAATGGTGATTTGTTGTATTTTGAGGTATACAATCAACTCAAAGATCACGATGTTTGTAAAGACTGCCATTGGTATATTACAAAAAGTGGACCCTGTCTTTATGAAAGCGTAGACTCTTTAGTTCGCATATGCTATCGATGGAATTAATGTTTTTCTTTTCAATTATCTACTGTGTCATAAATAAATTCCTTATTTACATTTTATTCTATTTTCAGTTACGTCTCACGGAAACTCATTTATAAAAATAAAACTAATAAATGATCAGTTGAGATTATTTAATATAATTAATTTATATATTACTTTTGTTTTGTTTTGGATGTAGTTTAAGTTCGTATAACTAATGCTTGGTAAGGTAATAACGAAACAAATTCTATTTCAGATTCGCATCAATTTCAATTGGAAATCCCTTCAATTGTAACACCGGCCAATCAATTCTAATTCCAAATCCAATTTTTATTCTAATTTCAAATTCAACTTCAAATATAACACCTATTAATTAATTTTAATTTCAAATAAAAATTCAATTTTAATTATAACACCTCACTATTGGAAAAATTAATTAATTTTAATTCCAAATAAAAATTCAATTTTAATTATAACACCTCACTATTTGGAAAAATGAATGGTTTTGAAAAATTTACTTTTACATTACTAAAGATTAAAACCTCATATATGCATTTGAAAAAGTTTACTTTTACATTACTAAATATTAAAACCTCACATATGCATATATGTAGGTAAATCATATTTATGTAGGTAAATTAATAAATTATCTCATATATATATATATATATATATATATATAAATTATCGAGAGATACGTATTTATAATATTTATAAATAAATTCAATATTACATATGAATTAATAATAATAATAATAATATTTTAGTATTATTATTATTAATAATAATAACAATAATTTAATAATATTAATATTATTAATATTAATAATATTAATAAAATATTAATAATATTATTAATACTAATAAAATAATAATATTATTAATATTAATAATATCATTAATAATATTATTATAATTAATATTGTTATTAATATGACCATTATTAACATTATTAATAATATTAATATTGTAACACTCCAAAAATACATCTACCTATATTACCATACAAGTTCTATATAAAAATAAGTTTAGAGTTTTTCATTCCTAATACATGATTATATCTTATATAAATACAAATATTTACAATATAAGTTTCAAAACAACATCCTAAAGCCCTCTAGACCCTCTGACACCTCTATGATAATATGCTCGTGTGCGTAGTAAAGATATCGCAATTCATAACACAACGAAAAGAAAGGTAAGCTAATGAAAAGAAATTTCATAACATACTTAATTCATGAAAAAAAAGAACCAATCAGATTAATCAATTATAAACATTTCTTTAAATGTTATATAAAATTTCAATACCAATTACAACATTCATATAGACCACACATAGATTTATTTTCAATCATAATCATTGGATTTTATTTCAATTCATAGCACTTTGATTTCATTTAACACTTACTACTCATGAATCCATCGTCTTTTGGAAGACTCATTAGGTATGCCCCTACCAGAGACTAACATCTAATCCATACATTTCCAAACTTCCAATACCGAGTGTCTACAGCGAGACCCAGTGTGTATGAACTCACACTCACTCATCAACTTCTCACCACATGATATCTTAGTTTATATGACTTAGATCATCACTGACGCTAGAAGATCCTCTAGATGTTAAGCATAGTCTTTTCATACTTAATTTATCATCAAACAATTAACTCATACATTATATATCCCATATGTATGACATCAATTTCATACAATTTTCATCATTCATATATAATACATATCATTTAAAAATTCACAACATTCAAGAATCTTTCCAATATCAAGCACAATATTTAACTTTCAAACTATCAAAATCCAATACTTATACATGTTCAAACAACATAAAATCAAACAATTTTATCAAATAACAACCATGCAAGAGAAATTGAAACTTAGGACCACGTTTACTCCACATTCAGATTTCTAGCCTAGGGTACTATTAAAAGTTAAAGTTAGCTTCCCTTACCTTAACTGTTTTCTTTCCAAGCAACCTATTAAGAAGTGAACTGTAAGTCTAACTCAACCTCATAAAACCAGCTTATAAGGTGAGATTTGCACCCACTTATATGTTATGAAATGCTCTAATCTCTAGTCGATGTGGGATCTCCAACACTCTCGTCAAGAGTGAAAGCTCGTGCGTGAGAAAATATATTTATGGGTGGTCCGATAACCGTCTAATAGTGGGTGGCCTGATAAGTCCGCCAAACACTCGCTGGGATAGGCTTTAAATTGCTTTGATACCATACTATAAAATAGAACAAAGATGAACAAAAATTTAAAAGGAAGTCAAAGGATATGAGAATGATTATCTCTTTTATTCTTCAATTGAAATCAAAACAAATAGTCTGAATATATACAAACAATACATTCATTTTAGGTCTAACTAAAGAGAGAGAATGGAAAACAAAGAGCCAATCAATAAATACAAAAACAGACAAAGACAAAATAAAAGGTCATTCACTTCTATAAAGGGAAACAACTAATAATTAGAAAAGACACAATTAATATTAACATCTTTCTATAACTCTTGTATCCATATCCTTTAATACAACCTCTAGAATTTTATCCCCTCAATTTGGATAAGCTTCAAAATATAAGGGCCTAATGCAAGTTATCCAAAAACAAAACATTATATAGTTGAATAAGTTGAGAGGATTAATTTTTTCAACTGATCCCACCAAGATTCATGACTAAATCCTAAGGAAAAATAAAGAATGAAGGATTTTTAGAAAAAAAAAATGAACTTACTCGATTTGTAAATATAAGGAAAAATAAAAAATGAAGGATCTTTAGGGCAAAAATGAACTTACTTTGTTAGAAAATTTGATTGAGGAGAAATGGTCATTAACTCGATCAAATTATAAAATAGGTGAAGATGATGTTATTTAGGTGATGGGTGTACATCCTATTTTGAGGGTATGGTCTCTTTGGTGGGCTACTGTAACAGTATTTGTTGGGTCTCAATATCTTGTAATGGTGTATTATATTGGCTTGTAGTGTAATGTTTCGTTGGGTCCTTAGTCGGTAGGGTGCTAGAAAACCTGGTTTGGTTGTTATGTATAAGGGTTGAGACACCCCTGAAGTGTCTCATTTTATTTTATTTATTCTTTACTGATAGAAAAAAAAGATGAAGATGATGTATGGAGTGAGAAGTGAAGAGAAAAAGAGGACGATTGGAGAGATAAAAAGAGAGTAAGGGAAGTTACGTGTGGAAGTATGTGCATTTTGTATGTATGTTGTTACAAATATTATTAATAATATTAATATTAATAACATTACCTACAAATATAAATTCTTAGATAATCTATTGTAGACAATTTCTCTAACCTTAAGCAATATTAATAACAATATTAGTGATGATATATCGTTGGTAAAGATTATATGTTTAGTATGAAACTTGCTTAAAAATTAAACATTAAAGTATTACTTTTTTTATATATATAATGACCACGATTTTCCAATATTTTATCATAAATATTTATAATTTTTCATTATTTTATATAATAACCACTTTTTCATTAAATATATTTTATATATTTTATTATAGATATTAATTATTTTTCATTATTTTTATAATATTTATCAATTAAATATTAATAACATATATTTGAATATACTTTTTTCTATTAATTATTTAATAAATTCTATTTAGATGTTACTAAATACAATTTCAAAATACATTTAATTGAATAATAATCACCTTTTTATATAATAACCACTTTTTCATTAAATAGATTTTACATATTTCATTATAGTTATTCATTATTTTTTATTATTTTTATAATTATCAGTTAAATAATAATAACATATGTTTAAGTATACTTTTTTCAATTAATTATTTAATAAATTCTATTTAGATGTTACTAAATTCAATTTCAAAATACATTTAATTGAATAATAAATTATATCTAATAAATCATTATTATTTTTGTTTAAGTTTCTTCCATTTGTCTCCCTATTAGTGCTAATGTGTGTTAAAATGCTGAGTAATGTATTAAGTTTCTTCCATTCACTTGAGTATGAAAAGATATATTAGTTATTAATTATAATAAAAAATAACTATTAATATCAAAAGATAACTATACACATTTTTACAAATGTATAAAAAATAAATATAATTATATATTTTTATATTATTATTAATTATTATTACTATTATTAATAATATTAATAATAATTAATAATATTATTAATAAATTAATAAATTATTAATATTATTAATAATTAATAATATTATTAATAATTAATAATATTAATAAAAAAATATTAATAATAAAGAATAATATTAATAAAAATGAATAATATTAATAATAATTAATAATATTAATAATAATTAATAATATTAATAAACTTAACAAAATATTAATAATAATTAATAATATTAATAATTTTAACAATATTATTATTATTATTATTATTATTATTATTATTAATATTAAGTATTATTATTAATAATAGTATTAATAATATTATTAATTATTAAAATTATTAATGTTATTATTATTATTACTAACTAGCGAGCACAGAAGCACCTGTGTATCCGCATTTTTTTATTTTTTTATTAATATATAATTATGTTTAATATTAAAATTAAATAAATAATGTTATTATTCACACACTCATATTATATTATCAGTATAAATTTAAGTTCATTTTAATAAATACAAACACATGTAAGAAGACACATAAATTTTATCAAAACATAGCTAACATAGTAGTAATACATGGTAAATTTACCGATTATTCAATTTAGTTTTATTTTGATTAAATATACATTTTAATAAAACTAAATAATTTTTTAAAATGCATATTATCAACAATAAATATTGAATTATAGTATGGAGCACTAATAACATTCTTGTTAAGTGTACTTTTTATTGATTGAGCCAAATGTCAAATAGATGTCAATCTCATTTCTGAAACAATATGTCATATGATTCTCATTTCTCTATAAGTTCTTTTTCGTGTATTTATTTCTCTTTTCTATTTCCAACATTTAGTCTTCAAAATTGTGTTTGTTATGTAATATATTAAAATCTGGAAAAATAATAAATATTAAAAAAAAATTAAAAAATTAAAAAATTATAAAAATTAAATATTTATTTTTAATTTTAATTAGACAATTTTTTTTTTTTAAAATTAAATAAAAATATATAATTTTTTAATACTATTTTCTGATAAAACTAATTAAAGTAAAGAAAATTAAGCTAATAAATAATAAGATAAACATAGAAGGGTATTGATATATTAATTTCAAGTAAATTTCATATTTGTTAACAATATTAATTTATCTACAAAGGAATTTATCTGATATTTCGGTTCTTCCTCTTGTGCTTGAGAAATATGTCAATCAAGTAAGAACAAATAAAATAAAATTTTAAAATTAAGAAACTGCTTTTAATTTTAAAAATTATAAAATGTCCAAATAATCAAAATAAATTAATAAAACAAAATATTAAACAAGAATAAAATAGAAAAACAATTTAGAGCAGTTAAAGTGGGGAATCTCCTATATATATAGGTACAAATAGGTATAGATATGATATAATTTTA
>Ga0123342_1010037_pt1 | contig 11010 bp, 9 predicted proteins | sample Turbeawhitnodule_FD_89960 | JGI IMG/M metagenome (GOLD analysis project Ga0123342, IMG submission 89960) | Root nodule microbial communities of legume samples collected from Mexico - Turtle bean Mexico white nodule | ecosystem: Host-associated > Plants > Roots > Nodule | place: Mexico: Nepantla... | reverse complement strand
CTCCTTCCCCTCCCTACACTCACTCGTCTATCCTTTCTTTGTGATGATGCCTTTACCTGGTCCCACCTTGATAATTTTTTTTTTTTTTTTTTTTTTTTTTTTTTTTTTTATCTTTTGCGTTTTCAATTTGTCAATTTTTCATTTCTTAACTGCCCATAATCCACCGTTTTTAATTGTAATTATTTTGTTTTGGTTGGGTTTAAGATTGGGAGGTAGGGTTTAGTTGGCCAAATTTTTTTAGTTTTGAATGTGGGCATTGCGTTTGGATTGTTTTAAGAGTAGGCTCAGTACATTTCATTTGAAGTGGCTTTTATTCGGATCTGTATCGGCGTAGTTGTGTTTTTTCTGAAAGATCAGAGAGTTGGTTAATATGCATCTGAATAGAATCATTTTCCTCAAGTGTAATCATTGGGTGGGTTCTTGTTGATATCATAAGCTGTAATGTTCCTCTATGATGTAAAAAAGGGTAGGTATAACATACACTATGACCTATACTTCCATCTAAATCTTATAGTTTTTATTAATTTGTTACATAAATTTATTTTTAATTTGCATGCTTTTTTAATCTGAGAATTTTTAATGAAGTAAAGACTTGCTTGTCTCTGTCTATTGCAGGGACTTCATGAATAGTAGCTCAGTTTATGTGAAGATCAAAAGAGGAAGATGAGAAGACATTGTAGGCTTTGGTGGCCAAAGCAACTTCTATCAAATCAAGAATCATCCTCCAGTATTTTGTTCGGGTGGTTTGTCACCTGTTCACCATCATCCCTTGACGTGGTTGTAGCGTTTACTTACAGTGAAGTCTTGCTTTCTAGTTCTAGTACTGGCATTGAGGTATAAAAATGAATTTGAGTTCGCAATTCCTTTTCCTTACAGTTTAGAGTAAAGCTCTAGGAAGCACCAACACTTCTATAAAACAGCGTGTTGCCGTGACCTACACTATTTTGGACACGACAATTCTCGAACACTCCTTCAACACATGTTTCAACATGTGTCCAACACTTGTGTCATAAGTAAACAAAGCTTTTTCAATACATCTTGGACACCTCTTAAAAACGGCTTGAGTATCAATAGAAACAGTGTACCGACACCTATTCTGGGTTAAACACTTCCTAGACACTATTACTGTAAAAACGTAAAAAGAAATTAAAGAAAACAACTTTTATTTTAAATAATGCAATCAACACTCATACATCTTTTGAGGTTTGTTTCTGTAAAACTTAACTAGTTATTTTAGGTATTAAGATACATGTTTCTTAATTAGAATTCTATTGCGAGGGCTGTTATTATATGGAAGTATAGCAAATATGTGTACATGGAAAGTGTGAAGTGTGTTAATGCTAAATTTATGCATGCATACACATACGTATATGCATGCATGCATACACATATATATGACATCAGCTGTTGCCTTGTCCTATATTTTGGACATTAGCTGTGTCCCGTATCCATGTAAGTGTCGTGTCTGTATTGGAGTCTGTGTTTCTTAGGTAAATCAAATTGAATAACAATTGCAGCAATGAATTTATTGGTTGTATGCATGTTAGAACTATTTATTGCCGAGGAAATGTTGGGTTTCCTTTTTTGGTGTAGTAGTCTAGTTCATGCAAGAGTCATATATATATATATGTGTGTGTGTGTGTATGTGTGACGTCATCCATATCGCCGTGTCCTATATTTTGGAGATTATCCTTGTCTCGGTGTTCATGTCTGTTTCGGAGTCCTAGCTAACAAAGGGAATAACAATAGTAGCAATGAATTTATTGGTTGTATTGTATGCTGTTACAACTATTAATTGCAGAGGAAATTTTGGCTTGCCGTTTGTTATTTAATAATATTTGGTTGTAGTAATCAAGTAAAGCAAGAGTTTCAAGTTTAAACGGACACGAACATTATTCGTCTTAGAATATTCAGTTAGGTAACGGTTTCTTGATTAATTTTTACCCAAATATTAGGTTCACGTGTATGAAAATATTGGAACATATTCACAATTTTGGGGAAAAGCCATGAAAAGGTTTAACGGTAAAATAAAATTATTTGGACTGGCATTAATTCATACTTGAAATGGTGCATAACTACTTTGTGTTAGTTATTAAAATCTTGGTTTCTATAACAATATGAATGTGGTGGGGAAATCCCACTGTTAAGTCCTTTTAATGATTCTCTCCTTCCTACATGTTGTCTTTGGTGGTTTCTGGAATGGTCTAGTCTAACAAGGATAACTGACATAATGAACTTCTACTGTCTCTAGGGGATTATTCAGGACACATGTGGGAGAATGCCTTCATTTCTTGAGGATAAGTCCAAGTTCTCTGTGCTTGGTCTGGCTGTCACTGACCCTACTGCTAGTAATAGTTTGTTGAATGAGACAGAGTATGACAAAAAGAAGTTGTCTGAGTTTGGCAATGCATTGGAAGAGGGAAGTACATATAGAAAGAATAACTGCCGGAGTTGTGATTGCTTCCAGTTAGATTGTTCATCGAGGAAAAGTAGCCAATATGTTTTTGGAAAAAGTAACTGGGTCCTGCTCACATTTGATTCTCCTAAGCATAATGATATAGGATTGAACAGGCTTCCAAATCTGCATCACATTCATTGGAATGGAAAAATTCTGTCACAATATGATGTTCACGTATGTAAGTCATTATTTCTTCTACTTTTCTGCAAGTACTTGTGCTTTCTGAAGACTTTTATCGCAATCTCAAACAGATATATATATATATATATATATATATGATATTCAACTACTTGTAGGTCATAATTTATGAAACACCCGCTTATGGTGCTCATCATTTCTCATTATGTGATCTGAGTTCGAATGAGCAAGCTAAAGTTTCTATTAAAACTCCTAAATGGGTCGAGAAGCTTCATGATAAACAGCAATTCATTGAATTGGTAATTAGTTTACCTTATTCATATTTGGGTATGGAAATTTTTTTCCTTCTTGCTGACCTACCTTTTTGAAATTTCACCCCAGGATACAGTTATTCTGGCAATTAATTGCACAGCTGCTGCTAAAAGAATTTTTGAGACACACCTGGTCCCAAGATCCTTGAGCCGGCTCTCCATACTTCCTGTGTACACACTTTAACCATTGATGCATCATCTTTTGCTCACTTTTTTTTTCAAGATCTAATGATTTATTCTGTATTTTTCAGGCTTGTTGTTATAGGACATCTGTTTTCCAAGTTTTTGGCTTCATTCTCCACCATGCTTTATATTATTCTCCAGTTTTTCCAAACACATTTTAATTATGAATCCAAATCCTGGATGTATGTGACATCAGCAAATGTATTCAAGAAGACTGCTTGGATAAATATGCAAATCCGCTGTCAGATATTATATTGGCCAATCTTTCTTCAGAAGAATGACCTCAGGTAATATTAAATTTTAGGCAAAGTATATTACTTTGTGTGATTTGTGGTAGGTTTCAAATTTTGGAGACGCAGGCTTTAATATTTGACAAAGTCAATGTAAATAGTTTCCTTAAAAGACAAGTTTTAGTGGGGGGTAATCGTGTTTCAGTTCAGTTTCTTTACAGTACCAAAAGGGCATAAGGCTCCACCAAATGGGGTTTGGGGAGATTTATTAACTTGAATTTGAGCTATTCTATTTCCTCCCTCAGATCTATTCCTTCCCTTGTTCTACTTGGTTTCCCATTCCTCTTCCTTAATATTTCAACATCAATACATTCACATGCAGGATATTATTTATGCTACAATTGCATATATGTAATATAGGAGTTCTTGCAACTCGTTGCTTGTTTACATTGGATAATGCATTTATCTTTTGGTAAGATGTCTTACATTGATTGGGAATATGGCCAGAATATTCCTTATAAGACTTGACCATTCTTCCCCTCTTGAGCTAGCTTTTAGGAGTACCCTATCCATTAATGATATGATATCAAGCTTCTGTGACTAAGTAATCTAGAGTTCAACCCTTTCCACCTCCACCTATGTGGAGTTTATGCGTGACCATGCTTTAAACCCAAAGGGCTCTTGTATGTGGGAGTTAGTTAGAAATATAATGTAAAATAATTCACATGTCTTCCACCTAAAAGCTCAAGCTTTTGGGATCGTTGGTTCATGACATGTTTATAACTTTGTTAGAGATGAGTTGATTAAATTAAATAGGGATATATGATATGATTTGATATGAAAATATCTTACCAAACCACTTGCGACTTTCTGGTGAGTCTTTTTCGGTCAACATTACTGTTTACTGCCAACATTTTTCCAGCAAAAACTATTTACAGTCGACATTTTTCTGGGGAGTTTCTTTTTCCATCGAGCTTTTCCGGAACTACATTACTGCTTGCTGCAACGATTTAGGGTGAATTTGTTTTCTTTTTCTTTCGGAGATCTTTTCCCAGCCCAGAACCATCACCACTGACATTGCCTTGCTGTGCAATGACTATTTTGTCCCTCCAACAGTCGCTGTGCCTCTAAGCATTTTTTTCTTTCCAACAGCAACTACACTCTCTTAGCATTATCTGCATTCTGACAACTGCCTTGTTCTTTGAGCATTTTTGCTTTCTAACCACAACCGTGTTCTATGAACATTGTTTTCTTTTTGGCAATTGTCATGTCCTCTGCACATTTTTGCTTTCTGGGAAACTTGATGTCCTATAATCATTTTTGCTTTCTGGGAAACTTGATCCTATAATCATTTTTGCTTTGCAGCAGCCGCAGCGTTCTTTGAGCACTTTTTTGCTTTCTGGCAACCTTGTGTCAACTACCCAATTTCACTTCCTGACAGTTCTCTTGTTCTTTCACCATTTTTAACAAGCTTGACTTGTATATGTAAATAGGTTTCATCTTGAGGGGAAGTGTTGTTGAAGATATGATTTAAATGGATGAAACATTGAAAATTAATTTTTGCTTTGACAGAGAGAAACATGTCCAAAAATATCTACTAGCTTTGGCATCATTTATTTCGTCAACATCAGCAACCAACTGACTGACATGATTACTAGGTCTCTCTAAGGGGTCTTGATTTGATGACATTTGTAACAAGCTTTCTCATGTGCTTTAGCCTGTGGGAGAGTGTTAGAGATATGAGTTGATTAGGTTAGAGATATGTATTTTTTTTTATATTTAATAGGGTGATATGATAGGGAAATATCTTGCCAAATATTTCTCATTATTAGATACTGATTTTGTTCCTTATTATTGTATCTCTTCTTCCTTATAAATAACAAAAATTTTTATTGTTTAAAATTATTCTTGCCATTGAAGTATATTTTTGAGTGTATTAAAATTTTTCGCAAGGTATTTATTATCTGGACCGCACCAATGAACTATGGTTTGAAACCGAACCAATCCCTGAACAGTGTTTTGATTAGTGTATTTCTTAGAAACTCATTGTTTGGTCCCATTTTTGAGTTTCATGAATTGTGAAAAATGGTTTAGTTTGTACTTAAATCTTAAGCCTAATAAGATGTACCAAACTGAACCTTACCAGTAAAACCTACTTTTGGTGTACCCTCTTAAGCCTAAAAAGATATGGTTTAGTCTGAAACAAATGTTCTTGGTTGAAATTGAAAACCTTTAAGGCAAAATTTTGTGTACCTCATAAGTATATTTTCATTGCTCCTTTCGCATGGATTTTCTGATAAATATATGTTAATTTATCTAATAAAATTAAATGTTTATATTTTGAAGGCAATTATTTACTATTCTTAAACTTATATAACTTTTGTTCTTGATGTTATGTTTTCTCCATGTTTAATACTGTTCTTTTGTGTTCAAGGTCAGAATCATGTGTTGAATATGTAGAGAAAGCTGCAATGCTTAGGCATTCTATGTGGTCAACTTTGGTTGTTGACATTCTCCTTGGAAACTTGGTTGGCTGGACATTTTTATATCACGCAGAACCCATTTGCTTTTCAGTTCTGAATTTCATGCATGGATTTTCCACATTTTTGCGCTCTGGGTGTGTGTGGTTAATGGGAAACCCTGCAGGGTTCAAATTGAATGCTGAGCTGGCGGGAGTACTTGGCATGGTTTCTTTGAATGCAGTCCAGATATGGTCAACACTCTGGATCTTTGTGGGTTTCGTCTTCAATTATATTATTCAAGGGCTTTCTGTTTTAGGAATCCTTTGTGGATTTACTGTACCTGCTGCTTTGATCATAGACATGATTGGTCTGGCAACTTTGCATGTTTCAACTCTACATTGGTTCATTTCACTTGTATATTCATCACAGATACAGGCATTGGCAGCCTTGTGGCGGCTTTTCAGGTAACAAATTCTTATTTTTAGATTATTAACACAAATAAGGAAGTGATTTTAATGAGAATTGGATGTCGTAATTAGCTATTTGTTTTATAACTTCAACTTTCTAAAGTAATTAATTAGTTTTAACAATTCATTAAGATATTCGTACAAGAGGTCTTTGTTTACATTTGATAATATTTTGAAACAATTTAGAGAGCATATACTCACCAAATAGAGACCAGTGAGGTGATATTATTAGTAAAAAGTTTCCTTTTTCTTGTGGAGGATTATAATTTATATGTGTATAATCCTTCTTATGTTTGCTATTATGTATATCTTTGAAAGCATGGGCAATGAAACTTTAGGAAATTTGGAGATGACTTATATGATAGAAGTTGAGATCATAAGGGTATTTACTAAGCCATCAAATTTGCTCCGCATCTCTATAACTCTGATTCATTATCCTTTTTGAAGAATAATTGTAATAGATACGCAATTCTTTTTCATGCACACTTCGTCCTCCTTGCATATTTTCATGTAGTTGCTGGTTATTTTGGCAGGGGTCGGAAATGGAATCCTCTGAGACGGAGGTTGGATAGCTTTGATTATACAGTGAAACAACATATTGTTGGATCTCTATTATTTACGCCACTTTTACTTCTTTTACCAACTACTTCCGTTTTCTATATATTCTTTAGTATCGTGGACACAACCATTAACCTTATCTGTCTACTGACTGAAGTAACTATTTCGATTATTCATGCTACCCCTTATACCAAGATATTTCTTTGGTTGGTGAGGCCAGAAAGATTCCCTTCTGGAATATGGCTTGAAATTATCGGTTGTCAGAGTAATAGTACCGTTTCTCCACCAAGTATTGATTTTACCGATGAAATGACCTTAGCCAAGGAGTCATTGCATCTAAAGGATTTCAATAGAGAAAAATCTAGTATTCTAGTTTCAGTTCTCCACAGCAACTACTCGAGCATAGGTGAGGCCTGAAGCTATTACTTGTGGGTTAAGACTGATGCTTCTATTCGGTTGTCAAGATATGTATCTATGTTGATCAATAGGGAAATTGAATGTGATCTCATGTGGTCGATGTGTACTGTAGCGTTGTTTTATGAAAAATGTGTAGACTCCCTATTACTATCTGGGGCTTTACTTGAAGAATTTAGATATATATTATGAATTGTCTGTGATGTGTATTTTTGTAGTAAATCTGGCAGTGATGTCTTTTGTTTTGTTATCGTAATTTCCTTTTTGCCTGGTTGCATATCAAGATTAAAACAACACATCATAGATCCTGACATTATTGAACATTTTTAAGAAATTTATTTAAAACCTTGATTGATATTTTGCCTGTGACCAGACTTTTCCTCTTCGTGATTGATAGCTGTGACCACGGAGTGGCGACAATTTGCATTATATGCGACTATATTTTTGCATGGGCAAGCATTATGTACTTATTTCAACTGATTAAATTTCAGGGAAAGTTATCTTGCCTCACTACAAAACTGTATTTTTGGGAGTTTCTGGGTCATCCATCTCCACAGTGGCTTATGGAATCCTCATTGGGCAAAGGTGTGATATCCTTGTGCCAAGTGCTCTTATGGTTTTATTGATTTCATGATTCTGTTTCTGTGGTTTTTGTTTAGTTTTTATTTAATAATACTTCTTTTTCTATTTGTTTTTGTATTTTTTTCCTTTTCCTCCCTAAATAACCAGAATATCATCTCTGCGTGGCACCCTTCTACCTTCACCAATGCCATGGACGTCCATGCCCTACAAAGAGTATTGGCGTTTTTGTCATGATTCACTTATTGCATGCTTCAGATGATAATGGCTATGGCTCAGGTTATATTATTAGCTCAAGGATTCAATTATACAGTTTTCATCCAACTTGGTCTACTCATGTTAGTGTTTTTTTCTTCTGTTTATAATGTGTTAATTATCAAGAATGCTTCATACTTCGTTTCTTCCATAGTTCGGTACTCTTCTGTGTATGTCGTTTTTTTTGCTTTTCCCATGCTTAGAATGTGGGTTCTTTAGAAGAGCAACATACTTTTATTTTACTAATCTGGTAAATATATTTGTTTTTCTCTTATGCTTGGGCGCATATAATTTGTTCTCTCTTAATTGTGTGGTGAAAAATTGAAGATCGCTGTGTGACGCCCATTTTATTTTAGTACTTGAATACATAGGATGGTGCTTACTTATTTCAAGAGTAAGCTTAACTTCACTTTTCTATTAATATTAAATATTATTAAGTCAACTGTTAGTTTGAGAATTCAATGCTATATAATTTAAAGATTATTTTGTTTTATCAATTGATTTTATTTCAGTGTAAGATATACTTTTTTAAATATAAGTAATATGGGTCATAACTGCTGGGCTCTCCTCAAGTTACAGCTTGAGGGCATTGGTCACCCTAGCTTTTTCCAATTAATTTATTTAATGTTGATTACATTTTAATATTTATAATTTTTATTTACTATGCTCTAATTTTATAAATGATGATATCTAAGTGTTATATTTTTTTTTTAGTTTTTAAATATAATGACATTTTCTTTTCTCATTTTATGTAAATATTTTATTTTCATTTTTATTCTTTAATTTACAGATAATTACATTTTTTTTCTCATTTTGATACAATATATAAGTTTCATTTATTTTTTATGGTGTTTTCTTTTTATAATTTTATTTTTATTTTAAAGGTTAAGTGATTGCTTTAATAATCCAATAACTTTTTTAGTTTTATTTTTTATCTACATTGATTTGAAAATTAAAAATATCTATCAATCGTTGTCAATAGTGCAAATTTATTATGCATAGTAATTGACAATTTTATTTTTGAGAGGCATTAGCAAATATAAAATTTTGTCTTTGTATTTTGGACGTTAGTTGTGAGATTTGAATGTTTTTTGACTTGAAATGCATACTAAACATGTTGATTTGTAAATTAGAAAAACAACCAATAGCGAATTTAGTTTTTCTTATGTGCAAATATGTTTTTATTATATGTTCTTTTATTATCATCATATTGGAAAAAAGATACCTCTTCCTGCTTCCATTGTCATAATGACGATGACTACTTCTCTTCAGTTAGAGGTGGTTGTCGTAAAGCCCAATCTAATATGTAAGCAAAAAGTTCCTTTCCATAAAACCAATGAAACGACTTGGTCTAGTACCATTAAAGATAATCAAAATATGGATTTCTTCTTATTCTTCACTTTGAGTTTACAAAGGTACTTGGGGAACTGGCTTCCTATGCATCCGAATGCATGTCAAAAGACTTTTCTTAAGGAATTTCTCAAGTCTATTAGTATATGTAGTGATGATGATGTTAAGCTCACAAGTGTTTTAATAATGATAAGAAGCTTTCACTAAGTGATATCGAAATTACTTTGTACAAATACTTTTTAAAGAACTTGACATCTTTTTCCCTTTATTATAGTTTGAATATATGATGTTGACTGCTATGAACGTGACTTCTAGTAAACTCCATTAAAATAATTGGGTTTTCTTGAAAGCCTTCTAATTCTTATGCCAATATCTTTTCATTGTCTCTACAATAAACAAATTCATGTATTTTTATCAACTAAAACAAAATTTTGTTTGAAGTTGGTTTGACATCATTCAACACTGATCAATATGATCCTCTCGTTACCATCTACATCTCTTCCTTCAAGAATTTCAAGAGTAAATTTTTTAAGGGCAAACGTTTGCCTCTGGGTACCAAGAAAACATTATTATTCTATCTCAACTACACACTTGGGTTCCCTTTCTACTGGTAGATGCAAGATAAATTCAAATTCATGGCTTAATACTTAGTGTTGAGGATATGATCAATATTGAAATAATAAAAAATCTTTCTCAACTAATCAACGACAAATGCTACTTAACGTATCCTACATTGAGGACCTTGTAGCTTGATTTCTTGGTAAGACCTATTCTTAATGTTGAATGCTTTTGTTTTTATCATTTCTTTGTATCTATTTTTTTTTTTCACGCAAATATTGTGGGAAAAAAACTTTGATTATATGCAACTTCATGCTAAGGTTGAGGCTTTTGCCCAAGAGAAACAAAATCCCATAGGGCCAACGGAGAAAAAGAAGGGTGATGCTTTATAATCAAATTCAGTGACTCGAAGTTTCACCAAACTCTCCTCGAATGCAACAAAAGATTTCTACACCCTATTATTCTTAACTAGCAATTCAAGTGTCTCCTGAATCAATTTTTCCTTACATGTCATCAATTACAGACCTAATTACTTGACCAAGATCTTTGATTTTACTAATTTGTAGTAAAAAAGTCCCTCTAACTCAGTTAGACCATGCATCCATATTTGCATGCTTATCAAAACCAAACCCACAAGTTAACTTGCAAACTCCTAGTATTTCAATTCGTTAAATAAACGTAATAACCAGTTTATATTTGGTATATATTTTTGATATTATTTTATAATTGGTTGAACAGAAAATTCAATATGTTGATTTTATTAAATTTTCAATCTGACTTCATCTTTTGCGAAAATATTTTGAAAAATAATTCACCCCTCTCTTGTTTTAGGCCAACAAACACTACAAGAAAATCATGAAATAGAAACCAATCTGTAGAAACCAAAATAATTAGTTACAATAGTAACTAAATTAGAGACCATTTATAAACTAAAAAGAAATTTGGTTTCTAAATTAGTTTCTATTATTTTCTATTATTGTTAAATAGTTTCTAAATTGGTATCTAATTAGCAACCAAGGTTTTTGCTACCAAATTTAGAAACTAAAT
>Ga0123342_1010036_pt1 | contig 11011 bp, 12 predicted proteins | sample Turbeawhitnodule_FD_89960 | JGI IMG/M metagenome (GOLD analysis project Ga0123342, IMG submission 89960) | Root nodule microbial communities of legume samples collected from Mexico - Turtle bean Mexico white nodule | ecosystem: Host-associated > Plants > Roots > Nodule | place: Mexico: Nepantla... | reverse complement strand
TTAAATAAAGAGAGGACCAAGCCTAAAAGAAGACTACAAGCATTCAAGAATGGGCTCCAATTAATATCTCTCTTTATAGTTTCTTTTGTATAAATTTGTAAATAATATAGAATAGCTTTAGGATATGCTAAAGAGGGAAACCTAAGACACCTCCATTGTATAGCACCTTTAGGCGCTAGTTTTTAGGAAAAATCTAGAAAGGTGTCTCTTCACACTCCTTTAAGCGCTAGAATAGGAAGAGTTAGAAGGGAATCTTTCAAAGCTTCTCTTGTAAGCTTCTTTTGTATTTTGTGACCAGCTCTCTTTATTATAAAAGGGAGGCTTAGGTCTTTGAAATAATAAGATTGATTTTTGAGAGTAAAGAACCTCTACCAAATTGGTGAGTGAGTGAGAGAGACTTGTGTCTTATTCTCTTCTAGTCTTATCTTGAGTGAATTCTTGGGCTCTCAAATGGCAGCAACAACACTCATCTTGAAGTCAACCATCCTTCAAGTGGCATGCACATTCCAAGAGCTTCATCCACATAAGTCCATTTTCCCTTCATTCCAAATTACCCATTTTTGTTCTACTTGTTTGTTTTCATTTTCAATCGGTGCAATATCTTCCTTATGATGTCCTCTTTCTTTTGGTGCACTTATATTCAATTTTAATCGGTGCAAATTGGTTGTTCTTGCTGTTTTGATCACGTCCTCCATGGGTATAATTGTTATATGTTGTGTTCTTGAGTTTCTATCCATGGGTTTGTTATTCAAAATGGGTTTCTATGTGAGTTTGACTTGGTTACTTGTGTTTTGGTGAGTTCTTGAATGTTAAAAACATTGATCCAATTATTAAAAAGTGCCTAATCATATTCCAACTCTTGTTGAATCTATAACATGTTCATATCATATCTCCATCATGTTATTGGAATCATATTAGAAGTACATGATTTGTTTGGTGGATTGAGTGGTTTCACATAGAACCAAAGCACCAAACATTTTGAAGCGGAGGAAGAAGTTTGGAATGACTAGATCAAGGTACTATGATAACTATATTTTAGAACAAATACATTTGACTGCACATTGGGCATAATGTACTAATATGTCACATCTATGTAGGCGAAACCATATGCGGCGAAATGGCGTGTCAATCCCATTCGCCATTATAACCTCATGGAGGAGTTGTGGTCTAATGACAGAGCCACCGAAAGTCGGGTCAGGACAACCCATGACATCAATTCACCTCCTAACATAAGTAATTTCAGTGTCAACCTTGACGACAATAATATAGATTATATCCTCGAGCAACCCAGCTTTGAAGAGGTAGATGACTACGTCCCACGGTCCCTTGCTCCTCATATTCAATCAAGTGACACTCCTTTTGACACTCCCTCAAACACTCCTTTTGACACTCCTTCTCTGTGGGCGCATCCTCATCTCGAGGATTAAAAAGAAAAGGGCCCACCATGGACGTAATTGATGAACATTTTGCTTTGTTGAATACAAATCTTCAACAATGTGTTTCGTCAATGAAGGATGGAAATTAGAATGCCTCTGAGTTGGTTGACATTGCTCGTGCACAAGCAACCGCAACACAAGATATAGCTGCGAAAATTAGATGAAGAAATGACTTATATGCTGAGCATGTACACCATCATCGTCGCTATGCATCGTACCAATTCTTTGAGTCTGATACTTGGGCAATGTTGGTGGAGCTTAACATCCAGGATGAACAGGTCATGAATCAATGCTATGAGTTTTTATGTGAGCATCCAAGAAGAGTTAAGCAACTATTTGAGATGCCATAAGAGCGTCGCATGACAAAATTGTTTGCATTTATGACTAGGCGTTGATTTCATATCTATATGTCCGCGTTACCTCCATGTCTTTCAATTACATGTTGTCCTTTTATTTCATTTCACATGTTGTGTAATTTGTCTATGTATGTTTGTTATTGGAGAATTATGATCACAACTTTTAGTATTCTAGTTGAGGACTTCTAGTATTGTCTTTTCATTTGTAATGTAATATTTTGTTTATGAAGTTGTACTATTATGTTTGATAACTTCTACTATTACGTTTATGATATTATCATAACTTTCGTTTACTTAAAATTGAGTTTCATATTTGATGTCATGAACATTTCATTTTTTTTATATATTGTATTAATTGCATTATACATGACATCATCATCCCAGAAACGCCACAGAACCCGTATGGGTAAAGCTCCAACAGAAGATCATGTCGTTTCTCCTCCCCCAGCAACGGGGATTGAAGAAGTTCTTGATTATTCAAGATACTTTAGTACAAAACGTCAAATGATGATGTTTGAAAATATGTTTCACGAAAGACTAGTCTTATCACCAAAAGTTATGCATTCTCCATTTTTTGTTGCTTCAGGGTTTGAATTTCAAAACCTTTTGAATTTCCAAGGTTTACAACCTTTCCTTGGAATGAAACTTTCGTATTATGAGAACTTTGTTGCGTATTTTATACAAATCTAAAGATCACACCTATTGGTTACCTTGCCATTGAGATTTTTGGAAAGCGAATACACATTAATGAATTGGATTGGATGAACATTGCCAATCTCAGGTATGACAGTGTTAAGTTAACCCTTGGGACGATCCTTGAGGAAGTAAATTTTGATCGAGCACTAGCATTATCGTCCATGATTCGTGAAGATATTCAAGGTCAAAATGTCAGAAATGTCGGTAGTCTGAAAATGAATGACCGACTATTACATTACACATGGGTGAACATCTTGTGCCCTCGTGGGAGCAACTTCGCACAATTATTGAATGAAAATATTTTCATGATGTGGTGTATAAAAAATAATATAATGATTAATCGGTTTCATTACATCATGCAATGCATGATGAAATGTCGGGATAACAACATGCCTCTACCGTATGGAATTTTGATAACACGGATCTTGCATGTGTATGGCTTCGACTTGTCAAATGAGAAAACAATAATGCTAGGATGGAATCATTATTTTGGGAAAAAGAGTATGACAAAATTAAATATATTCCAAGTCAATGGTGTATGACAACTTGGTAGGCCTCACCAGGCAGACGAAGAAGAGAATCAATTGCCACAAGAAGATGTTCAAGGTGATCAACTTGAGCCCGCAATCCCCACTGAAATCAAAATGTTAACCCAAATTTAGGCGGGGATGCAAGACATACAACAAAGTATGAGGAACGTTAATACTCGTATTGACAGGGTTGATCAAAGGATGAAGCGAATTTAGGATACTCTGAATGACATTCAACGTTATCAAGGTCATTGATTGTCTTATCATTATGTTATTGTCATTCTTATTTTTATTTCTATTTTTCATGTTGACCATTGTTATTGTTATTTTTGTTTTTCACCTTGAACATTGAGAAATTGTTATTTAATATTAAGCTTTTATGGTAGTTTTCATGGTACTTATTTAGATAATGATATTTTTCTTTAACATTTGATTTCTATTATGATTAATTATAAATTTGGGGTCCATTACCTAAATTGGAGAATAAAGAGCATTGATTAGGTGGCCTTCAATGTCTACGCATGACACCACATCGTCCTCTAGTTGTGGTGTGAAAACACGTGGTACTTTTACCCATGTTGCTGGGAGCACAAGTGTCTTCGTTGCTCCTATTTGTGATTGTGGACAGTTTGTTGTTCTAAGAACAACAACAATTGAAAAAAATGTCAGAAAACGATTTTGGGGTTGTCCCAAGTACAAGGTAAATTTTATTCAATTAGGTTTGATGCAAACTTAACCATGCTATTTTAAACTTATTCATTGTTAAATTATATTCTTTTCTTCAAAACAGATTAGAAGTGGCATTGTTCTAGGCTGTAATTTTTTGAAATGGTGCATTGAAGACATTGTCGATAAAAGAGATGCAATCATTTTCAGACAACGAAATAAGATATGCCTTCTATAAACACGTTCTTTGATGTCTCAAAATCCATTAGGATTGCTTGAAGGCTTGCTGCTACTTGTGTGTGCGGGTTTTGGGTAGTTTGAATTTGTAATCCACTCACAAATTTGATTTAAAGCTATTTGTTTTTAATCCATTTGAAAAAGATGTGTTTTCAATGAGAAATCGAAAATCAACATGTTGATTTGTTGTTTCAACCAGTTGTTTTACACATAGATATTTTTGAAAAGGATTTGAAACTATTTGGCTTTGGTTGACTTTGCTGTCAAACCAATTCAATCGGTTGTTTCAAAAAATCAACCGATTGATTTTAGAATTTTCTTAACAGAATTTTGTTAAGTTAGTTCAATATGTTTTAATTGATTTGAAACTGATTCGGCTTTTGCATTAATTGTTTTTAACAACTGATTGGAGTATATATAATCTGTTTTATGCTCCTAGTTGCTATTGATTCACATGATTGCTTTCAAATCAAGTTTTTCCAAGATTTCTTAAGGCTTTGGATTCTTTCAAAGAGTGGAATAGGATTGCACTGTATTTTCTTATTTTCAATATGTGATTGTATCTGGTGTGATCATTCATTTTCTCTTAACAATTGTATTTCTGTAATAATTATTGGTGTGCAGATTCAGAGGGTGTTCTGAATTCTGTGTTGTGTTTGCCAAAGGTGGTGTGTGTTCTTGAAGAGTTCAAGATCACCACTTTGGTGTGTGTGTTGTAATCAAGGTATTGTGATTGCATAGTGGAATTCTCAGAGGTTTTATACCAAAGCTTAGCAGCTTTATTAACAATAGGAGACGTAGCCATCGAATGCATATTAACTGATTTGAAAAGCACATTGAAAGAATCAGTGTACGACATCATAGGTTCAACAAGAAAAATCAGGAGGGGTTTATGTAGTTTAAGTAAACTAGTTAACATCTTCACAATTTTGTGATTTCCCAGTCCTCTAACCACTACAATAAAATCATGAAATAGAAACCAATTTTAGAGACAAAAAATAATAAGTTGTTATAGTAACCAACTTAGAGACCATTTTAGGGACTAAATAAATTTTTGGTTTCTAAATTAGTTTCTATTATTGTTAAATGGTTTCTAAATTGGTATCTAATTAGAAACCAAAGTTTTTGCTACCAAATTTAGAATCTAAATAATTGGTAGTTAAAACCTGGGTTGCTAATTAGATACCATTTTAGAAACTCTTTAACAATAATAGAAACTAATTTAGAAACCATTTTTTTTTAGTTTCTAAAATGATCTCTAATTTAGTTACTATTGCAACTAATTATTTTGGTCTCTGAAAATTGATTTCTATTTGATGACTTTCTTGTAGTGAACATTCCAGAAGAATGAAGAGACCTTCATAGTGACGTTGTAGAGGAAACTGCCTTCATTCTGACGTTGTAGAGACCTTCATTATCCCCTGGTTTTCTTTTAGTGCGAACTATTTCCTCCCCTGTTCCACTAGCATTCTCCTCCATCTCATTAAGATCAACCCAAAATTTGGAGACGACCCGATTTTCAATAGTGATATGGTCAGAATTAAATTCAACAATGGAAGTCGGAATAATTGACGCACCAATATGAGGATTACCTCCCACATCTGTAGTTTTCAGACCATTAAGAGAGGAAAAGTGATTTTACAGGACGAACTTATCATTATCGGGGAGTAGTGCTTTAACATCCCCAAGAGATTTAGCCTTCCGAGGGGAGGTATGACGCGACGAAGATGGTACAGTCACGATAACAGAGACCTCCACATGATGACCATCAATAGGAGTTTTAATTGGTGCTTTAGTATCCCTAGGTGATTTAGCCCTCTGAGGAGAGGTAGGACGCAATAGAGATGGTACAACCACATGAGGAGAGACCTTCACATGATGATCATCAATAGGAGTCGTAAATGAATGTACTACAAGTTGTGACTCTGAGCCCTTTTTTGCATAACAACATGTGAATTCCTTACAATCCCGGTTCTGAAATATCCGAAGTGGGAGTGAACAACCCCTGTCTGGGTGAGAACCTATCATGATTCGAGGCATCATCGAGAGGAGGAATATCTGCAAAATCATCCCCCCTCCATCTATTTTATCAGAAGCAAGGTGACCCAAGAGTGACCCTGCATTAGCCCCGCTAGGAGCATCAGTTGTCAATTTATCAATAGGACCTTCCACGAGCTTCGATTGCGGATCTTTCTTTCGATACTCTTTTCGTTGTTTAGGAACCGTGACCCTCCCCTTTTCCCGTTCACCAGGAGTTGTCTTTTGAGAAAGTTTATGTTGAGGTCTAGGAACATGACCTTAATCATGAATCATGCGACACTGAGCAAGCTCATTGTTCCTGTCGGTTGACTCGTTTCGTCGGTTGACTCGAACGGCAGGCTTTGGCCCCTCTATCTCCGTCTGAGAATCGTACTTCCTTGATCAAAGAATCTCTCACCTGCAAAGAAAAAGGGGCGCCTTGACGGCTGTTTGCACTTCGACGGTCAAGTCAGTATAAGGGCAAAGAAACACTAAGTGTATAAAATAGCTTCAGTCTTAGAAATTGTGTACCTTGCTAAGGTTCTTGGCACCCTTTATATAGGTTGAAACTAGGATTTACCTTTGTGCTATTACCCTTGTCTAGGGTTCCTTGGGGAATATCCTTGCGCCGCTATTTACATAATCTTAGCATATCTGGCACATAGAACTTCCCTTAACTAGAGTGCAATGACTAACAAAGTGGCCGCCTGGGTACCAACTTGTGCACCTAATCTCTGGTGTCATCTGTTTCTACGAGTTCCCTAAGTATTCACGTGCCATGCATGCAACAATCCTTGGAAACTCTATCCCTAATGGTCCTTAGCGCCTCCAAGGATTGTGCCGCGCCTGTATGCACTATACACACCACGTGCATGGATCCCTCGTGACTTAGACCTTTCCCTTATCTGATGTTTTAACTGATAACTTAGTATAATACTAGGGTCCACCTTACATGGCCCACTATATCGTTCAGACCGCCGATGTCCGATCTCTCCCTCTGTTGGTGAGGTCTGATGACGATCTCCAATATCGGGGTCTATGGTACCGATGTCCGAAGACTAACCAATCTCCTGATAGGTGCGTCTGGGGCCCCCTTTACGTGGCCCACTTCCACTATCAGGCACCGGAGTGCGATGTTTGAAGTCGGTCTCTAGAATCAATGACCAAGGATTGGTCGGGACACTCATGCCCAATCATCTTACAATGAGAGCAAAATGGACAGAGCCATTCATATTCCACATCAACTTGAAAAGCAAAGTCTGGACGTTCAACCAAAAGGTGATCGGGAAGAGGGGACAATAGATCAATATCCACCAACACTCTAGCAATGAAACCCCTATTCTTTCTCATGGTATGATCATCCAAAGACAAAGGAGTACCAAGACCTCTGGTGATGGAAAATATCGCCCTTGGTCTCCAATAATCCAAAGGCAAATGAGAGATTCTAACCTAGGCTTGAGTTTTAGTACTCTTCATAGTAGTTGGAACAAATTCTTTTCTCCAGGCAAACAATCTCAAGAAACCAGGAGATAACTGCAATGAACTCATCCTGAGGGCCTATCGCATGTCTTCTATAGAAGCGAACTCAAACTCATAAAAACCCTTCCCAAGAGGAATTGCTTTCCATAATCCAAGAGCCTTCCACACCGGCTGCAACTTTTTAGTTAAATCAAGGTGTGTGTGAGGTTTATTCCTCTTAGACAGAATAATATGACCATGCAAATGGGTCTTGCAATCCTCAAGACCAACCAAGTAATGTGCCTCATCAACCCAGACAACAACCATGTCTCCTTTAAATATAAGGAGTAGGTAGCTGGGACAAAGGAATGTCACATGTATTTCCCAAAGCCTGCAAAACTCTTCCTTTAGCCTGACATAACAAATGTTTTCTCATTAGGAAACACTTATCGATCCATCAAACAAGCCCATGGGATGAGGAAACCCGTAGAGCCCTCCGCCATACTAAAAGGCTAACAAGTTTCCCAACAGACCACGCCAACCGCCACCATCCCACCGGTCGCACCACCTAAACATCTTGACTTTACCACAAATGTTGATAAATATCGTGACTTTACCACAAATTTTGAAAAAAATCGTGACTTTACCACAAATTTTGATAAAAATATTGAATTTACCACAAATTTTGATAAAAATATTGACTTTACTACAAATTAGAATTGGGTACATGAATAAGGTGAAAACTTTGGTTGTGTGCAATAGATTTTCCAAGAAGAAATTTAAGGAATGAATACACCTTAGATGCAGACTTGCGAGTCGTCATGCCACCACCAACGTCTCGGCAGACTACCGCACTACAACCAACCAACACCACGACCCTTGCGCCACCACCGTCCACCACCAAGTTGGAGAATGAACGACCACCCACATAAATTCTAGCCGCACCAAAACCCTTCGGAGGACCGTGATTTATTTAAAAATGTAGGGAATTTTTTCACTAATCCTTTATTTTTGAAAAAACAATTTTAAATAAATATTATTAAAAAGCTTATATATATATATTTATTGTAATATTGTTTGTGGTAATGTGAGTATTGTTAACTTTGACTATCAAACACGGATATTTTTTGTAATAATGTATGAATAAAAGTAGTTAACACTACATATAATTCTTGTCTAAATTGCATGACGTTATTCTAGAAAACTCATAAAAAGATGCAATATTAAGAATATGTTTGGATTATGTGGTAATTAAAATAAAGATATATAGGAAGTTTAATAATAAAGTAGACTGAGAAGATTGGATAAAACAAAGGATCATACAAAAGATAATCAATCTAATAAATAATTGGGAAAAGGGTGGGAAAGATATTACAAGTGTTACGAATTCACTGCATATAACGCAATTGGTTATTATCACAATGTAACAAAACACTTGTTAACATTGTCTCACTTTTAGGAATTGAGCAAAAACATAATGTTTTGCATATGAGCTTACGAAGTGAGAGAGTGAGGAAGAACTTATATGGGTTGAGTATGTGATTGGGGTCCATCAAATTCTTGATCGAAGCCATCACTTGCATCTGTTCAATTTGATACCACTTAAGACATCCATTCATTTCACAAGTTTACGTTTTCAAATAGAAACTGCAACTTGAGTAAAAAATAAGTTAGCACTAAAAAAAATAGCGTATATTGTGACGGTTATTTTCGTATAAATTGACGTTTATAACCATCATAATATATGCGTTGGTGGTTTCTCAAACCGCCACAAAATTTAATGTGGCGATTTTACGCTACCCACTGCAACACCTGTCACTCTAACATTATGTTTAAAGTGGTGGTTTTTTATATATAAGTAGTGCCAATTATAACTATCCAATTTAATTAATTGAAGAATTCTGGCACCATTATATAGAGTATAATGTGTTGCTTTTAATTGTTAGTATTATAATAAAATTATAAAAATAATACGTCGGTTACAACTAAAGTAATTTTAGTTCTAAATAAATGAAGTTTAATCACCACTTTTTTATAATCTTTTTTATAATCTGATTTGCACAATTAAACTAAATATATTAATAAAATACTAATAAAATGAAATAATATATAAAGTTATAAACATCCATTCATTTCATTGAAAATTAAAGCACACATAATATTGTTCAAAAGTTGGTACATAATTGAAAATTAAAACACATAATTGTTTAAAAGTTCATACATCCCTAATCAAGTTTAAAATTAAAACACACATCGCTAATTAGTTTTGCTTCCAGCACTTGATCCTTTTACTTGATTAAGTGATGAAACACCACTTCCAATATTTGATGCCTGAAATAAATGATTTTAAGTTAGTGATTTTCAATGTTTATAACTATAAAATAAAAGACACCAATAAATATTTAAATATATTAATATCTCATTGATGGATGTATAAACCCAATGAGGTATTAAATATATTAATACCTCATCATTAGTTCCATAGAAGTGCCACGTTATATGAAGAATAATCTAAAATGTAAATAAAAACTCAACTTTAAAGGAAAAATATATGGTAAAAAAATTCCCAAACATAAGAACATCAATAAAATAATTGAAGGCATTTTCATGTGTAGTTGAAATTCCAGATTATAGGGTATGAGTTAGGAATGTGTCCCGACCATCCCTCGGTCATCGATTCCGGAGACTGACCTCAGATATCGCACACCGATGCCTGATAGTGGAAGTAGGCCACGTAAGGGGGGCCACAGACGCACCTATCATGGGATTGGTCAGTCTTCGGACATCGATACCATAGACCCCGACGTTGGAGATCGACATCAGACCTCGCCAACAGAGGGAGAGATCGGACGTCAGTGGTCTGAACGTTATAGTGGGCCACGTAAGGTGGACCCTAGAATTATACTAAGTTATCAATTAAAATGTCAGATAAGAGGGAAGCCTAAGTCACGAGGGATCCATGCACGTTGTGTATATAGCGCATTCAGGCGCGACACGAGTAAGTAATCCTTGGAGGCGCTAAGGCCCATTAGGGTTAGGGTTCCCAAAAAAACCTACATGCATGGCACATGAATACTTAGGGCACCTACAGAAACAGATGGCGCCAGAGATTAGGTGCACAAGTTGGTCCCCAGGAGGCCACTCTGTTAGTCGTTGCACTCCAGTTAAGGGAAGTTCTATGTGCCAGATATGCTAAGATTATGTAAATAGCGGCGCAAGGACAATCTCCGAGGAGCCCTAGACAAGGGTAACAACACAAAGGTAAACCATAGTTTCAACCTATATAAAGGGTGCCAAGAACCCTAGCCAAGTACACAGTTTTTAAGACTGAAACTACTTTATACATTTGGTGTTTCTTTGCCCTTATACTGACTTGAGCGTCAGAGTGCAAACGGCCGTCAAGGCGCCCTTTGTCTTTGTAGGTGAGAGATTCTTTGATAAAAGAAATACGATTCTCAGGCGGAGATAGGAGGACCAAAGGCTACCGTTCGAGTAAACCGGCGAAGCGAGTCAATGGACGGGAACATGAATGTTTGAAAACATTTAAAAAGTAAAATTATGCCAAAACAACATATTTTAATATATATATATATATATATATATATATATATAT
>Ga0123342_1010035_pt1 | contig 11011 bp, 5 predicted proteins | sample Turbeawhitnodule_FD_89960 | JGI IMG/M metagenome (GOLD analysis project Ga0123342, IMG submission 89960) | Root nodule microbial communities of legume samples collected from Mexico - Turtle bean Mexico white nodule | ecosystem: Host-associated > Plants > Roots > Nodule | place: Mexico: Nepantla... | reverse complement strand
ACCTCTATTTAAAGGGGTTTTCCACCTAAAAATTCTGGTATCATTCTCACTTTACTTGTTACTTTAATTTCTCATAATCTTTGGTTGAAATTATCACGCTTCCGCACACGATATCCCTACATGTGAAAATGTGTTAAAGGATCAAAGTGTCACTTGCATTTTCATTTAAGATTTTTTTCTACAGTTTACTTGCTTTTATTTATATAATTGCAAATTTACTTTGTTATTTTTTTAGGCCTCCGTCATAATTAGGCCTTAATCATCTCGAAATTAATAGTTGACATCTGGTTTTTAGGATTTTGTTCTATACACACATTTGAACAACAATATTTTTGAAATTTTTACTAAGATTTTATGTAAGTGATATGAGGAAAACCTTGAGTTGTTGACCAAAATTTATGTTATTTATATAATTCACATTTTTTAACTATTGGTATTTACTAATTATGTAACGAGTTTTCTATCTTAACTATTTGTAATTCTTTTTGTTTATTATTTTCTTGACTAGAAGAAAAAGCTTTTTGTTGCGAGTTTTAACTATTATTTGTTTATCTTTGATTCTTAAGCTTAAATCACTTAAAGTTCTAAAGAAATTTCGTATTCTAGTTTTTTCTGTGGTTTCCATTTTACAGGACCACCAATTTTATTATTTTATTACCTAAGAGCTCTTCTTTTTAATTTCTTAATAAGTTGGGTTATTTGTGTTGCTGGGTTTGTGCTATGATTATTACTTATATATTGGGCGAACTATGAAACCAGCTGGATAATTAGTTTCTTCCATTTCATCAAAAATTTCTTGTGGTTGATAGTTCATAATTCATAATCAATTCTATACCCCAAGAAAAAACTATATATAAAAATATTCAGAGTTTCTATTATTATTATAATTTATTGTAGATTATGAATCTCATTATTTAACAAAGTGCACTCATGGGTTAATGATGTAAAATAAACTTTAACTAATATTATTATTTAATAAAATGAAATTTTTTATTTATATTTTTTGTTTTATGAAATATTGATAAATATTATTTAATAAATATAATGTTTAATTATGCTTTCTAGATAAAAATAAATAAATAAAACTAGTCTATAATCGTTTATCAATTTGAGACTAGTTATTAGTATGTGAACTGAGTTAACAAGAGTAAATTTAGTCTCTATTTTCATTTACATCAGAGATAAATTGCTTTATAATTTTATAATTTTAAAAACTAAGAAATATCTAAAATTAAATAATAATAACTATAAATTTAAGTCTTTATTTATATAACAATTTAAGTCTCTTTAATCCTATTTGGGTATGATGGTTTCGGTTGGTCTTGACCAGGCATTGGGTCTCCACTCGATCATACGCATCCAACCGATATATATTAAAATAATATTTTTATTTATAAGTATAAAAATATTTATTGTAACTAGTTTCTATTAAAAGTGCTACGAGGAGTTTCTCACCTTGAACGTATCTCTTATCAGTTATTCCATCATAAGTTGAAATAATTAATATTAAAAATAATTTTATTTATAACTATATAAATATTTACTGTAATTCATTTCTACTAAAAGTGTCTCGAGGAGTTTCTCATCTCTTACCAGTTATTTTATTGTAAGTTGAAATAATAATTATTTTAATTTAATTTATATTAAAATAATATTTTTTATTTATAAGTATATAAGTATTTATTGTAAATAATTTCTATTAAAAATGTTGTGAGGAGTTTCTCATCTTGAACGTAACTCTTGTTCGTTATTTCATCGTAAGTTAAAATAATTAATATTTTAATTTAATTTATATTAAAATAACATTTTTTATTTATAAGTGTACAAGTATTTATTATATATAATTTTTTATTACAAGTGCTATGAGTAGGGATGACAATGCAGTATGGGTCATGGGGCTGTTTCGCAACCCGCTAGTAAAAAACGTATTGAATTAATATTAAAAAGCATGTGTTCATTTTTTGCTTTAATTATAATCAATTTATATTCAATTTTTTATAATTATTGAATTTTATATTCAATTTTTTAGTAGTAATGCAAAAATAAGCAAATATTTTGATTGAATTCCTTTATATTATTTTTTTTTATAATTATTGAATTTCTATATTCAATTTTGTAGTAGCAAAAGTATCAAATATTTTTATTAAATTTCTAAAAAATTAGAAAAAAAAACTTACACGGGCTGGCCCGTAGACCCGCAGGTTAGCCCTTATGCGGGACGAGGCAAAAAAAATCAACATGCGTCCATTTCGCGAGACGGGTCGTATTTCCATCCCTAGTTATAGGGAGTTTCTCACTTTTTTCTTTTTATACAAGTTTTCATGTTAAGTAAGGAGTTCATCAACTTTAACATATATTTTGTCCGTTATTTCATTGTAAGTTGAAATAATTATTATTTTAATTTAATTTGTATTTAAATAATATTTTTTATTTATAACTATATAAATATTTATTGTAAGTAATTAAAACTGTCATGAGGAGGAGTTTCTTTCCTAAAACTTATCTCTTGTCAATTATTTCATTGTAAGTTGAAATAATTAATATTTTAATTTAATTTATATTAAAATAATATTTTTTATTTATAACTATACAAATATTTATTGTAAGTTATTTTCATTAAAAATGTCATGAGGAGTTTCTGACCTTCAACGTACCTTTTTGTAAGTTATTTCATCGTAAGTTAGAATAATTATAATTATAATTTATTTTATATTGAAATAACTTATACGTATACAAGTATTTATCGTAAATAAATTTTGTTAAAAGTGTTACGAGAAATTTCTCATCTTAAATTTTCATTAGTTTTTTTAGGATTTTGCATTTAGGGTATACACTTTAATATTATCTATGTGTCCACTACTAATTAATACGAATTGAGTTTGTTTTTTTTTTATAATTATGTTATGTATTTTTTACTTAAAATTAACATGATTACATCATCAATAATAATAAAAACAAATACTAATTTATATTTATAGATTCAACTTTTATGTTGTAGGATTTAATTTTTTATTTTCTTCATTCTTAAAAAAAAATTAAACTAAACATTTTTAATTTTTTTTTTTTTGTAAAAACTCATTTCTTTATTCATTAATAACTATTTTAAATATTATATATATATATATATATATTTTAATTTATTTTTTTCCCTTTTGAAATGGTGCTAGTTAGGAAAATAAAAACAAAAGGGTGCTAGATAGGGAAATAAAAAAAAAATGGTGCTAGATGAGGAAATAAAAATGTAAATAGTGATATATGAGGAATTGAGTTGGGAGTGGATGGAGGAGAGAGTGAAAGTGATTTTTCAATTTTCACACAAATGAAGTTTTTGCTGATTCCATGTAGGATTATCGCATTTATCCAAAAACCCTGTGTATGCATTTTTATTATAATATACAAAATTAAATATTACATAAATTTATTTAACAATTTCAAAAATATTTAATTATACTATTAATAACAACAACACATATATACTTATATAAAATAAAAAATATAAATAATAATAAATATTATTTTTATAATTTTTAATATATTTAATAAATTTATTTCAATTTAACAAAAAAATATTTTCTATTATATTTTTTAATTTTTTATTGAAAAATACAAGTAATTGTGGATATTATATATTAAAAATATTTAATTAATTCAAAACCACACAAAAAATGTCATAATTCATTCAAATATTTTTAATATCAAAAATAAATTTATAAACTTACATTTTACATCTTTAAAATAATTTCTAAATTCTCTCCCAACTATCATATCACTCAGAAATTTCAATAAATCATCTTCACAAGTTCATCATGTCATCATTCAATCCAAACAACCTCACATGTCCTCTCTAATCCTCAAAAATCCACTTCCTCCCCTCTCCACAAATCTCCTCCTCAATCCAAATAGATTAAGTATCATGAGAGTCATCAATTTCATTTATGAATTTATCTAATACTGAGTTTTGTAATCCTATTTTGACATGATAAAAAATTGTAAAATATAAAAAAAATATTAATCTCATTTTAAAATAAATTCAAATAAATAAATAAAAAATTATTTTCAAATATTCTTTAATTCATTCATATATTTTTCTATAACTTTATTATTTTAACAAAATATTAGAAAATAAGTGTTAATAGAGGAAAAAAAGTATAAATGGAGAAAAACAATTGCCAACAAAGAAAAATAGAAATGTTAATATTAAATATATTTATTATAGTAACGTAATATTCTATCTCCATTATAAATTATTACAAGACGATGATTAAACTCACATCCTTTTCCTCAAAAGTCACATTTCCTGAGATATCTTTTGCGCAAGAGAAAACAAAATCTGATGACAACACCAGAAATTACCAATGTGAGAAGAAGAAACAATGAAGAATTAGACATAATTAATCAACTTCCAGGTGCAGTGTTGTCTCAAATCATCTCTTCACTTTCCATTGATGAAGCAGTGAGAAGTAGTGTCCTTTCCAAACAATGGAAACCCTTGTGGAAGCAAACCTCTTGCCTTGACTTTGATGGGAGACGCATGGTTAATCCTTTATCTCAACTTAATAATTCATTACCTAAAAGTATGAGTTTTGATCCTATTAAAGTTTCACAATATGCTGAGGCATATGATGAAATTGTCAACCAGGTATTGCATCTTCATCTTGGTGATTTGATTAGTTGTCGTTTTAGGCACTTTCGTCAACACCTCTGTGCTGGTGATGTGGAAAAATGGGTTGAGTTTGTGATAATGAAAAAAGGGTTAAGTTCCCTAAACCTAGAGTGTGATCAATTGATTCAAGATGTTCACCATATTTATTTGGACACGTCTCCAGATGGGGAAATTGAATTCAAACCTAGGATCTTTTCAAATCTTTATTCTCTTGAGTTGACCAACTACACATTGAATATTGAAACACCATTTGCATTTGAAAGTTGTGAGAAGTTGAGAATATTAAAATTGAAGAAAATAGTTATGGAGGATGCAACCATTAATGGAATTTTGGATAATTGCTTGTGCTTGGAGAAGTTTAGTCTCACTAAGTCATCTGGATTCAAGAAACTCAACATTATGAACTCGAGTTTGAAATATTTGAAGCTTAAATTGTTGATGCTTAGTGAACTAAATGTTTTTGTTGAAAACCTTCAAGTTGTGATGCTCAATTCTCTAATTTGCCCACCAGAAGGTTTGAGAATTTCCACCCCAAATATAGACTCTTTTTATTATATTTATAATGCATTATTTCAGACATCGCAGTCTCATCAACTGAACCAGAGTGTTCTAAAAGCTCAAGATATTTTTGAAAATTGTAGCGATCTTTTGGTAAGTTATGCTTAAGCCCATATGATTTTGTGTTTAATATTTTTCATTATTAATTTGGGTTTGTATTTAAATGTATCGTGTAATGGTGCTAATTTAAAATTTCTCTCTCTTTTGTAGGGATCTCGAACCATGAACATTTTTCAAAATCTATTACTCTTGTCAATTGATTTGGATCTGAACAATATAAGAGAAGCCTTATCCCTTTCGTTCATACTAAAATCATGTGTCCACCTCAAGAATCTTGAAATTACTATACCGGTACGTTATCATAACCTTACAAAACTAAAATTTATATTATATTGTTGGTTTTTAAATTAAATGATGAATATAATAATATTAGAAATACATACCATATAGACAAATTTGATGCTAAATTTGAAATGATAAGATATTGGTTTTTACTCAAATTATTTGATGGTCTATTCTATTAAATGAATGTTGTTCAGCTAAAATGGATATAATCCAAATTTCATGATTAAGAATTTCATAAGAGATGATAAAATACCTCCAAAATCACTCTGATAGTGAAACTAAGCTGACATAAAACTCTATTCAAAATATAAAATAATAAATGTATATTATAACACCTTAACCTGAAGTGATCCTACCTCAATCTATAACAAGATTTTATGGACATGGAAATTTTGAATATAAACACATAAGAGATCAATAAAAAAAGTAAAACATAAATATATTATACAAGTTATTACAAACTCCTAAGCATTTAGTACTAAATTCAAGCATAATTTCTTTTACAACTAATTCCAAGTTAATCATCATGGATACCCACATGCTTAACCTATACAATATATAAACTTGAGTGAATGAGACATAATGTATTATTTAGTGTTATAAAGAATTATAATATTAACTGAAATTTTCCTATTTATTAAAATAACCATTGTTTAGTGTTACTTATTAAATATAGTTTTTATGAGATTTACATCTTTAATCAAATTATTGAAATCAACTGGGGTTATTAATAAAGTGGGATGGATTGGGTTAAGGATCTATAGTAGGTGGGGTACAAACTATTGTGAAAAAAAGAAGATAGAGTTTTACATTTTATTTTTCAAATAAGTTTGAACAATATATATGTGACTTCTACCTTAATGCACTCAGAACATTCTTTTTATATGTAGGAGGATAAATCCAATGATGGCTCTCATGATTGTAGTTTACCATTTCCCAACTCAACATTTTGGGAAAGAAAAGGAGTATATTACAATTGCATTAACTACAAGTTGGAATATGCTACTTTAAAAGGATTCAAAGGGAAGGAGCAAGAAGTGAAATTTGTTAAGCACATAATTACAAATGCCAACAGGGTAAAAAAGATTACCATAATTTGTGATTCTGTGATTGTTGATGAGGCAAAAGATCTACTCTCAATTTTAAGAACTTCACCTTATCTCTCCATCATCCTAGAATTGAAAAAGGAATTGGTTGACATTGCTGGAGTCCAAGATGTGGTGGCAGCACAAGAATAATTATCCATTTTATGCTTTTATATTTAATAGTCACTTTATAATTTTATGGATTTTTATTACTTCAAAGATAGGTGTTATTATTATATATTGGTTTTTTACCAATATTGAACCTACATATTCTGATGAAGTTAATTGGTATCTTATAACTGAGCCAACTAACATGGTATTTTATAGTGGTTATACATTTGCATTTCAATTCATGGATGGTGATTGATTTTTAGTAATTCATAAATATCTCTCTATTGTATGTGTATGTGTTAGAATCTTGAAAAAATGCACAAAGAAAAAAATTTGGTTATGTTATAATAGTTTTATAGATATGGCGCAATTTCGAAAGCTAGTAGTTGGATTTGTTTTAGTTTCCAAAATGATTAAGTTGATTCAAGTGTGATATTGCATTTATTAAATCCATATGTTATGAAACTTGATTCTTTTTGTAAAACTAATTTAATACTCTAATTAAGTAAATTATAGAAAATAATAATTGGCCTTTTACCACATTTTGTAGGTGTTATTTAGGGGAGTTCATTATAAGTTCTAGTTAGATATTTTATTATAAAAAAGAGATTTGCAAAAATATGATTCAAGTTTTGTTCCTGTTATTCTACATGTTTATATAAAACTTAATACAAATAATTTATATGTTTATTTATTTTCTTTTTCTTACGTAATGGTTTGTGTGAATTTCCAATGATCTACTTTTTCAAATGATACACTACATGTCCAAATAATAAGGACTAGAATAGAATTAATCTATAGTGATATTTTTTTTTTTTATAAATTAACTCATTTTGTATCTATGTTTTTCAAATGATACACGACATGTAAAAAAAATAGGAACTAGAATGATACCATAGTGATTTTTTGATAAATTAACTTTTCTTGTAAACATAGTTGTTGGTTTAAAGTAACTTTTGTAAAACTCTTTGTTATATAATATATATAAAAAATGGGCAGGTGAAATATCACAAAATTCTATAATGTGTTTCATGCTTAATATTACCTAATAACATTCTAGATATACTCATCACACATCCATAATAAGGCAACAATACCACATTGGTTTCAATCTAGACATCCATTGGGTTAGAATATCATATAAATCTCCATATATAATATACACCAACAAGTATATATATGTGTCTTAGAATAAATGACAACAACTCAGTTTGACCTCTCTAAACGTTTACAATAACGCTTTGTAAAGTATGATATGTGATTTTTAAGATTGAATCAAATGTTCAATTCATAGAAGTTTCAAAAAGCTGTTTAAAAACTTATTTATATGCATTTAATCAATTATCTTAAGTTGTTAATTGATTATTCTCATAAAAAGGTGAATATATCAGTGAAAAACGCTATATTTTAATCTATTACTTAACCATTTAATTGGTTATTTTGTCATTCATCATTTTCAAAAAACTTAAGAACATATTAATCGATTATTAAGCATGCTAATCGATTATTCTTAGAGATTGGCTAAGAATTCAATTTTTTGTTCTCTTTTTTAATCCATTATCACAAAACTGAAAAACGGTGTGGAAGTATATTAAGAACTATTAAGATATTGGACGATCTGTTAAGTTCCTAAACAATTCATGAAACTCTAGACGACCTATGACTCATGCTTGAATGAGTGATTATTTAAATCTATTATCGAAAAGAAGACCAAGTCAATTGTAGTACAATTGATAAGGGAGTTGTCGTAGCCACAAGGAAAAAAACATACCAAAATAGTAATTTCTTTCAAAATGAAGTGAAAACACAGTAGAAGTTGAGTGCATATGTGGTGTAGAATAAATATGATATTTTGATAATAAACCCTAAAACCTAAATCTTTTTGGTCCCACATTAAGGCTCAACAGTCAATTTGATCTAGTGGTTTTTAAAAAAATCAATTTTATCCCAAGGTTTGTTAAAAATATGCAATTTGGTCCTTTATGTTAAATTTGCATGAACTACATTAACTAGTAATGATGTGACAAGTGTGAGTGACATTGTTATGCACACATGTCTCACAATTAGAGCCTCATCATCACCATCAACCTTATATCCTTTTATCTCCCCTCTCTTTCTCAACCCTAACAATCTTCCTCCAATGACCACCACTTTCAAATAAATTCAAAATAACAATTGAAATTACTGCTAAGAGTTTGTTGTTTCAGGTGATTCAATTTCAATGGATGCACATGTAGTCTTGTTCCGTGATTTTGTTTTTGGTTCCTCAAGTTCACATGTAGTAGTGCACTTGTTCTGTGATGTCTTTTGCAAGCAACTGAATCGATGAAATTGCACCAATCATAAGCGAAGCTTGTCCATTTCAATTTCCGATTTCCAATTGCTGTATTTGAAGTATGGGTGGGCAAAAAATCCAAATTGCCAAATCCAATTTATAATTATCTAAATCCATATTACTTTTAATCCATTTAAATGTATTTATCTCAAATCCAAATTCATATTTTTGGATTTTAAGTCCAATCCATTTAATTGGATATGGATTAGATATAGATTGGATACATTTTTGGATTATCCAAAATAGATTTTGGTTTGGATTTTGAGTTGGCTCGGACATAGGTCGGGCTAAGTCGACCCGTGATCAGGTCGAGCCAAATCAAGTCGATCAGTCCTAGGTTGAGCCGTCCTAAACCCAGGTTGAGCTGAGTTGGCATATGACACGTTCAGGTCTAGGTCAAGCCGAGTCGGCCCAGGTCAAGATCAAGCCGAGTCGGCTCGAGCTAAGGTCTAGCCAAGTCAAACCTACGCCCCGATTGAGCCGAGTTGGCTTGGGCCTAGTTTGACCTGAGTTGGAGAAGAGTCAGTCCAAGCCCATGTCAAGCAGAGTGTAATCGAGCCTGTGTTGAGTTGGTTCGGGCCCATATCTAGTCGAGTTGGTCCGAGTCCATCTCGAGTCGAGTCGGCCCAGGCCCATGTTGACCCGAGTGTGCCTGGGCCCATATATACCAAAGTGGTCCAAGCCCATATTAAGTCGAGTCAACCCAGGCCCATATCGAGTTGAGTCGGCCTAAGCCCATATTGAGTCGAGCAGAATCGACCCAAGCCCGTGTCGAGTAGTGTTACCTGGGCCCATGTTGAGCAAAGTCCGTGTCGAGCTGATTCGTTCGAAGCCCAATTTTTCAAAATCCAATCCATGACCACCCCTAATTTGAAGTAGATTGATGTCGTGTGAATGAGATTATGTGAACAATGGTAGTCAGTTCTTTGATCTTGGATCAATGCTTCAAAGTTCTAGCTGAATAGGTAATGTGATTATTTATCTCAATATTCCCAAACAATTCTAAATGTCTTTTTTAATTACAATTTATAAGTTATTTACTTACTAATTACATTATTAGACTTTAATCTCAATTAGAGACACTCATCGAAAATACTGCCTAAATATCAAAATGTCGAGATCAAGATCTCGTGTACTCTGGAAGTACAGTGAAAAATGTGAATTTTACAATAGAGTGACAAATAATTGAAATTCTATTTTGGGTGAAACCCAAAAACATGAACTATGCCAACAAAAATGTTTCATTGACACTATCTTCAAAAATTACACTCACTTAACAATCCCCTTTAATAATATAATAATATTGTTAGAATATATGGCCTTAAACGAGAGGGGGTGAATTGTTTAAGAGGGATTTTCACAAACTTTGAAGGTATAATGAAAACCAATGCTGAATTACAGAGAAAAGAATAAGGAAACAAATACCTGAAATTGTTTTAAGATGATATCAGAAAAACAATCGGTTGTTTTGTCGAAACAATCGGTTGTTTTATCAGCAGTTTATAAAAACAACTTAAAACAGATATATGTGAGATCAGGGAAAGAGAGAATCACACAAACAAATTTATACTGGTTCACTCTTACACCAAAAGCTACATCCAGTCCCCAGAAACCACTGGGTAATCCACTGTGCAATCAAAACCAGATTACACACATCACACACCAAAGTAGTGACCTTGAACCCCTCAAGAAACACACTACCTTTGGCAAACCACACCAAGAATGTTGGTCTTGAACACCTCAAGAACACACAACACTCATTGGCAACACAACTACATAAATACAATAATCAAGGAAGAAGGGAATAGAATACACCTGGGTATTACAAAGATTAAAGTTCAGAATTACAACCCAATCCTATTCCACACACTTAAGAATGATCCAAAGCTCTTTCAAATCTTGGAAAAACTGTTT
>Ga0123342_1010034_pt1 | contig 11012 bp, 10 predicted proteins | sample Turbeawhitnodule_FD_89960 | JGI IMG/M metagenome (GOLD analysis project Ga0123342, IMG submission 89960) | Root nodule microbial communities of legume samples collected from Mexico - Turtle bean Mexico white nodule | ecosystem: Host-associated > Plants > Roots > Nodule | place: Mexico: Nepantla... | reverse complement strand
GTGCAAACCAGGTGAGTAGTCTTGTTAAAATGTGGACTTTGGATATCTTGTTTGTTCTCATATTTATTGAGGTATTTAATGCATTGATGTGCATTTAGGTTTATGCTATTGATTTTGGTTTGGGTAAACATGGTTGTTACATTACACCTTTAACATTTTTATGTTATTTAATATTTATAATATTTTTATTATTACTGAATGAATCACTGCTATGGAGTGTAGCTTCCCTTAGAATGTGTCCAAAAAGAAATTACTACTATTCACCCACTCTCCCTCAATTTGCTGAATTTGGTAGTAGATGAAATTTAGTAATTTATTATTCTTCTACGCACTTTTACATTTCTAATTGTGATACATGTTTATATTGTTGGTTTTTATCAAGGAAGTGTGCCAACAAATTCTGGACATCAAGAGGAGCATAGTGGTTGTTGAAGAATTTAGTATAATATGGAAATGGCTTTTGACCTATTTTGTGCTTTGTAAGCAATATTTTATGTTTTCATTTGTAGTATTTTATAGTACTATTTGTCTTATATTGCTTCCTCATAATTTTTTTAACTCATATTTTGTGTTCGAATTTGAATTTTAATGTGTTTACTTTATATATTTTGGTATATTTTTATCAATATTTTGATATATCTTGTCAATTGATGAATGTTATATTCATTTATTTGTTTTATTTATTGAAAAAGTACTTTAACAAATATAAATAAATAAACAAATACAATAGATGTAAATAATTGTGGTTTAAAAAAACACATGAATGCCTAAATGATAAATGAACAAAAAAAAAAATCAATTTTTCATAGTTTTGAAACCTGTGGTATTTTTTACGGAGGTTCTGGAACGTATTGTATTTAACGGAGGTTCTAAAACATTTTACGAAGCTTTTGAATTCCATGATATTTTATGGAGGTTTTGAAATCGATGGTATTTTACGGAGGTTCTGAAATCTATGATATTTTACGTAGGTTCTAAAACCTGTGGTATTTTACAGAGATTTTGAAACTTGTGGTATTTTACAGAGGTTCTGAGACCCACGGTATTTTATGGATATTTTGAAATCCATGGTATTTTACAGAGGTTTTGAAACCCATAGCATTTTACGGAGGTTCTTAAAGGCTTTTCTTGAGGTTTAGAAAAACCCTAAGGAACATGTTCCCCAAATATTGTTTAGTGGGGGAAACTGCAACCCTAGGTAAATGACTTAATGGAGGTTTTAACATTGGGTAATGTAGAAATAAACTCCCGTTGTAGTGTAGAAAAAATCATACTTGAGCCTTTAGCCCCATTTAACGCAGTGCCTCATGTCTTCTACCAAAACCACTATGTGCCTTGTTGCTGTTGGGATGAGTGAGTGGAAGTCGATGCATATCATAAAAAGCATATTTAAGATGTGAAAGAAATATTTTTAATTTTATTTTTTCTTTTATGTTTAGACTAATTTATAATTTAAAAAGTAATAGTAACTTTTAACGAATAAGAAAATGAATTAAGTGTATATCTATGCATAAATAAATTTTAGACGTCAATTTATTCCATAAACGTCTACTACAAAGTTTTTATGATATGAATAATGTGTAGTCTATATTTGTATTGGTTGTGGAAGTTGATTCTCATTATAATTTAAGTACAACATTCATTGATGGAAGACCATATGTAGCAACTTTACTGCAAAAAAAGTACTTTTAGCGATCACAAAAATCGATTGTTAAAAGCACTACAATCGGTCGCTAAGCACATTTGCGACCGAAATAGCCACCAAATAAAGATGGTAGCAAAAACCTTAGTTGCAAAGCAGTTACTGATCGACTAATAAACTGAGATTTTCTTCACTATTCTGTCGCAAAATGTTTTGTCACCAAAATTTAAAGCAACCAAATTAGCGACCAATTTTTTTATGAGAATATCAGTCATCTGACTTCTTGGTAGAGGCGAAGTCATCCTAAATGTATATTTAATTTTATCTTTATATAACTATGTCTGTAATTTGATTTGTTTATATTGTAGTTGGACGCCAAATCATTGTGCTAGTGAGGCCATTGGAAATTGCATTCAATCTCAATTTAGAGGTCCATACCATTATTATGATGCCATGCCTGAGGAGGACAAATTGAAATGGTCGATTGACTTTCAGGTAATTTAAATTTTGACAAACTAGAGTCACTTGTTTTCTTGTTTTTCTTGTGGACTGAAACAAACTATTTTCTTGTTTTTAACAGACTAGAGTCACTTGGGAACCTCAGGATGAATGCCAAATTAAAAAGGTCTACGAGTCTAAAGTCAGAAAAAGACTTTGTGACATGTTGACCAAAGCTAGGGCAAAGGGTGTCCGATCTATTTGGATAAGTGACCAAGCATGGGCTGAACTTCTAAGCTATTGGGATTCACAACAATTCAAAGATAAATCAACTCAAAATAAAGCCAATAGGGGTTCAGCTCGTGGTGGAGAACTGCACTCCACAGGTTGAAAATCACATTCAGATATTGCAGTGACCTTGGTAAGTACTTGTCACTGCCTTACATGAAAATCATTTTACATTTGCAACCTATAATGCTTTTAATTGTACAACATTATTAGGAACGTCAATATGGTCGTCCTCCAGAACTTGATGAACTATTTATGGCCACCCACACAAACAAGAAGGGTGAATGGGTTGATACTCGTGCTCGTGAAACCTATGTAAGTTATTCTTTTAACTTTTTTATATTTATAATTTAATTTCCTAACATTTTCATTTCCTAATGATCTATGTAGGAAAACTATCATGAGCGCTTGAGGACCCTTCAAGTAAATAGTTTCAGGACTCTAACACCGATGTCCACCAACTTGACCCTGCAACTAAGCTTCAAACTTGGAAGGAAGCTGTCGGAGGAAAGAGTAGAGGTCGGGTGTATGGTACGACAGACTTTTTTGCTAACTTCCGCCAATGAGTCTCTTCCCTGACTCAAGCCTCTGCTTCCGACACTTCACAATCTGAGCATGTGATTGAAAATCAAATACTTTGTGCTGAACTTAGTATGTGGAGTCAAAGGTATGCACACCTGGAGGATGAGATGAAGGTTATAAAAGAAAAACTTATCTCAATGGGACGTGACAAAAATGCTTCCTATAACAACACTCAATTTGATCATGAGTATGATCCAGAGCAGGATGATCAACCTATTCCTTAAAGTGCATCCTATACTGTAAGTTTAACTATTTGACATTTTTATTATATACTAAGTATTTTAATTATTTCATATTTTTATTTATACTGTTTGTATTTTTTTACAGGTTTTCATAGATCACATCACTATGAGATTCATTTTAGTGCTTTTAGTTAAATTTGTAAAGTACAATTTTAATTTTAATAATTTTTTTAAGTATTCATATCCATTTTGAATATTTGAATGGATCAAAGACTTTGTTTAAGTATTTGTATTATTTTTGTACTCTGGATGTGTTTGTGGATGTATTGTGAATGATAGTAATTTGTCTAAATGTGATTAGGTTGGTATTTAATTTTTTTACACAGTAAACTAGCTAGAAAATAAAATAAATTGTTTTTTTTTATCTCTTTATACATCGGTCTTTGGCCCACGCCAGCCTTTGGCCCACGCAACATCTGATTTTTTTTTTCATTTCATCAGTCAAACTTACGCATAAGCGATATTTAAATTTTGCGCCAGTTTGACCCACGCATAAGCCGCCACAATTTTCGTCCCTCCAACTTGCTCACCCACACTCATTTCCATTTGATTCCAAGGTTTTTTCATGAAAATGCGCATAAGCGTCCATTTCTTGCTTATTAAGTTCGTTTTTAGCCACGACATACAATCACATCAACAACCACATCAATAGACGTACAATGTCTACTCAAATACTTAATGACATCGCTGGAATTAGTCCAACCATATGTATGCACAAATTTTTCTAAAGAATGACTTAACCGATTAGACAACCCCAAAGAAGACTCAGTCCTAAACTTCTAGACGTAGTGAAAATAAAGGTGACTAAGATATTGAAGGTTGTGATCATCTACCTAATATCTAATAGTACGTGAGTTGTTGTTTCTTAATTGTATGTGGTTGAACTTCGGAAACGAACATGAATATATATATATATATAAAATTGTACTTTGGAATTCTTGGTGTAAATGACAGCTGCTGTTATGAAAGGCTATGTTTCCTGAAGAACCCCAAGGCATATACTTACAAGTCTGCCTGCACCACAGTAAAATTGAAATTTGGTAAAATTCATTTTATTGTATCGGAAGACCGTAAGTGTACTATTTGTTGGACAGGATACATCTGGACCAAAACGGTGGTGCTGGACAGGTGCAGGGGCACTCCTCAAGTGCTATATTCTGCTTTTAATCCTCCATATTATCATGAAGATTGTGCCATCAGTGCTGGTGTAATTTGATGCAGGTTTTCTGCTGGATTTACTAGTAGAAGAAGTATGTGAGTTGGATATGGGTTGTAGAGCTATGTAGGAAGCTTAAGTTTGTTTGTTTGTTTTTTTTTTACAAGCAATAATAAATAAATAAATAAAATTACTTTAGGAGTGATTCAACCCTTATACAAAACACGACACTATTAGCACATCTCTCCAAAGCACCCACTACCAAACGAGGAAAAGAGCCACGACCTATAAGAAAATAACCAACCAACAAACAAACAATCTAAAAGCCTCTTAAAGAATAATCAATCCAAACTCACAAACAGCCAACACTTAACCCACACATAGAAACCAATCAAAGATAACAATAATCAAACAACTTATAACAAATTGAGACAAGACATAGGGGCCAAACACCAATCAGAAAAGGAAAATTGAGCAGCAAGAACTTTAGAGGTAACCCAAGTCCAAACATTCAGTTGAGCCAAAGAAAAGATTTCATGATGATCCACCATTCCACCAATGAAAATGATCCTATTTCTATGATTCCAGATCTCCCTTACCACAACAATCCACACGCTACCCAAAACAAAGTTGACAGAAACAGATGCCTTGCATAAAGAAAACTGAATAAAATTTGAGAAGGGATCAATGGGAGCAGCCGACGCCAAACCTAACCATGAAAGACACTGGTTCCAAACTAACCATGCAGTTATGCACCCAAAGAACAAATGATTCGTAGATTCCTCTTGTACCCCGCACAAGCAGCAAATAATATTGTCAACCACCACCCCTCGCCTAACCAAATTAACTTTAGTAGCAATCTTGTTTTTCAACACCCTTTAGGCCAAAACCTGAGTAGCAGGGAGAACCTTAAAATTCCAAAACATATTATAAAAGAAAGAGAACTCCCCTTTGCCTTCTCCCCTCAACAAACTATAGGCAGATTTCACCGAAAAGACAGGGGGCGCATTACCTTTCCAGAACCAGCAGTCATCAGAACCCAAAACAAGACCCAACCCAGTAACCTCCTCATACAACTGATAGACCTGAGTCTTCTCCCTCCCACTCAAAAAAACTTCTATGCCAAACTAGATTCCACTTCCACACACCGTTAACCCAATTCCCACAATCCTCCAACAAAGACTCTTTATTGATGCTTAGGGAAAACAATCTCGGATATTTGCCTTTCAAAGCAACATTACCCACCCAAATATCTTCCCTAAACAAAATACCCTTCCCGTTACCTAGTTCTCACTTAACACGATCTTCAAACTTGCCACCCCAATCCTTCGACACCCACACCTCCTTCAAATCATTCCACCAAAGGGACCCGGACCTACTAGGATTGGACACTTTCAAACTTCTTCAGCCTCCATACTTGGACTCTAAAACCTCCTTCCACAAACCATCCTTGGAGGAGACCATCCTCCAAATCCATTTTCCCAATAGAGCTACATTAAATAGTTTAATATTAATAACCCCAAGACCTCCAGCATCACGTGACTCACACACCTTTTCCCAAGAGGCTCACGCAAGCTTTCTCCCTTCGGACCCCCAACCCCACAGGAAGTCCCTTTGCAATTTCACAATCTTCTTCACCACAACAGAAGGAATTTTAAACAAAGAAAGGTAAACAAAGGAATAACATACATAACAGACTTGACAAGGCAAATCCTCCCGGCCATCGAAATAAACTTACCTTTCCATCTTTCCAATCTAGTCTTTATTCTATCCACCACCCTATCCCAAAACACTTCCTTCTTATGGCACCCCCACCAACATCCCAAGGTATTTGAAGGGGGTTTTCATCACCTTACAGTTAAGAATATCCGCGAAACGGCAGATCATATGGTGATCGACCCCCACCCCACCAATACTGTTTCTCAAGAAATTCACCTTTAGTCCTGAAGCCAACTCAAAACAGCTTAACATGACATTTATATTAAACACACTTTTGATATTCGCTTTGCAGAAAATAGAGTATCGTCCGCATACTGAATCATATTAACCTGAATCTTCTTAGTCCCAACCTCCAAACTATCCACCATATTTTTCTCAACTGCATTCCTTACCACTCCTGTAAGGCCTTCAGCCACTATATGAAACAAGAACGGAGCGAGGGGTCTCCTTGTCTCAATCCCTTTTTGGGTAAGCTTTAGTTTGTTATATTGTGCTATATTTTTAGATTAAGCTAGTTAATAGATTTTGTTGGTAGAACTTGTAAAAAGGTTGGAATATCTTTAAAGTGTTTTCTTTATTTTAATTTAATTATTTTTTGTTGATAAAAAATATATAAAATTATATTATTTGAATAAATATATTTAAGTATATAAATAGTATTATATTTAAATTTGTAAATATAAATATTTTGATATAAATGCTCTTGATAAAACGTATACATCTTGAACATGGATTACAGCTCTAACCACCCTGGAAAGCCTTGCGCACACATTAATTGACGAAAAGGGAGTGGTTGAGACAACCAAACTTCCTCAAAGCCTTGCCGACAGACTCATTGAAGAAAAGGGTGTGAGTTGAGAGAAATATAGCCTCTTTAACATTTAAAATACACTTTAAAGGACTAAATTAAATATTATTTAATATTTAGATTTATGCTTTAAAAAAAACAGTAGTATATCTATGGATAATAATTAGTTTGAATTTAAAACAAAAGTGTTAAGGAGGCTATATAACTCAACCGTTGCTGCAAACTGACAACACAACTCTTGACAAAGCCAAGAAACACCTCAAAGAAGAAGAGTGAGAAGACCATGGAGTATGCAGCACAACAGGGAGACATAGATAGACTATACAGATTGATTGAGCAGAATCCACATGTTTTAGAAGAGATAGATTTGATACCATTTGTCGAAACTCCTTTGCATGTTGCTACACGTGCAGGGCATGTTCAATTTGCCAAAGAAATCATGATATTAAAACCTTCATTTTCTTGGAAATTCAATCCCCAAGGATTGAGACCGGTCCACCTTGCTCTACAAAATCGCGGTCGCAGAATGGTCTTACACCTTATACAGATGGACACGAGTCTCGTTCGAGCCAAAATGAGAGGAGGTCTCACTCTTCTGCATTTGGCAAGTCAATCCGGAGATATAAACCTTTTAACTGTGTTTCTCAAAGTTTGTCCAGATTCCATACAAGATTTGACTAATAGGAATGAGACTGCAGTGCATTTATACAAGAGGTTTGAGGTTTTGGAGTTCTTACTTAAATGGCTTAAGAGAAATATTATTGAGTTACAAAACATTCTGAAGCAGAAAAACGTGGAGGGCAACACTATTTTACACATTGCAGCAACAAAAAATGACACGAAGGTATCATTTAAATTTATCTATCTCTCTATGAATTTAGTGTTGTCAAGAACAAATAACAGCTTAAAACGTCATAAAAGAGATTGATGAAGAGAGTTATGTATAATTAAAATTATAAACAATCTTCTAGTGAGAGGGATTCAGAAAAGTTTAGTAATGTGTATATATATATATATATATATATCAATTTATTGATAATATTTTAGTTTTAATAGTAAAAGTTTCTCCCGAATACAAAACTAAAATCAATATAGTTCTAGTTGAGTGTTTTAAATTTCTCAACAAATGCTTAAAAATACCTACTAATATTTGTTGGAAACTTATAACTGGATTGGAGTTAAACCAATTCATAGGTTATTAATTAGAGTGATTTATCTGGAAGCTATAATTAAATTGGGAACAATATTGTGTGTACAGGCAATGGGATTGTTGATAGAGGTCATGAGAGATCTAGATGCTGCAAATTTGATGGACCAAAGGGCATTTGATATAATAAATAACCAAGATATTAAAAATAATTTGCTGAGGGCTGAAGCAAGAGTTAAGAGACTTAGAAAAGTCAATTCGTTAATTTTATCCGTGCATGAGTGGCTCATTCGAAAAACTGGTATGAAAGAGAGTATGTCGAATGACACACGGGACGTGTACATGATAGTAGCTACTCTTGTTGCAACAGCAACCTATCAAGCAACACTGAGTCCACCTGGTGGATTTTATCAGATTGATGGAACTGGAAGTAATAACACTGTGACTCAAGGTCATGGGCCATCAAATTCATCCCAAGTCTATGCAGGGAAATCAGTGATGTCAATCATGAACTTTTTGATGTTTTCGATCACAAATATGTGTGCCTTTTTGCCATCCATTATCACAATTATTGTTTTAATGCCTAGGAATGTTGGATGGCTTCTACTGTATGAGTCAACCTGGCTCCTTGCAGTTAGCTACTTATTCTCTATTATCGTCATATCTCCCAATTATATCACCACATACGTCTTGATTTCCATTTTCTTCGTCCTTCTTCCAGTATTGTGGGCGGCGTCTTTTGTGTTTTTCACACCTAGACTCAAAGTTTTGGTTTGACAGTTGTAATTTACTCACTCATTATAGTAATAAATAGTGAGGAAATATTTTACAATAGATTACAGGTGTTTAAGTTTGTAATTTAAAGCCACATAGTAGATAACTATTGTGACGGTTATAACTGATATAGTCACTCTATCTATTATTTTAAGATTTATTTCTGCGTTTGGGTTTTTTTTCCAGTCCATTATCTTTTTCCTTTCTTTATATACTTCTTATATGATGCATGCACATAGATAAATAAAGAAAATCAATTTATCAGTTTTCCTCTGTCCTCTCATCGTGTATTTTTTTTTTCAAGTGGACTAATAAATTTTAAGATTATGGAGTTATTACAGAATCTTCATCTGTCTTTGGAACTTGATGGATTCAACTACCATCTCTAGAGTAGAATAATGAAGCGTGTTTTATTGTAAATGAACAGGTTTAAGTTTGTAAATAGAGAGATTTCATTGGAAGGGATGTAATATTATGGTTATTTCTTAGATAATCACAAAGTAGAGTTTACATTGATAATGTAAAGGATTTATAGGATGATCTTAAGGAAATGTTTTTGAAAAGGAACCATTTTCGTATCTCAAATATTCTTCAAGAGTTGAACACGATCAAGCAAGGAGAAAGAATCAAATTATTATACGGATTCCAAGATTATGTCGGAAGAATTAGATTCTTTATGTCCTCTACCAACATGGATTTGTAATGTCAGATGTTGCTGATTGTAGAGAATTTGAATGTGTCATGTGTTTTCTAGAGGGGTGAAAGCTTAAATTTCACTTATGAAACCACTTCTGAGTATTAATCATATCTTTTCTTTAATTTTTGAATAAGAAAGGCAGTCACACGAGAATGTTAGTATTGAAACCAAGGTTTTGATAAATAATGATGGCCAACAAAACCAAAGAATAAATAATAAGAATTGAAATGTGATGACTTATAGATAGAGAAATTTGGAAGAGGAAGAAGAGAAAACTATGATAAAGAATATTTATGATACATATACTATAAGAAAATCATTAATTAAAAATCAATTTTAAAGATTAAAAATAAATATTGACTAAATTAAAAAATTGACGAACTTTCATATTAGTTTACTTTTTTGGGTTTTATTTTCTCTTTAGAAAGACAAATTTTGAATTATTCCCTTTACCTATTATTGTTTGTAACCTTCCCCAATATATAAACACATTTCATCTCATACCTAGTCACACTCGAACTTAAGAATGAAACTCTGGATAATTCGCAACCTTTCTTTACACAATCTTTCATTGTTGACAAACCTTCCTTATTACCTAAATCGAGAATCATGAATTCTCCATCATCTTCGTTTTCATCCTCCCTTTCAAATAGTTTCACATATAATAATCTTTTCTTCCATCTGACTAAGACAAAGTGATGAAGAAACTGTAGGAGATGACCATTAAAGCTATCCTTACAAAACATCGTCTACTTCAACAATATATAAACAAGATGGAGGAATGTCATCGAATGAACGGGAAGACGACCTTCTTCATCTGCAAAAAATTGAAGCTTGTTTCGCTAGGAATTTGGTAAATTTATCCCTTAGTTTTTCTCAACATATAAACCAAAACGCTATCGAAGATTTTTGCTTCAGATTTGTGGATTATGACTCACCTTTCCGTTTTCTTGACATAATTGGGAGGTTACTTGTCACAATTAACTGTCATCAAATGGAGGTTTCTTACTACAATTAATTGTCATCAAAGGGAGGTTAATTACCATTAATGGTCTTTATTACTGTTGTCTCCTTGAACCACTATATATAGTGACTTCCTTCAAGCAATGTAACATACAACAAACAGCAACACACACACTTGCCTCCTCTCTATTTTCCTATACTCTCTATTTCTTCTCTTGGGTGTAAGTGTTTAACCCATATAGAGAGAATTTGTTTTAGGGCTATTTATCTATTAGCTAGAGAGGAATTCATTGTACTCCCAGTACCATTATAGTGGAAGTTTTGGCTCTCTCGCCGGTGATTTTTTACCTATATTTAAAGGGGTTTTCCACCTAAAACATTATGGTATCATTCTCACTTTTTTTTTTTGATCAGCAAAGAATTAAATGAAATTAAAAGGGACACTTCAGGGGTGTCCCAACCCTTATACAACCCGACTCAGAACACACACATTACATAGAGGGGCTTCCTACGCCCATTCCACTATAACCACCCTCCCTCTATCACATAGCCAGAG
>Ga0123342_1010033_pt1 | contig 11013 bp, 3 predicted proteins | sample Turbeawhitnodule_FD_89960 | JGI IMG/M metagenome (GOLD analysis project Ga0123342, IMG submission 89960) | Root nodule microbial communities of legume samples collected from Mexico - Turtle bean Mexico white nodule | ecosystem: Host-associated > Plants > Roots > Nodule | place: Mexico: Nepantla... | reverse complement strand
TTGTTTGATTTATGTGATGGTATCCAAAGCTAACCCTAAATGTCCCCTATGCGCAAATTCTGATCTGATTAACAAGTTTCAAACCAAGACAAGTTGGTGTTAATTTGTACTTCATTTCCATTAGAAGTTAATATGTATTCATTTTCCTTTTGACAATGTTTTCAATTGCATAATGTGGTATCATCATTATTAGCACCTTGTCAAAGAAATGAATGATGAGAATCTTTTTTTGCATTTTCTACAAATAAGGAATGATAGAGACTTTTTATTGCATTTTCTACAAATAAGGAATGATAAAGACTTTTTTATTGCATTTTCTATTACAATTAATGGTTATATATAAATTAAAATGTGTTTATTTGTTTTTTCTTATCAAGAGTGTTTGCTTGTAATCATAATACGTTGGACACCAGGTCAATTAGAGATATATGGACATTTCATAGTATATAAGTGAGTGCACACTTCACTTTAAAAATTGATTTTATAATATTGAATTATGCTTAAAGTTTTTTTTTTTAAATAAAAGTTTTCATGTTAGGCATCACTATGCAATTTAAGATCTCAGTTATACTGACACCTAAAGTAACAACAATCATTTGTCATCACATGAACAAAGTATTATTAAAAAAAGAAAAAAAAAATACAAAAAATACGAGAGGACTAGACCAGAATCCATATGTTAACAAAAACGATACATAGGTAGACTATACATATTCATAAAGAGTTCTAAAATTATGCTTAAAAGTTCACTTCTTAATATGTTATCAGAGTCATTTAGAATTTATTATATTGAAAGTTTGTTGAGATTATCTTGTCACCTGTTATTTGATCGCTATCAGACTATTTATTATATAGTTTCACATACGAGTTGACAGTCTCAGCGTGAGGAAAATAGATTAAACATCTCACATCGATTAAAAATAAGAACTATAAAATTTCATAAGTGATTGCAAAGTTTACCTTAAAATTATATTTAAAACTAACTCCTTATTTAATATAATAAATAATTTTTTAATAATTAGATAATATCGATGGTGGTGAAAATGGTTCGTGTGGGAACCGTTGAACTGATACTCATGATGGAAACAATGAAATATTAATTAGTGAACAAGTAATAAAAAAAACAGTAACAACTAAGAAAAAATATTTGCATAAACTAAAAATAATAAAGTCACATAAATGAAGAAGGAGGAACCGAGGAAGAGAAGCTCAACTTTAACACTGTTTTGGAACGGAGAGATCTCATTAATTATAATAAAAATTGAAATGAATGATATTTAAAACATTTTCAATTTTATGTATTTTTTTTTTTTTTAATAAAATGATTAAAGTAGTTTACATATTAATTTGTTTGATTTAGATAAATTAATTTAATTTTTATTTTATTATAAAATTATATTTTTAAAATATTTATTTTAAAATATAAAAAAATTAAAACTTCATAAAAAACATTAGTACAATTTAAATATTTAAGTATTTGTGTAATGATGAATACCAAGAAAAAAAAAGTTTGATTTACCTTCCTTTTTCTTTCGTTATTATTGAAAATTATGTGTCACGCATTCTCTCATGTTGCTTTAATTAATTTTTTAGTTAAAAATCATTAAATAATGGCACGCATGAGTGATTAAGCATTAATTTTGCTTCTTTATATAGCCTTTTACTCAAGAAAAAAAATAAATAATGAGCTGTAAATTAATATTACAATTATGTATCATTCTGACAAAAAAAAATATTATTTAGAATATTAATATTTTATCATTAGTTATATTGGTATTGTGATGCCTCGTATTAGTAATGTACAACATTTATAATAGTAATTTTAATTTTCTATTAGTTAGTTGTTACACACTGACATCTTTCTTTTTTTCATTAGTGTATGATGTTTTTAGAATAAATATATATTTTAGGTTATTTTGAAAATTCTATGAAATAAAATTATTTTTCTACGTTTTATATAACCATGGAATGTAATATAAGTAAAAAAAGTGTTAACCTTTGTAATTATTACCTTAAAAGGAATAATTTTAATTAATTTATAGTGTTAAAATTTTCACAATGAAAATAAATACATGTCCAAAATGTAAAACACTTTTACACTATTATTCAATTATCTTAAAAGCTGTAAAAAAAATTTAACTTTTGTCGGATAATATAAGTTAATTGTCTCATTAAATTCATATATCAAATTTAAAACTTTTCAATTTAATATACCTGTGGAGTGTTATCAAACTTTTATTTTGAAAAAAAGTTTTTAATGCCTTCATAATAATAATAACAATATTATTATTATTATTACCAAATCACATATATAAATAGTTAGGGACATTAAATAATAATTAATGTGAAACTTGTCCTTAAATTAATATCATTTAACAATTATTTGTTAAAAGACGAAGAAAAAATACACTACTAATTATTCTTAGTGATCCAATAGAAACCAATTTTATAGACCTAAAATAATTAGTTCTTATAGTGACTAAATTAGAGACCATTTTAGATATTTGAATAATTTTTGTTTTCTAAATTAATTTTTATTATTGTTAAATAATTTCTAAATTGGTATCTAATTAGTTACAAAGGTTTTAACTACCAATTATTTATATTTCAAATTTGGTAGCAATAATTTTAGTAGTTAATTAGATATCAATTTAGAAACTATTTAAAAATAATAAAAACTAATTTAGAAACTAAAAATTTTTTCGTCTCTAAAATTGTCTCTAATTTAGTTAATGTAGTAACTAATTATTTTTTGTCTCTAAAATTAGTTATTATTTAATGATTTTCTTGTATTGTTAATATAATTATACCACTTGATATGTTTATACATTCATAGTCTCAAAGTTTTATATAAATATAAATACATATATAAAATAAATTATTATTAAATCACTTTCAATCAATAATTTACATACATCTCAATAAAAAATATAATTTAACATCTATTATAAGACTTAATATAAACATGCATGGGTAGATACTAACAAACACTTAATTCATATGAAACTTTAATGGTAAAAGTTAATTTTTATCTTTTTTACCCGAAAATTACTTGCATCTATTCTAAAAAACATTAATACAACATATAATATCTTAGTTTCTTAAGAAAATTCATGTTTAATATTACAACTCTCGAAGCCATAATATCATTGTATATATCTCACTATATACTCATAAATGTCACATCAATGAAGGGTAATGTATCATACCAATATTATATACAATATGCACACAATGCATACCATATTAATGTATGCATCTTATCAACATCATTAATAAATACATCATACGTTTATCTTAATACCTTAACCACATAAAAGAAAATAACATTAGACATTCAATTATTAATATTATCACCATCCATTATCTTGAACGGCCTTACTTTTCGGAGATCAAGGAATAATTTCTCACCTGGACACACCACTTTAGTGACGTAATTCCATGAAACATAATTGTTTTTGTCTCAAAGGCTTATTCAATGCTTGAGTATCATCCACGTGTTTTAAGTAATGCACTTATTGTGTCGCCTAACAAGTTTTAGAAGTATTAATTACATAATTTCACATGTGCTTGGACAGTCAAATCGTTGAATGCTCTCATTTATTTTAGAGTCTCATGCACCACCACCAATACTTAACACTTAAGCAACCACTTTGTCGTTTCAACATCATTTATTCTAAATGATAAATAAATATTTTAGTCTCTATTACTTAAGTTTCATGTCATCGTTTGACTATATATATGGTCATTTGAACGTTTATGGTAACGCTTAAGTAATAGTCCGTAATACACATAATTATTACTCACCTCAATCCAAGAACACAAAGTTCACTAGACAACAAAACATATTATTTTTAACACCTAATCTACATTTAAAACATTTGTATTCATGAATTTAATCACATACATATGAGAATCTTATTTTGAACTACTCATAATTTTACACATACATGTATAATCATATCTCAACATAGAAGTTTTCACAAAAATCTTACATTAAATATTTATATAATTCACTCATCTAAATAATATCATATCACATAATTATCTTTCTCTTATCAATCCTATTAAGAGATATTCTTTTATATAATTTTAAAGAATCAAATTTTAATTTTCAAGTAAGTCTCAAATATGCACCAATATCTTCTACAAAATATCTAAATAAAATAAGAAAAAAATATTGAATTATGAATAAAAAACAAACTACTTATCTATATAAATTTAATTGAGTCAGCTTGGTGCATATCCTATCATTTCCTTGAAAATATAATATGACACCATAACATATTAAAATTATTTTCTAATATTAAAGAAACCTAAGAAAAAATGTAACTTGAGTCGATAAAATTTTAAATGATTTTTTTAAAATGAAATAAATAATGAATACTTATTTATATATTTTTTTTTTAAAAAAAAATATCTTTACAATATTGTACCTTACAAAAAAGTAATTATGAATAATTAGAGTGATTTGTCAATCTGTCATATTTTTGCTTTTTATGGAATATACTCAATATGAGATATACTCAATCTATAAATGATCATCCCTTGTGTTCATTAATTCATCTAAAGGATCTTTTACAACATTATTGAATTAGTGTATGTTGATGATATAATATTGGTAGGAAATGATAAAAAAGAGATTGCTCAAATTAAACCAACCTTAATCAAACATTCAAGATTAAGGATCTTGGGGATTTAAGATATTTTCTTGGTCTAAAAGTAGCAAGGAGTAAGTAAGGATATAGTTTTATGTATGTAGATTAAATAATAAGAATCTATAAAACAGGGTTATAAATTTGGTTTTAAACATTATAAAGTTATGCTATTATGTTTTTTTTTTATATTATTTTATGTGTTATTTAGTTATTTTCATTGTTTTTAATATTTTAATATTAATTCAGCGTTAATTCTATTATAATTGAATAATTATTGAAGCAATGTTTGATTCTAATTAATGGTATGGTTTCCAAATCATAATAAACTATATTTACGTCCGACTTAAATCATAATAAATATTTTTTTTTTATTTAACCTTGTGATCTAACATTTCAATTCAATATTTCGGTTGACTTTTCAGCCTATACAGTACAATTTTTTTTAAAAAAGTTTTGTAATAACTTTCCATATATTTTTTGAACATTTTTTTTCTTTTATCAGAAAAAATAATAAATTCTAAATTTGTCTTGTTTTGAAAGAAGAACATTATGGAGTTTTACAATAGCTTTGTATATATTTTTCCTAAGTTATTTATTTATTTATTTTGAAAGAAGATGATGGTGAAGACTTTGTAGGTTACGCTTTGATATTTTTAATTTTATTATTGTGGTGTTTATATTTACATGTTTAGTAAGAATATAAATATTTCCTTCTTTAGAACTAATACCTATTTTTTAAAATTTGGGTATTTTATATATGTAAAAAAAAAAATTAAAGATCATATATAATTAGGTTTAATGTGATTTGTTAAACCAATATATATATATATATATATAAATGTAGAAAGCTAAAAAAAAAATTCACACCTTCTTCAAAGAATGAATATGATGAAGATTGAAACTTTAATGTTGTTATTTCAAATTCTTTGCATTGCTCTTCTCTTGACTCTAGATAATAGACTTATATATGTTTTGTTTAACATGTTTTTTAGTTGTAAGGTTTTTTTGTTGTTGTATTTTCATCTAATCCTCTATGTTGAATATGTAGTAGATCTCATTGATTTTTTGTGTGTAATATATATAAGCAGGTGAAAACTTTACATAATCAATTTTATAATTTTAAATTAAAATTAAAGTTCACTTCTTAATAAAATAAAACAAAAAAATAATATTAATCACGATAAGTTAAATGGTTAAATATGAGTTGATAAAAAAAATATTTTTGGTATAATTTGTAATTAAGTTTTGCATAAATTTAAGGAGAAAGCGAATTCACCAACAATTGATAGAACCGTTTGCATAGTAGTAGAAGGGAGATATTACGACCATAAAAGTTGTCAAAATTATTGTAATTTTTGGTCATTTGAAGGGTGGTTATTGCATGCCTCCCAGAAGTAAAAAATGTTGTTGCATAGTGGATACTCCTTTGTAATACTTTTATAATATTTTTTTTACTCTCTAATCCAAGACAAGTTTCCACATAAAAAGAAAAAAAAGTGGAAAATCAATAAATTTTCTTAATTTAAACTACTTCTATCTTTGATTTGATAAAATACATAAATTGTTAATACAATGAGACACTTTTCCATCTTTTTATTTTTTATAAATTGACCACAATAATTAATGTTTCTTCTATATAATTTAATAAAAGCACCAAATATATCATTTCAAACAATTTTACTAAAAAAAAAAATCTTTCAATAAATTATTGTTATGAACACAGAAAATAATTTATTTGAAAATAAAATAAGAAAAAAATGCATATCAAACAATTAATATTTTTATATAATTAAAGGTTAGTTTTATAAATTTTAAAATAAAATATTTTGAAATAATTTTTTTTATCGGCTTAAATTATTTATTTAATATGCAGATCAGATTTATTTAATATGTAACACCCAAAATATAAACTTACTAATATATTAATTAAAGGTTGTTATATAATTTAATAATATTATTGAATGTGATTAGTTTTGAATTTAAAAACAACTGTGTATATATATTTATTTATTTTTATTGTTAATAAAAAAAATCCTGCAAATGTAAAGAAAAAAAAGTCATATTAAGAGAATGAGTATGAAGATAAAAACTTTCACATCATTATTCTAAATTTATTTTCGTCCAAAAACTTTGTATTTGTATTGAATAAAATAAAATATAATATTAACCATATATGTTAAATTATTTTTAAATATAGAAACTAAAGATGTTTTTTTATTTGATGAATATTTGTATATTTCTCAATTCGATATTATAATATAAAATTTCATTTCATAATATAAAATTTGCTCGATTATTCGCTTCTCCGTCGCCCAAATTTCTTCTTCCCTTTCACATGGATGAAGTGGAAATGCATTAATTCTTTCAAACCCCACTTTCAAAGTTTCAAATTGTTTTTTTTTGTGGAGCCTTGCGTTCTGGGCTTAAACTTATTTAGACTTGAATGTTTCTTCCTGCACCCAACAACTGTCTCCCTGCACCCCATCATTTTCAAGTAAAATACTCTTTTACCCTTTTTAGAAATAATTTTAGAATTATTCTTTCCAAAATATATTTAGAATATATTTTTCGAAACACATGAATTCTGAATTTATTATTTTAGAAGTCAACAAAAATATTCTGAAACAAATATTTTAGAATGATATTTTTATCTTCTAAATTTCTTATTCTTAAAATATTTTTACTTACAAAAATACTCGTCTTCTGAAATCAACTAAAACTATCAAAAAATAATTTAAATATTTCAAATAATATACAAAAAAAAAAACATAGAAACATATAAAGAAAAAGCCTTTAAACTTTACTGCTTCGGTCCGGAATAATAAAATGGACCAACTGACCCAATTAAAACCTTAGATGCTACTAATTTATGTAATATTTAATATTTATCCTAATTTTATAAATATATTTATAAATACTGCAAAAGAAAAAATATATGGAAGACAAAATTTATATTAAACTTATTTTTTATTATTTTATATGTCACACATTATCCATTTATTAATTATGTTTTATCTCCAAATTAATTTTGTTGTTCTTTAAAAATTTACATGTAAAGACAAGGTAAGTTTCAATTATGATGAAGACTATTATAACCCTTATATTCTAGAAATGAACTTTATTCCATATAATCATTTTTTCTTATTTTCTTATACAAAATTAATCTATAAGAAATTATCCTGCATTTACTTGCAAGGATGCTGATTTATTCATCTTCGTTTTACCATATTTTGTGTAATCTTACTCTTATCCTGTTCCTGTATTTTATTATAGGTTTTAATAACTTTTCACTTTTAGTAAATTTCTGATTTTTTTTTCTAATTTAATTTTTATTTATGTTACTTTATTTTATGTTTATCGACGTTAAATTATGAGTGTTGATAAAAAACCTTAAATTATGAGTTATTAGTCAAATGATCACGTATTAATAGATTTATTATTGTTATTATATATTTTTTTAACAATTACTATCAAAACAAATATATTGTATTATTTTATTTTATTTTGTTACAAAGATCCAATGAAATTATTATTATTAGGTATGGTTAACATTTTAATATTTGATTTATGATTAAATTATAAGTTATAGAAGTTAATTATAATTTTTTACATCTTACTTGTATATATCTTAATTGAGACTAACTTATTAAGTTGTGTTTAGATTGAGGAGTGAAAGTTTGAGAATTTAAGGAAGTGGGTGTGGGAGAAATTAGGAGAAAAGTGAGAAGAAAATGATTGTGTTTGGATTGCAATATGTTATATATAATTGATGTACGAGAAAAATTTACAAAAGTTTGTGGCTGATGTGAATGTTGTGAGAGTATTTTCAATTTTTTTAAATGTGTAAAATGTAAGATTATAAATTTACCCTTGTCTTTAAAAAATTGAATAATAAATTACAAGGTATTTTGTGTAGATTTGAGTTAATTAAAATTATGTAAATTATTTATGGTACCATTGAATAATTATTTTTGGAAAAAATACAAATTACTTGATGAAGAATAATTTAGATGTAAAATTACGAATATATTTAAAATTTGAAATTTTCTATATATAAATAAATAATTTGAATATTCATAAAGTTTAAAAAGTATTATTATATTTATAATAATAATAGTATAATTTCTTTAATATAAATAATTAGGTATGTTTGTGTTATATTAAAATTTTATTTTCTTATTAATTTTATTAATTATTATTATTTTATTTTATTAATAACATCATTAAATAACTGTGTTAGTTAAATTTATATAATAATTCATATTTGTATTTATAAAATTTTAATATTATTTAAAATTATTTTATTTGTGTTATATTATGTTATATATGTTAAGTATATATATATATATATATATATAATATTAATATTAATATTAATGATAATTATGACTATTATTATGAAAAAGTTAATATAATTTTAAAGTTAATCGATTCTGGTTTATGTATAAGTTGTATGAGAATCATTTCTTGCTTTTAGAGAAGGTGCATGCGAATCAATTCTTGAATCAATTCTTTATTCTACATAACATGCATGAGAATCAATTTTCAACTTCAAATACTACCTTAATTGATTATTGATGCTAAACAACGTGCATGAGAATCGTTTATTAACTGAAAAATACTACCTAATAGATTCTTTAGTTTTTTTCACATGCATGTACAGTAAAACAAAAACATTTAAGTCAGTTTAATTTCACTATGTTACTCTCTTTTGTCGGCTTATAACTGATCTCTTTTGTCGGCTTATATGTACTCTGTTTTGTCGGTTTATAAGAGAGGAAGCAAAAATTTACATCCTTCACTCTTTCATCCTCACACTCAACCACAAAACCCCCAATCCAAACATGCACACCAACTGCTTTCTTCCTTCCACGTAAATTGGAGATTACCGGAAACAAACACATCTTTAGATTGTTTAAATGCAAAAAATATTTGAATAAATTAATTTAGTAATCATTCATATTAAAATAGTTGTCATATACTAAATAAATTATTCACTTAAACATATCACTACGTTTCCTTGGGAAAATCACAAATGATAGTTTGAAAGTTGGGGTCAATGATATTTTAAGTACACATTCATCTCTTTTCACTAATACGCCTCCTAAGAACAGAATTGTGATGAAACTCTGAAGTAAAAAACGAACTATACCTTGAATAGATTGACCTAACTATGCCATCTTAATGGATTTGAGATTGGAACATCCAATTTTTTTTAAATAATCAATTTAAAACTCCTGAAAATCTTTAAATAATCAATTCAAAACTATACAAATTTAAAATAAAATAGTAGTAACAACGTGTACTCAGCTTCTTAAAATAAAAAATAGGAGCTTAAAAAAATATAAATAAACAGAAAAGTACCAATACAATGAAATAATATTTTTTTTATATATATCACAAATTAATTGTAAAATATTTTTTATTTAGCGATAAATTATTCCCTAAACTAAAATTAAGCAAATGGCCTAAAAAAGTTTTCAATGAATATTGTTCCGTTGCCTTATTTATTAAGTGACTAAATCAGATTGTTTTCAAATATTGAATTCATAATTTCTCACCACATTATGAGACATAGTTATATTAAAATTCTATGAATAGAGATATAAAAATATTAAATCACTTCAAATTATTAATTTAATTTAAATACAATAATTAATGGCGTCAGTTTCCGGAAGTGTTTCTTGTAGGAAATATTTAATTTGCAATAAATGTAGGATAATTTTTTGTTATTAGTTTTAATGAAGATGTTTTAAATAATTATAAAACATTAACAATTTATGATACTTGATAATATATGACTGTGTAAGAGTATAAAATTACTTTATTTTTCAGTTTTTTAAATTTCCTTAAATTTTGAAGAATAGCAATTAAATAAATCTACATAAAAATAGAAGTGGTGATAGAAATAGTTTATATGAAATTAAATATGTCATTAATAATTTCATGGTCAATCAATATAACTTAAATTTTTGATCTGTCTCTGCATATAAAAATGTACTTAGGCGTTTTCTTTTCAAAATTTGAATTTGGTTTCATTCATCACACGGTTTTACATCGTTCACGCCATTTTGTTAATTTTTTTAATTCATGTTTTTCTTGAAGTTAAATGTTTTTAAATTAATTTTTTTTGTTACATTAGGATTATGGAAAGTCAGATGAATCGTCATTTTAATAATTTTAACATGGGCAAATTTTTTTAATTTAATTGAAATATATTCATAATGTCAATAATTTTACACTTTATTTAATTAAGCATTATTGTATAATTACAAAATTAATTTTCTATAGATTAAAATTAAACATGTACTTGACGTGGTAAAAAATGATTATATATATACATGCTCACACAATT
>Ga0123342_1010032_pt1 | contig 11015 bp, 10 predicted proteins | sample Turbeawhitnodule_FD_89960 | JGI IMG/M metagenome (GOLD analysis project Ga0123342, IMG submission 89960) | Root nodule microbial communities of legume samples collected from Mexico - Turtle bean Mexico white nodule | ecosystem: Host-associated > Plants > Roots > Nodule | place: Mexico: Nepantla... | reverse complement strand
CGATGTCGAGTCGTCCGGGCCCGGACCGATGTCGAGTCATCTGGGTCGGGGCCGATGTAGAGCCGAGTTGGTCTGTGTTCAGGTTGAGTCGGCTTAGGCCCAGTTCGAGCCAAGTTAGTCTTTGTCCATATCAAAATGGATTTAATGTAATTGACAAAGTGGATTTAATATAATTAACAAAGTGGATTTAATTTGGATTCAATCCACTTTAAATGGATTTTTAAAAAATCCAAATATATTTGATCTAGTTAAAATGGATATGGATTTTAAATCCAATCCACTCCCCTTATTTGGATTTGGATTTAGATTGGATTTTGGAAAATCCAATCCATGCCCACCCCTACTAATACCAAATATAAATTTTAAATTGTTTGTCAACTGATAAAAAAACATAAAAAAAAAACTTAAAAATATTATTTAATTTGTTCAAATGAAAGGAATTGCATATGAAAATATCCAATTACAAAATAATAGTCAATTAAAGTTTACCACAATAAACTCTACATTAAGTTGATCCACCTTAAGTTATTCTCCTTCTGCTTTCTACAATTAGCTTCTTTATCCAAAGCTTCCTTAGTTATTTTAGGTATTCATCTTGCTCTTTGTAGTGCTTTGTCAAACTTTGCTCCTCTTAGACTCTCACTTTGGCCTCCTAGGTTTCATTAACTTAGTAAAGTGTCAAGGTGTATCTCGAATAAAGATTGTTGAATTTTTCCTTGAATTTAGATACTATAAGATAATCTTTTAGTGCATGTATATATAACTTTCCACCAACATGGTAAGAAATGATTAATAAATAAATAGCCATATTTTTTATTTTTATTATTTACACATAATTATATTTAATATTAAAAATTTTAAAAATAATATTATTATTTACACATTTATATTAATAATATAAATTTATAGCTATTTTAATAAATACGAATATACATGAAAATATATATAAATTTTTATATATTATAATCAAATATAAAGAATATAATAATTATATATAATAAATTTATAAATTTCATAAAAAAATATAAAATAATAATTACATATACTAAATTTATAAATGTAATGCAAAATTATAAACCTTATTTATATGTTAGTTACCTTATTCCTACATTAGTTATAATTTTTTTTTCATGGTCATCACTTTGCTTTATTTATTACATTATTACAAAAATGTTAATACACTAAATATAGGTTCAATTCTTGAATAAGTATGAGATAAGCGGCTTTTATAATACATCAGTGTGTTAATCAACGAGAAGTTATTATCTTTTATTGAATATTTTTAATAACTTTAAGATACTTGTATTAAATAATTTTCTTATAACTAGTACTTTATTTTGTGTGGTCCTTTTTTTTAATTTCTTAATAAAGTATCCTTAAATCATTTTTTTTGTCTCATCAAGATGTAATGCCACTACGGATTGATTCAATTGAAAAGTAAATTGAGTTCTCAATTTAATGCCCATGAAATATATTAATTATTAAAATATTTGGCTTAGATAAGCCCACGACATGCCTTATCTTTAAACTTTAATGTAATAATAATAATAAATAAAATAATAATAATAATTTGTTAAATTTTAAACAAAGTCCTTAAATAAATAGATGATAAAGGTCAACAATAAATGCAGTATGAACCTAATCATCACATGAGTAAGGAGCACATTTACATGGATTTTAGTCAATTTTTTCTATTTACCTTGTGAGAACCGTTACTTTATTATTGTTTAATCAAGTTCCGTGCTCGTGGGAAGAAAATAAGAAGAAGAAAAAACTCTTTTATATTGAAATTTTTGTTTTTCTTTGGGATGTATTTTTTTACTCATGATATATTGACTTTTGACACATGTCACAAATGTGTGGTTGACTTTTTTTGTGGTCAATAATGGTTCTCTTCCACATCAAGGGATTTTTGGAATTAGGTTATGTTTCAATTGATTTTATGGTAGAGTTAATTGACTTTAAAATAAAAGTTTAACAAGTGACATCTCAAGATTCATGTGAGACTCTCAAACAAACTTGCACTAACATAGTCTAATTTAAGCTTACTTTCAAGATGCAAAAAATTATATAAACTTGTACTTTTGTAGTAATTAATGGTGTAATTTAAGTTTTATTTTGAGATACGAAATTTATGTAAATATGTACTTTTCTATACTTATGTGAATTCAATATTTCATGATTTAAATAATTTACTATTCCTCTAATGTTTAAGTTAATCCCTCAATTATTTTCTAAACACTTAAAATTGGTTAATGTACATATAAAAAATAATAAAATAAATTAAAAATCTATTTTCACAAGAAAAAAATTCAGAGTATTTCCTAATTTTATCAATGACTAATTTCTAGTGAAGAATCCTATTAATGATTTTTAGCATGTGTTTATTTCCAACAACGACGAAAACTTATTAAGGAAAGAAAGGCAATTAAAATTAAAAAATGAGACATAAAATCACAACAACAACAAAAAATATTCGTTTGACTTTTCATTCTGAAATGTCTATTATTGATTTTTAGCATGTGTGTTGTTTCCAATTGAAACTTATTAAGGGAGGAAAGACGAGTAAAAATTAAAAACGAGACAAAATCACAAAGAATGAAAATAAAATTTAGAGACTTTCTATTCTCAAGTGTGAAAAAGTTTGATTTTTATAACCTATAATTGATTAAGCAGACAAAATTAATCGATTATAGTTAAATAAAATATAAAAAATATTTAGTCTTTTACTCTAAAATAATAAATAATTTAAAAATATATATAATAATTAAATTTATAATAAAAATAAAATATTAAAATAATTAATAAAAGTACATAAATTTAATATTTTGTTAATGTATATTTTATGTTAAATAAAAAATATATTAAAACAATAAATAAAATAAAATTGATTATTTATTTTAATATAATTTTATTTTGAAATATTATTTTTATTTATTAAGATTTTACAATAATTTTTATTTTATTTTAACTTTAATTTACACTTTCAAAATCCTTTTTCATATTAAATTATTTTTTAATTTTAAATTTTTAAATTATTCTCTAAATATATTAATATACAATCAAATTTGTTGTATTATATCAATTAAATCTATTACAAATTCTGTACTTACTTCCTATTATTTTTTCCTCAATTTAACAACATCATGTTTTACTCTATTTTCCTTCTTTTCTTAAATTTTCCACTTTCACCTTCTTCTAAACAAAGTCTTAATGTATTTATTTCCCTCCTCAGACAAATTTATTTCTATCTATAATATTATTTTTTTACTACTTTAAACAAAATGAATTGTATATTGATAGTAATCACTTTTAAGTGACTTAAATAATTTTTTGTGTGAAATAGAGATGTTTTGATTCCTTCATTTTTTTTGTCACCTCTATTTTTTTATGTGCATATATTTTGCTGATAAAAAAAAATAAGAATAATAATAATAAATGTGCATATAGCAAGTGGTGAATTTCTTTTGATGAATAAGTAGACTTGCATTACAGTATACAATAAAATCATATTCAATTTCATTTTTATGAAACTTTTAGTACTTTCTATTGTGTATTTCTGTTCCGAGATACCTAATTGCACTTTTAACCGAAAGCAAATAATTTTCTCGCTTTCCACAAAAAAACATTGGAAAAAGGGAAAAGTGCAAAGCTTATTCAAGGTCATTCAAAATTAAACTTTTTTTTATCAATGTTCAAGTTCCTCATTTTAAAATCATCAATCTTTCACATTGATAAAAAAAACATTAACATTATGTCACAAGCATTTAATTATTTAAAAGCTTTGGCGCGTAATCATTAAAACACATTCTTCTAGTTAGATAATGTTTTGTTCTTACTTTTCATTATCCTTAAACTTCAAACAAGTAGTTCAGAAGTCGGCACTCTTTTGAATATTTTGCATGTTTTAGTTTTGAATTGAATAAGTGAGCTACGCACTTCTTTTAACACAAACAAAGCTTGTTTCCACAGCTGAAGGAATACCAAAATTTCTTCTTTTAACACAAACAAACATTGTTTTGACAGTTGAAAGCATCATAACCGCCATTCACAAAAGGGTGAAATAGATTATCCGAAATATAAGGCACTAGTTATGCATTGAAGTGACCCAGAATATTACAAACGAAAATGAGTTTATTTCCTTAAAGTAATATTTCTGGTTTCAATTTTATATATATAGAAAATATTATTAAATGTACTGGTTGGGTCAAGGCCAACCAACACGAACAAAACCATTACGTTCAAACATAGGATTAACAAGACTAATCAGTGGTCAAACATTAAGTAATATGTTCTTAATCATGATCTAAATCCCTAATCCGATCCAATGACTTAAGATCCATGATAATCATATAAATATACACCAATTCCAAGAATAAGGTACGTTATCATTAGTACTAATAGCACTGAGTGCGAAACACCGAAATCTCACTTAAGTGTCAGAATGCCTTTTGCCGATATAATTCGAGCTTGGAGTTCACAAAGATGATGAGTAAAGCAGCTAAAAGAAAGCACAAAGATCGTTTCAAAAAGAAGAGGAAGAAAAGAGTAGACCAAACGATCGAGAAGGAAGACAATCGTTATCTTGACTTTAATCCTCTTCGAGAACATTAAAGATAATCAATTAGTTTTTTTTACCAATAATGTTGGTTCATAATGGAGAACAAGAAGACAATGGTGAGATTACAAATCCCACTTTCTAGAACAAACATGGTTTGATCTAGAGCTAACGAGAAACCTTGATTGGATGAGGTTATGAACAATAATATTAATAGTTTAGGAGTGGGTAACAAAGATAACATAAATTTTGAATGGAAACTGTAGATCAGCTACTCTTTTGGAAGATTAGTGGATCTTTTGACAAAATTTTCTGCAGAGATGAAAGGCACCACAGATTATAGGTCTCAAAGTTCGTTATGATCATTAAAGGTAAAACAAGAATCAAAGAATTGTTTAATGGAACACTTGATGACAGAATGAGAAAAGGAAGCCACTATCTAGCTACCATAAAAGCCAATTATTCAAAAGTCAAACGTTGTTAGACTAACAAACAAAGCTTGAATAGCCATATTATAATGCATGCTACGCAACTCAATTGCGGAATCTCACCAATTTGTTACTCATATCATATTCTTGTGGCGCTTTAGTCACCTACTTTGAAAAAGAATAGATGGCATTTTTCTCTTTTGCTTATTTCCCATGGCCCTACCACACCAATCAATGATTCAACACCCTTCTCCTTTATTTGTTTATGGCTCCTTTCAATATTTAAACTCACAAGTTTTTCAAGCTTAGTCCTGATCACAATTTACGCCTCAAACTCCTTTGTCTTTGCAGCACCAGACATTTCCAACCTTCTTCCTTCATTCTCCTTCACACCATCCAATAACCTTATATATTTGTACGCAGCTCCTAGGCCAAAACATACAACATGAGTCATATGAGTTACAATAGGGTTAGTAGCGGGAGAGGATCATCTTCTTGCCATGGAAAATGTAGAGGGTTTAGGTTAAACCTCAGAAGGCTTTACTTCCTGCGCCTCAGGAAAAGGTTCACCTTCTTGCTCAACCTCTTTGATAGGTGGAAACTCTCATATGCTCAGGCTCTTCAGCTTCTGAAGAAGGTCTTCCGCAGGAAAAGTGGCTTCAAAAGAAACTACAGCAACAGCAGCAGAAGTGGCTTGGTGAGGGATGAAAGAATCAAGGGCCAATCTGATTCTAGGCTATCATCTTATGGAAGGAATAACTCTTTCTATGCAGAAGCCATTGCAGATTGCTTGGAGTTCATCAAACGAACTTCTATTTCTTCCATCGACCAAATCCAAGACCCAGTTCGTCATATTCAAGATAGAAACTCGTGACTTTTTTTTTTTTTTTTTCCTTTTTTCTTTTTGGTAGAGAAAATCAATACGCAAGTATTAGCCTTTTTTTCACTTTCTGGTGTCCTCTTGATTGTTATGAATTTATCTTCCTTTTTTCCTTTCTTTATTTTTTAGGAAGAACCATCGATAAGATAAAATATGATATCTGTGTATATATATAAATTTCCTCTGAAGTTTTCGGTAATGGGTTATTCTCTGTGAACAAGTGTGAAAACTGTCATATAAACCTGTAAAATATTCTTCCTTTAAATTATAAATCTCATTGAATATGTTTCAGAAGTGTAGTTATTTTTCTTGTTCTATATTTATTATATTATATTATTACCCATCATCTTTTGCATATCATTCAAATTAGAATAATCATAGATTTTCCCTTCTTGATTGCACGATGCAATATCTGAATGGGTCATTGTTCTTAGTTGGAACATTTGAAGATTTGGAAGCTGGTATTACCGTATTACCACCTAACACTGAAATCTTGTTTTTGACTAATCTAAACCTAAAGCAAGTCTAAAGAGAAGATTATTGTTGACATTAGAAAGATGGTGGCAATCATATCCCCGAATTTTAAAGTTTTAATTTTGTTTATAATTTAATACACATGAGTTCCATTCCTGGGCATATTAAAATGAGGAAAGTTTGTTTTGATATTAGGGTTGATGGTGATTAGATATCCACTAATGCTTAGCTTTGGAGCTAATAAACTAGGGTTTTGTTGGTGGGCCACAGTGTGGCTGCTATGACAAGGCCATGTTGTGTCTAAATTGGCTTACAGGTTGGCTCTACTTACCGACCCTGTCCAAAATAATATGGGATTTCAAATTCTTAAACCGACCATTCTTCCACAATGTTGTTTGATTTAGATGCTGTCACAACATAATTTTTTTGTTTTCTTGTTGGTGTAGCAGTATCATATATTATGGCTTCTCATAGTAATATTTGAAAAAACTAACTTCAACTAATTATGTATGGTCCTTATCAACTTTCTTTCAATCATTGATTGAATTAAAAGTTTCATAAAATTCATGATAATTCAACATTATCTTGTCTATCCATATAAGGAATGTCCTTTTAAAAGACAATAGATAATTTAATAGACTAATTATCAATGTTAATTTTAAAATAAAACTTTTTTATTCCTAATTATTTTAAAAAAATGTTACTTTGATAATTACAAATTAAAAATACTAGTTTATAACTATGATTTTATCAATATACATAATTTTAAAATTATTCTATCTCAATCTTTTAATTATAATGTGGTGTATGATTTATCAACATATAAACACTTTTATTTTATTAGTGCTTACATATAAATTTTTTTAGCTAAACACGTTTATATTGTCTTAGAGAAATGTTACTTTTGATTCACATCTCACATCCATGCATTTTTTTTACAATGAACCTGTTCTTTTATCACGCATGAAGAGCATGAGAAGAGCAAGCATGAACACTATAGATCCCCTTAACATTAATCTCTGTAATTTTATGTCAGATAGTGCTGTTAGGAATTGTAATAGATTATTTTGGATGAAGAATGATAATTTTGAGATACTGAGGTTATGGAATTTGGACAAAGAGATGAAATTTAACTTTGAAGGTGAGATGAGGAAGTTGAGGAAAAGCTAAGGATCATGGAGGCGAGGGATAAAAGATTGAGTTGTGATGAAAATAATTAGTATTAATATAAGGGGTCTCAGAGGGAGCGTCAAATGCAAGTATATTAAGGATCTTATATGGAATGAGCAAGGGAGAATGGTTTGTATTCAGGAAACTGAGAGTAATAATTTGGACTTAAATACCCTTTTCCTGTTGTGGGGAACTAATGAAATTGGATGGGTAGAGAATAAGGCTATCCAAAGTGCAGGAGGCCTAATTACTATGTGGAGGAAGAACTACTTTGAAATGACCGGATACATCAATGGTACAAGCTACAACATAATCGAAGGGAATTGGAAAGAGGGAGTAAGAAGCCAGATTACAGTTGTGAATGTGTACGGCTTTGGAACATTATGTGATAAAAAGCAAAGATATGACAAGAATTTGTGGAAGTAAGAATAAACCAAGTGTCGAAACCATGGTGTGTAATGGGGGATTTTAATGCAATTTATACGATTGAAGAAAGAAAAGGAGTAGGTAATCAGGCTACTTATGCTACTGAAATCACAATGTTTAATGCCTTCATCCACCAAGCAGGGTTATTGGATATACCGATGATTGGGAGAAAATTCACATGGTATAAACCAAATGGAACTATAAAAAGTAGGATCGACAGGATCATGGTAACATGAGAATGGTTGGATATCTGGTCAGACTGTAAACAATATGTCATGGGGAGAATAGTGTCAGACCATTGTGCACTGATTATGAAGAATGTGGAAGTAGATTGGGGCCCGAGGCCTTTTAGAACTTTAGACGTTTGGCAACAAGATGTAAGATTCAAGGACTTTATTAGGTCAAAATGGAATAGCTACGATTTATCAGGATTTGGGTTGATCACTTTGAAAGAAAAGTTGAAGAGGTTAAAATCAAATATTAAAATATGAAATAAAGAGGAGTTTGAAAATGTGAACCAACAAGTCGAGGAGATGAAAAAGAGAGTGCAAGAGCTGGATGAAAAAGATGATGTAAATGATCTAAGCATCAACGAAAGGTCAGAAAGAAAGAACATTTTGGCAGAATTAAGTAAAGGCAGAATTAAATAGGAGGTGGTTGCTTTTCAAAAGGCAAAGTGTAAGTGGTTGAAGTAGGGTGATATGAACACTAAATACTTCCACGCAGTAACCAAATGGAGAAGAAGTAAAAATGGTTTGAATGGAATTCTTGAAAATGGTGATTGGATGGAGGAACCAGAGATGGTAAAGAGGAAAGTAAAAGAATTTTTCGATATGAGATTCAGGGAGGGGGAAAACATTCAAGTGAAATTGGATGATATTCGGTTCAATAACATATCAGAGGAAGATAATGTCATGCTTACGAGAAGGTTTTCTGAGGAGGAAATCAAGGACGCTATATGGGCATGTGAGGGGTCGAAAAGCCCTGGTCCGGACGACTACAACTTTGGCTTCTTAAAGTTTAGTTGGGAAATTGTGAAGGACGATTTTGTCAAGGTGATTCAGAACTTTGAGGATGCTGAAGCATGGCCTAAGGGGCTTAATGCGTCTTTCATCGCTTTGGTTCCAAAAGTTAGCAACCCAACAACTCTCAATGAGTTTAGACCAATCTCTTTGGTTGGGTGTATTAATAAAATTGTTGCCAAGTTGTTATTAAGGAGACTTAAAGGAGTGCTACAGAAAGTCATAAACCAAAGGCAAGTAGTGTTTTTGGAAGGGAGAGGCCTTTTGGACAGTGTCCTTGTTGCTAATGAGACTCTAGAGGAGGTCAAAAGGAACAAATCTAGTTGCCCGTTCTTAAAGCTTGACTACGAAAAAGCATATGATTTTGTATGATGGTATTTTCTTGACTATATGTTAGGCAAGCTACGTTTTGGGAGAAAATGGATCAGGTGGATTAAAGCATGTCTCGAGTCTGCGTTAGTGTCAATATTAGTGAATGGAAGCCCTAATTTGGAATTCAAACCTGGGAAGGGCCTTAGACAGGGAGACCCTCTCACCCCTTCCTATTTCTAGTTGTGGCAGAGGGATTGTCAGGCAAGCAGTAGACAAGGATATGCTTCAGAGTGTGGAGGTAGGGACTAAAAAAGTAAAGGTTAATGCTACATTTTACGGATGACACAATTTTTTTCTGCAAGGATAATACCCACAATGTGATGGTGATAAAATCTATGCTATGCTGCTTAGAATTGGCATTAGGACTAAAAGTCAATTTTTCAAAAAGCCGATTGGGAGGGGTGGGCATAAGGCAACCCCAATTGTGGATGTACGCGTCTATCCTTAATTGTGAGGTTATGAAGGTTCCTTTCACATACCTGGGTATGGAGGTGGGCAGTAACCACCGAAGAACTAATTTATGGGGAAAAGTCATTGAAAAGATAAGGAAAAGATTGGACAAATGGAAAGGAAAATTTCTAGCAATGGCAGGGAGAATATGTATGCTCAAATTGGTTTTGTCGTTAATACCCCTGTTTTATATGTCGTTCTATAAGATACAAAAGTCAAATTTGCTAGCCTTTCACAAATAGGTTTTTGGAATAACGACACATGGTGTTGGAAAGTGGCATGGAGACGTAATCTTTTCGAGTGGGAAATCGGTGAGAAAAACCAACTCACGTTGTTGTTAGATAACAAAACCTTATTAAGAGGGTCCAGGGATCAATGGATATGGAAGGCGGCATAAAAATTATCTTATATGGTTAACTCAACTTAAATTGTCTAAGAATAAGGGACGAAGGAGCCAATAATACATTGTATGAGGCTCTTTGGAGCATCAAGGCGTTACCTTCAGCATTAACTACTGCTTGGAGATTTTTGAATGACAGGCTTCAGATGTGTGCTAATTTGGAGAGAAGACGGTTAATCATGGAAAGCAATAGGTGTGCTATGTGTGGGGAAGATGAAGAAAGTGGAAGTCATGTATTATTCGAATGTAGAGTAGCGTGGAGAGTATGGTGCTTCTGCAGTGATGGGTGGGGGAACCAACAATGGTTCATAGGGAAGGAAAATCCCATTTCCTACAGTTTAATCTGAACTGGGCTACACAAGAGATAAACAAATCTTGAAGGTGTGTTTGGATTGCAGTGGTCAAAGAAATTTGGAAACAGAATTAAGTCATTTTTAAGGAAGGTCGAGCAGACAACTCTAAAATCTTCACTTTGGCTCAACTAAAGGCGTGGACGTGACTTACCAGCACAGAGAATCTAGCTGAATTTACATACGCCCATTGGTGCATAAATCCTATGGAATGTCTGAAATCTATCTGAAGAGAAGATGAAGAAGAAGGGGTTTGTTTTAATAGGAGGAAGTCTCGTAATTTACAACCGACAACTATTTTTAATTTTGTTGTCATGATGTTTCTGAGATTAGTGTCACTAATGCTCTTTGAGAGCTAGTTGTTAGTTGTTTGCAGGTCCAACTGAAGTCACGACAAAGGTGATTCAAAGCTTGGTTATGGTTGAAAGATATGATGAATGTTTTTCATGTTGGGTTCCCTGATTGGATTCTTTATCATGTTATAT
>Ga0123342_1010031_pt1 | contig 11017 bp, 6 predicted proteins | sample Turbeawhitnodule_FD_89960 | JGI IMG/M metagenome (GOLD analysis project Ga0123342, IMG submission 89960) | Root nodule microbial communities of legume samples collected from Mexico - Turtle bean Mexico white nodule | ecosystem: Host-associated > Plants > Roots > Nodule | place: Mexico: Nepantla... | reverse complement strand
TTGAGAATGCTAATGCTTTAGATTTAATCAAAGGGTGGATTACAACATATAAACTACCCCAGAACTAAGCTAAACCAGCACAGCAACATCAAGCACAGTCAAGGCTTCAACATCCTTCAAAGGGTTTGGATTTCTTCAAAACTTGAACACCACTTGGTTCAACAGCAATATCTTATATGTGAACAAACTAACTATGTTATTTGCAGGAGTTCTAAATTCGATGACAAATTCTTTCCAACTTGGGGGGCATGATACAATCCAAATAGCCAAGAAGATGACCAAGGACACAAGAGACATTTCACACTTTGATAAGTCATCTCAGCTTCCAAGACAAGGCCCCTCCAAATGTCGGAAGAACCTCAACAAAAGAAGAACTGGGCATAAATCAGAGCATCAAATGTTTTTTCTTTTGGTCTTCTTACGAGACAATTTTTGTAAATAAATTTTGCCCTCCACTCATCTTGCCCTCCAAGTCACTCATTCCTATATAAAGGTGCCTTTCTCCATGTATTGGCACATTGAATTTTGAAATAGAAAGGAAACTCTGTAGGAGTGATTAGTGAGCATAGTCTCCTAGTATTTTTAGGTTTTATCTTGAGTTGTGTGAGTACTTAAAGTGGTGACTCTTCCTCACTTCTCTTGGGGTTTCCCACCCTCCAAGTAGCGTGACCATTCTCCCCATTCTCCATAAGCTTCCTTCATCTTTTCTCCTTTCCTTCCTTTCATTTACGCCATTTACATTCCTTCTTTATGTTCTTGTTTATGTCTTTTTCATTCGGTCATCTTCATTCATTATTTGCTTCATTTGCTCTTTAATTTCTGCCCCATTCACCATAATCACCATATATTTGTGTTTTTCTTTTGCCCTATAGAAGTGAACATTCACACTTACTTAACCTCTTGGTTAAGTTCGTGTCCAGTGGGGATCTTCTTTGGGATCTCACCTTACATTGCTAAAAATAAAAAATCATAAATAAAGTGCCACCCATAAAATGTGTCAATCTAAAATCAACTCACATCACTTGTGCCCATGCTCAAGCTTGATCGGGCATGGGCCCACTAAGCTCGTCCTGGGCTAGGTCGACTAAGCTAGAGTTAGGTTGGGCTAACTATGCTTAACATAGGTTGGGCCAACTCGGATTGACCTAGTTTTAGGTCAACTCTACTCGAATTAGGAAAGGCCTACTTAACTTTATCTAGTCTCGGTCTGACTTTGCTCGACTTAGGCTCGACCAACTTAAATTAAGATAGCCTTGGGCTGACTCAACTTATCTAGAGCATGGACCGACTCGGCTTAACCTGGGTCTAAGCTGAGCTTGAGCCTGGGCTGTCTTCAACTAGACTCGACTCGACCAGGATCTAGGCCGACTTAGCGCGATGTGTATCAAAGTTGAATCAACTTAACCTAGACATGGGTTGAGTGGACTCTACCCGAGCTTGGGTTAACTCGACTTGACCTGGGTCTAGGCTGAATCGACTCGACCTTCTCCTAAGTTGACTTGATCTATGTCCGAGCCTACTCAACTCAACCTGAGCTTGACATGGTGCTACCTTAATTGGATCTGACTCAACCTACCATTTCATAGCTTGAAACAAAGGAGACACACATTAATTTTGAATTTTTAAAACCAAAAGATTATCCAAACTAATCCAATTAAATTTAGTTACATAAATTCATTTAAACAGAGTTAAAGTAATTGTATTTTTTTCCCCATTCTAATATATTATAATATTTATAAATACGAGTAATATTATAAACATAATTTAAATTTATTAATTTTGAAATGTTTATTTTTAAAATGTACTGCTAACTATATTTATAAACATATAATTAAATTTATTATAATATAAAAATATTATTTGGAAAAAGCTATTTCATTGACGTGATTTTCAATTTCTAAAAACAGGTATACTTATTTATTGCAAATAGATTCTTCAAGGAAAAAAATTTCTACAATACTTTATTTCTTCAATCTCTTTCTTCTCCATTCATTTATTTCATCAATCCCATAGAAGTTTAGCAGGTGAAAAGGAAAACGAAAATTTAAGAAGATCATGGATAAGTCATGTGAGTGAAAAGAAAATGAAAGTGAAAGGTTCTATTACTCACTCTCACTTCACTTTTATTATTTTTTTATTTCTACCATTTTTTCACCCATTCAATCTTCTCTCTCTGTCTTCATTCAGCATGGAGAAACAATTTCTTTTTTTACTATCTCTGTCATAACTTTTGTCTTCATGTCATTCCTCAAAGTGGGTTCCAATTCTAAATTAGTTTACAATTTTTTATTTTTAAAAATAATATTTAATTTAGTAATTAGTTATTTTTTTAAAATTAGTTTTTATTTAATAATTTTTTAATAATAAAAAAACTTGATATAATATATGATTGATTCTTATTTAAGAGGACATTTTGATATAAGAGAAATTTAAGACTTTGGATATTGTACAAGATTTTGGATTATAAAGTACTTGTATTACAATTTTTTAAGAATAGTATGATACAATGACATTAATAAAAAAGTAGAATATAATGTTAAATAAATATTAAATTTCATACATTACATTTAACAACACTTATAATATTATTAATGAATAAGAAATATAAATGTAAAAGAGTGTGCTTGGTAAAGATCAATAAACTAACGAGTATCTTATTCTATTAGTTATAAACTAGTTTGATTAATATAATACTACTTAATAATTACCTTAAAGTAACTTATTTTAAAAGTTTGTAATTTATAATTATAATAACTTGCAGTTGATAATTTATTTAATTTTTATTATCATTATTTATATTTAAAATTATTGTTTTGCTATCCTTAATTTTATTTATTTATTATTATCTATTTTAATTTTAAAAAAATTAATTGTTATACTATTTTAGTATATGTTGGATTTTTTTTTAATTTTTTGTAGTTTAAATTAAAAAAAATTTAAATAATAAAATTCATTAGATATTATATTGTTATGTCACACACAATAAAATTGATTAATGCTTATTATATAACAATAATTTAAATTAAAAAAATAAAAAATAAATTTCTAATAAATAAATTTGATTAATGCTTATTCTATTATCTCATTTTATAGAACGACTTCTCTTCATCAAAATAAGACATGCAACTTTTAAAAATAAACAGAAATATTAAAAAAAATAATTATTTTAAAAATATAAAACCATAAATAAATAATAATATATTTTTATTTAAAAACTTATAATTTAATTACATAATAAAATTTATAGCATTATATTGTATATTATTTTACATTTATCAACTCTTTTATTAAATACTTTTAATATAATAATTTAATAAATTAAGTTATCAGTTCCAAACTTGTAAATTAGAAATTTAAGAGCTACCAACATTTTAGACAAAATTCTTCTTAAATATTTTCCTTTTATTTTTTTAAAAGTGTTGGGATTAAATTTAAATGATAAATAATAAGTAAACAATTAATTTAGTAAATGTATCATTAAATAATAAATTACAATGTGTAATGTGTTTTCTCTTTTACCTAAAAGCTAACAATATTACTAATTCATTTTTCATAATTAAAGGTCTTTGTGTTTTTTAACCACTTATTTAAGGTACGTAAGGCACAATGTTGATAAATTCTTAATGAGCTAAGAAACTGATTATTGTTTAAATCATACTTAAAATAAATAGCTTAATTTTTTTCCAAAATTGGAAACATAATTGGTTTCTTAGTAATGTATTTTGCTACAGTGGAACCATTCTCACAAATTCAACTAAATTGTCAACTAAATCACTTTTAATAGACAATATGTTTTTATTCAGAAATAAAAGAACATCTTTAATAAATATCAATTAGAAAATGTGTGAGAAAATGGTATATTATTATATTTTATAATAAGAGTTTTTTTTTTTTATATTTACACCAATGAAGTAAAAGTCAATTAATAGTAATAAATGGTGAAACAAAAAAAAATGGTGAAAATTAATAAAAGTGAGAAAATTGGGTAACGCTCTTCTTCATGGAGGTGGTGAATTTCAGAGATTTCACATTCACTGGCGAAGAAGGGTTTCTGGTCACACAACACAACAAGGCAAACCCGTGTCTCTTCCTTCTTTCTTCAACACTGTTCTGTTCTTTCTTTCTCTCTCTCTTATATTTTATTATTCGCTTGTTTTATTTACCCGAAAAACCAAACCTGCAATTTCCGAACCGGAAAATCGCCGTCTTTGAATTACCCTTTTTGTTTCTCGCGGAGGGTTCTTCACGCGCTAGACCCAAATCGTGGAAGCCTCGGATTTTGACCCTTCAATCGCTGAATCGAACTACCGTTCAGCGGTGGGGTCGTTTGGGGGTGGTTGAACGCGTTGGTGAGATGAGAAGAACTTTCATGTTTTGGGTTTGCAAAGAGTTATTATAAGAAGGAGTTGTTGCAGCAGAGCTTCTTCTTCTTCTTCTTCTTAATGGCAACCAAGCGCGTTTATGAAGCATGGAAAGGAAGTAATGTAATGTTCTTTCTCTGTATTTTTTTTATCTTGTTCTTCGTGAGTATAGCTTATTATGTTTGATGTGTTAAATGGGTATGTGCTGCATTTGTTTTTGTGAGTTGGGAAGTGTTGTTTTTGGTAATTTAATTTTTTGGATTTTTGAAGGGGTTAGTGGTTTGCACTTTGAATTTTTGCTGCTTTTGTTGGTTGAAGGTTGAAATTGTGAGTGAGGATAGAGGGGAAAATATTAACTTGGAAGTGTGGTTTCAGAATTTAGGAGGTGAGTGTATGTTGAGTTGGTGGAGTTTTATAATATTTTACAATTGAATGGGCTGTTTGGTTTGGTTTGTCTTTGTCTTTGTCTTTGTAACGTTGTTTGTGTGACGAAGCTTGATTCTTGATTTTGTGAGTGTGAACTGATAGGCATTGATGGTGGTCATTGGAGGAGTCAGTTGAAAGAAAAATTTAATGTGATTAATAGCTGCTATTGGCTGGCTGCAGCTGGTAATCTGCTTAGAGTTTTGTCTTTTTTCTAGTGAGGGAGAGATGCGTGAAAACTGTGAAGCTGTACTTCAGGCTCATGCATCTTGTTTAGGTTGAAGACAAAGGTTGGGCTGGACAACTTGGTTTGTCTCATGGGTAAATGAGTGACAGAGATATATAATTTGTGTCCCCTTTTGTCTTGTTCATGATGATGGGTTTTTATTACTAATGCTGTTCTTATTGTCTCTTGAAAGTTGAAAGTGTGTTGAATTGAAGAGATACGAATGAAACTGGAAGTGTAATAGTCGGTATCTAGGAGCAGGTGTCTCTGTTCATGTAGAGCTGGTGGAGTGGGATTATCTGCTTTATGAAGTCTGAAAACATTAAATGAGCTGTTTTGTATGTCTTCTGTAAGCCTTATCTTGTTTGTTTGTGTGAGTAAGCCTGACTTTGGAAGCAAACTGATGGAACCTTGATAGTGGTTCATTGGAGGACATAGTTGAAAGAATAATTAATGTGGTTGTTCAACTTTGTGCAATCTCCCAGGTTAATGATGGAGCTGCAGCTTGTTTTGTACTTTGTATATGTAATATGGGAAAGATGCCTGAAGCATTATCCTCAATTTGTTGAGATACTTTGTCTCATGGACAAAGTAGTTTTAATTTTACAGTTTTTTTCTTGTTTTATTTATCTGTCTGCTCAATGGTGTGCATGTTCAGTTTTGATTTTATGGAGTTCAAGAAGGTATGAAGTATCATGAACTTGAGCTTGTTTTTGATCAATTTTCTATATGCATTTTTTATGGTAGTTTTCACATACAACAGAAATTGTCTTAGCTAGGATTGAATTAGAATCAATGGATTGCTTCATCTTTATGTTGGAGTAAATTTGTCAATATATTCTATCTGTTTCTGTGCTTGAGATAGTGCTAAGCTACTATCTTTTTTGGAATTAAAGTATTACTGGAGAGGCTAATAATTTCAGCTCCATGTAGAATCAAAATCCTTGTGGAGACTTCCTCTAAACAACCTCAGTTCACTTGTAGTGTCCCGGTGTCCTGTTTGGAATTTCAAATCCATGGTTTGGGTAAAATCTACAAGAGATAAGCTTTTGCTCAAAGGATGGTTTGGGTCTTTCCCAATGGAATTCCAAACATATTTGTCATTGGCTTTCTAAAAATCCAGTTTAACTTATTTTTTACATATTTGCCAAAAGCATCAGCTCCAGGAGTGAACAGTGATTTAGCCATTAGTTTCTTTTGCATTGTGGGAGAATAATTGACAACGGTTATGTTGGGAAGAGAACTGATAATAGCTGTCACAAACAGTTTTGTATTACTAGATATAAGTGTAAGTAATAGTAATAGTAATTGGCAGTTATGAGTAGAAGATTGGATCAGTAATGTATTATTAGAATATGTGATAGATAGCAAATAACTTTTCCTTTATTAGTTGTTTAGTGTTAGCTCTTTATTAGAATACGAAACTTCCTTGATGATAGTTATTCATAAAAAATAACTGATGCTAGTTATGTATCATCATGGTATATTTATGGTGTGTACTATGGAGTAGGGTGTTGTTATTTGCAGTTCGTGGATCCAGAATATTCTCTGTACAAAACCGTTTTTCTTTGGACAGAAATTGTAATGCTGTATTGTGTGATTTCCGTGTTCAGAATCACATTTTATTAGTTTATCAATTCGTGTTCTATCAGATTGATCTACATGCTATATTGTACTTTTTCTCATCACTTTTGTTATATGCTTGTATTTGGTCTGGGGCTTGGCCTCACATGTGGTCCAATGATAAAAGCTTATGATACCCAACCAGAAATTTAGATGGAGAATAGGAGTGGGATTAGAATGACTATACCAATAGGCTCCAGACTGATGGCCATATTTCATACAGAAGCCTCTCTACACCTTAAATAATTATGATTGACTAGAATTATCCATATTTCTTTATTTTTTTTTGGTTAAAATTGCTGATATAGTGTTAAGTGTCCACCACAGAAGTCCACGTTTACAAGACCTTTCATTTTTTTTTATAATTAATGCTCTTATTTTTATTAATTGTAGTTGGAGCTGTATAAGTTGTAAGTTCTAGCACTAATATTTTTTAAATGGCTCCTTGTAAGACATTTCCTAATGCATAAGCCCTTTGGGCTTGAAGCATTGCAATGCTTTGACCCACTTTCCTTAGACTGAATTTACTTTTATTATGGAAAATGTGAGCAGAAGGCATTGCATGTTGTTGACTTTGAAAGACTTTCCATACCATATTAAGGACAAGGGGCCAACTCTCCCACAGGCTTAAGCTATTAGGTGGATTCCAAGGAATTTTATAAATATCTAGTAGGAAAATATGTTAGAAACTAAAAGTAGGGTTTGCAGGAAAACACTTCAGATGAGTTAGAATACAATTCCAAGCCCTTCTTGTTAGTGAAAAGAGCATGCAACTGAGCCAATCAGTGTAAATATTTTAGTACCAGAGTTTCATGTAATCAGATAGCAATACAGAGATGCTAAGTGATAAAAGGGATCATGCAACAAAAGGAAGATATTCCCCTAACAGTTATGTCATCCAAACCTCTAGTGGGAGATCGAAATATTGTTTTCCATTTATTGGAATGAGTGGAGATCTCTACATTCTGAATTACCAATCAATTTGTTCACCTGTCTAATCCAAAACTCTAGTAGGAGATGATAATATTGTTTTCCAATTATAGGAATGAATTATTTGATGTCATTGATAATGTGGTTTCCTAGAATTTAGTTCCCCATTAAACTAAACTAAGAAGGTAGTCATGAACAGGCTCTCTGAGATCCATTGCCTAAGGCTTTCCCCAAATCCTTTCCTTGCCCAAATAGTATAAGCTTTCTCTTAATTGTGGCTAATAGGTCTTTTTCATACCTACTTCTACCTATGATATTCATCGCTAATTTCATTGGTTCTAACAGCTGCATCCAAAACCTGATTTCATTTGAGAAATGGTATCTTCCAAAACCTTTTTAAATCCTTGCTCAAAATCTTGTTAACAAGGGAGACTATACTAGTAGTTGAAAATTTCTTAACATTTTTAAACTTTAACCTTCAGAAACCAAAGCAATGATGATAGTCATTACTGTCCTAGCTTCACTGTCTAGAAAGCATTTTCTGAGGATCTTCTTGAGATCCTGATTTATAATGTCCCAGAAATTTTGGAAGAAAGTAAGCAGTGGTAAACTGGTCTATGGTTGGGGATTTTATGTTGATACATATTTAGATCCTCCCTCTGTTCTCCTTAGAAGGTGGTTCTACGCAAATGTCTTTTCTTTCAGAAGTTAGATTCAACTATTCAAGTTTAAATAAATCCTTGATCTAAATTGTTACTTTTTTTTTGGTAAATTGAGTCTTACAAAATCCTGTATTTTCCTAACCTAGTATCATCATTCATCAATAGATTTCCTTTCACATACAATCTCCCATACAAAATCTTGTATTTTTCCCAATCTAGTATTGTCATTCATCACTAAATTTCCTCTTTAACATATAATCTCCTAGACCGTAACCACAGCTTGATGCATTTGCAGCATCCACTGCAATGTGTTGTATTATCTTGAATATCTCCATTCAAGAGATGTCATGTTGTAGGAGATCCTATTTTGTTGCCAAAGATAGGAGAACTTGAATTTTATTTGACCTTGCCCTGGGTAGGTGCAAACATCTCTATACATAGTCAGTGCTGTGGGTTTGTGTATACCCCTTTGCAAAAATCAGACTTTATACTGTTCTATTGTTCCACCAGCTTTATATTTCAAATTGAAAGGTCATTTGAAGCCAACAGATCTCTTCCTTATAGTTAAATATGTCAACTTCCATCCTTTTTTGTTTTCTCAAAGCCCTCATTTGAATTTTTTTTTGTCAAATCCCAAATACTACACATTTGAATTTGTCAAAGACATTTTGATTAGTCTTTGAAGTTTCTTCAATATCAACCTTGAAGGTAAAGTATGAAATCCTGTAGACAGATATGGGGTTTGGAACAGTGACTATTTGGGAAGGATTCAATATTGAGGTATAAGTTCTTTAAGAGAGATAGGTTAAACTTCAAATGTGTAGCTTTACGCAAAGTTTCCCCTTAAGAAGTGCTTTTGGAAGTAAGTACAGTTTTCAATAGCAGACAACACCAAAAGCTAGCTTGTAGAATGAGGGTTGCTAACAAAGGTTTTCTATTGATGGAATCATAGAACTTGTAGCCTGGAGTAGAATGGCCATTGAAAACACATTGAAGAACTTGAGGGTCCAACTTACTTCAATGATGGGATGAGTGTATGTAGATGGTACAACCAAATACTCAAATACCAGAACTAAGGTAAGAAGTAGGGAAAATTGCTGAAATCTTCTGAGAGGTGTTATGATTATGAAAGAAAACACTCTGCTCAATATTCTATTTATGAGATAGATATCATAATTGCATCTCACTAAAACATTTTTGGCATGCTTGCTTTAAACATTAGGGAACCAACAACTTCTGGGTGTCTACTTTTGCATTTGGCAACTCCATTTTTTAGTTGTTTTTGAGGGCGGGAGAACTGTAGTTAATAACCATACCTTTTCGAAGATAATCAATCTCCCACAGTAGTATTTGAGGTAATCTGTCCCATTATTAGTGTGCAGAATTTGAATGTGTATGAATTTGTGTTTTAAATCACTGAATGAAAGTTAATAAACAAATAAAGGGTAAGCATCTAATATCTTTAGAGTATATTGCCAATAATCAATTTTCTAAACATTGTTTCTAATTTTATTTTGTTTCCTTATTTAATCTGTGAAATTGAATTAATTCAACAAAAAGTTGTGTCAAAGTCTTCCCATGTGGTTTGGGCCTAACTCAGCAGACAACACCAAAAGCTAGCTTGTAGAATGAGGGTTGCCCTCACATTTATATCTATTTAGGTACTATCTTTAGTCAATGTTGGACTTGAGTTTTTCTTAATGCAGCTCTCGCGCCCAATACTTGTTGTGGATAATATGGTAGGTGGGTCCAATAACTGATCCAAGATAAACTTTGATATAAATTTAGAATGTATGTTTGGACCTTGGGTTTTTCCCAATACTGAGTAGTAATGTCGACCTTCTGAAATGTAGCATTTTAGGAAATTTGTTTGCTACTGGCTAATTTCGGTAGTGTTATTATTTAATTAACTAATTTCTGTTACGTATTAAAATTACAATCTTATATATATCTTATCTTATGCAGAAATTCCTATTTGGAGGAAGGTTGATATTTGGACCAGATGCTAGGTCACTGCTTGTTACCTTGCTGCTGATCATTGTTCCAGTTATCGTCTTTTGTGTATTTGTAGCAAGACATCTTCGCCATGAATTTTCTTCGTATAATGCAGGATATGCTATTTTGGTGGTTGCAGTTCTCTTTAATATTTATGTAAGTTTTTCTGTTCTTTGTCATTTGATGCTTTTATACTTTCGCAGTTTGCTTACCGAGATTTGTTATTCTCTAAGCCCCATGTTCCAAATTTAAGATAGGTTATTTCTTTTGATGTTTTTATACTTCCACAGTTTGCTTACTGAGATTTGTTATTCTCTAAGCCCCATGTTCCAAATTTAAAATCAAGCTATTCTTGAGTCTATCATAGCGAGAGTTTGTTAGGCTTATCTGGCAACCCGCTATCGGGCCGTTATCTGACTACCCATAATATGTTGTTCCACGCACGAGCTGTCACTCTCGGCGTGAGGGGTCTGTTGGAGATCTCACATCGACTAGAGATTAAAACATTTCATAGTGTTGGAGATCCCACATCGAGTAAAGATTAGAGCCTTTCATTGTATATAAGTAGGTGCAAACCTCAACCTCATGAGCCGGTTTTATGGGGTTGAGTTAGGCTTAAAGTCCACTTTGTAACATGGTATCAGAGCCATTTCGAGCCTATCCTAACGAGTATTTGTTGGGCCTATCGTGCCACCCGCTATCGGGCCGCTATCGGACCACCCATAATATATAGTCCCACGCACGAGTTGGTAGTCTCGGCGTGAGGGGGTGTGTTGGAGATCCCACATCGACTAGAG
>Ga0123342_1010030_pt1 | contig 11017 bp, 8 predicted proteins | sample Turbeawhitnodule_FD_89960 | JGI IMG/M metagenome (GOLD analysis project Ga0123342, IMG submission 89960) | Root nodule microbial communities of legume samples collected from Mexico - Turtle bean Mexico white nodule | ecosystem: Host-associated > Plants > Roots > Nodule | place: Mexico: Nepantla... | reverse complement strand
TCTATTCTGACATGGCTGTCGCACACGTGGAGGGCCTCACGACGCCGTGACCCCATCTGGGGGCGTTTCTGCCCATCTGGGGACGTTTCTACGTGTGAGTCCTCCTGCTTGGGAGTGCTACTGTGCTAGGGGTGACTTTTCGGGTGCCAACTCATGCCCCCAATCATCTAGTCACTTACTTTGAGAGCGTATATGCCTTCCTCTCGTACCCTGCACCCGGCTACCCTGGGCGTGACCTTCCTCTTGGGTCGTATCTGTCCCAAAGGCGTCTCTGGGGCGGCAAGGGTACTTCACGAGTCAGGCTGCCCTACACTGGTGCTATCACTATGGCCTTGAAGCCACCTTTTACTTCTCCTTATCACTGCCCCGGGTTATCGGGACCTGAGGCCTTCCCACGGCGTCGCTCCCTCCATGGTGTTTCCTACCCATGGGTATCGAGGAACCACACGGTGATTGCCTTGCTTTAGTACTGTTTGATCTGGTGACGCCCTGGTTGGGCGATGCCTTCACCTAGGTGACGCCTTGCCTTGGCGACGCCTCTTCTTGACGACGCTGGCACTTGGCGTCTGTTCACCTAGGCAACGCCTTGTGTTGACTTTGACCCCTGGTGTTGACTTTGACCTTGACTTAGTCAACGCCCGGGTACGGGACGGTACAGTTACATAAAAATTAATTAAGCCTAAACTTAATATATCCTTTTTGTTTCTTATCAATAGAAATGTGGTCTCTCAATAAATTGTTCAATGTGGTCTCTCAATAAATTGTTCAATTTTTAGACTCTTTTCTGGTGAAGAATCTACTCAAATATGCAAATTCATTTGTCTAACTTATTTAAGTGAACTGAGGTTAAATTACAATTGCATGTAAGAAACTCATTGTCAAAAACATGACAACAAATACAGAGAGAGAAAGGAAAAAGCATTGGGATTTTTGCATATCCACTCGTGCGTAGACTTTTGAATTGCTACTCGAAATTTGTTCATTTTCAAAAGAGGTGGTTCTTCAGTTTCAAAGGTTGGATTGTTAATTAGAGATCTAGAAAAGGAAAAAGATTGTTTATAATAGCAACTCTATTTTGAGGTTTTTCATCTTTTTCTTATTTGTGACAATTGTTGTTTGATTTGTTTTGGCTAATTATATGCATTGTTTATGTACTTGTTGAATACTACAAAGTATATGATCATAAAAAAAGTAGTTTGTTTGATTTGGATTACTTATGAATTTTATCCTTACATTAAAATATTTTAAATCCAAGATAAATCAACATTACTTTAGTTTTCATTAAGTGCAAACAAATATTTCAACTATCTTTTAGACAAATGTTTCTTAAGAAAATATTCTTCTCATACATAAACATATATCATGTATAGTTACATCATCAATCTTAAGAAAATGTTCTTCTCATGCATAAACTTATCATTTGGAATTACATTGTATGTGTGAATTTTCTTCTTTACACATAAACCATGCATTTGTCTATTTAGGAGCATGGTTCATTTTATAAGTGTTTTATAGTTGAAAGATAATAAATTAAATATGATCATTTAATGCATAGTTAATGCCTTACATAAGTTAATATGTTTTCGCAAATAATGTTCTTGAAAAATAAAATCATATCTAGAAGACATTTTGCACCAAATCAGAAGTTTAAAATCTACAAAAGTCAAGAGATACATCAAAAGATGCGTTACGCATAATTAAAAAAGAAAAATGCAAGTTATCTTAACCACTTGTAAAATCTGTGTCACCTACTCTTTGCGCCAATAAAGAAGAGGTTATTATACAAAAGGAGCAAAGTATGTTACTCAAAAAAAGATAAGTAGAGTGAGTTATTAGAAAAGGAGATCAGCTGGTGGAAAGCATCAAAGGTCCATATTAAAGAAACACGCAATGTATGTCATGCCAAGCAATCAAGTACTCCAATGTTCACCACAAAAAATTATGCAAGACAAAGAAAAAAGAGTCATTCAAATAATACAAGTTAAGAGACTTTTAGTAAAAAAAAAAAAGAAGAAAAAAAAAACAAAAGAGAATCCTTTGTAAAAAAGAAAAACTACATAATAGAATGAATGGAGGAGTTGGCAAGTTAACCCTTCACTTTTCAATATTTTTTCTAATTATCTCCTTTTTTTGTAGTTTTTTTTACCTATTTATTTAAGTTGCAGACATAGATATCACATTTTTGACATTGAAAATGCAAGAGGAAACAATAAAATTGAATAAAACTTTAAATTCTAATTAAATAATGTTTAATTTCTAACAAAAGAAAGTAAATATCAACCATGTTCTAATGAATCAAATTATATAAAGTAATTAATGTAAATAAAGTTATATATAAAATATTGACAACCACATATTCAAGAAAACCATAAATAAAGGTCAGTGTGTTGGCCTGTCTTACCCCCATTTGTGATTCGAAAGGTTAGGTGGGCCAGACTAATACAGGTTAGCCAATTGAAAAGGTTGACTCATCCCATCTAAATGATAAGGGGTTGGTGGACCGACCCACCGAACCTAACATTGCCACCCATACTTTTATTTCTTCGGTGTAACTTTCTACTATTTTGCACATCACAAGAGTTGTTATTCTTAATTTTTCATATTTAGTATTCATATTTCAAAATGTAAATCCTAAGTCTAGAGTAAGCTAAAACTCTATTTATATTTTAAAGCATTTTTATTTATAATTCAGGAGTGATGATAAGTCTTAGATTTCAGTAATATTTCATATTGAAATACAAACACTTATGCATATTAATTGATAAAATAAGCATAAAATAACCCATAATTTATGAATTTATACCTTTTTACATATTTTGTGATTTAATTTGAATAACAACAATTTATTCCAAAATTTGTGTTAATTTCAAGATTCTAGGGAAAAATGAAGATGATTAGGAGAAAAGAAAATATACAAAGCTAAAAAGGGAAAGTTGGAACGTGCGAAGCACTCACCAAAGCTCGCCCAAACTCGCCTAAGCCATACGCTCCTGAAGGATCTCGCTCAAGCGAGCTCAATCTCGCCCAAGCGAGCCCAATAACGCCCAAGCAAGAAATCACTTAGCCCAAACCAATTAGGTTAAATAGGAGGCTTGAGGCATAACCCTAGACACGCAAGATTGAGAAGAAAACACCATTGAGTGAATTGTAATCTAGTTGGGAGAATAGGAGGTGTTAGAAGCCCTAAAGGAGACAACCGTCATCAAGTTTTTGGCGCCGTTGTCGGAGAACAGTTTAATTTTTTAGTACAAATTCCTAAATATTGTGAATATTCTAACTATTTTTATTTTTTGTTTATATTGTTTATTTTTTGTATTGTTTTATTCTTTAATTAAATATTTTTTATTTTATTTTCAAATTTAATTTGAAAATATTTTTTTTTTTCAATTTTTATTTTTTCAAATAAAAAATAAATTAATTTTGTTATTGCTAGTGAATCCTTTTGCTAACCATTTTATTAGTTGTCATATATGATATTGAAATGTCTAATTCCCAAAGACCAATTATTCTTTGAAGCAGAGATTGAAAGGGCAACCAAAAGAAATAGAAAGACAAAGACAAAAGAGAGACAATGAGACACTAGAGAGGAATCCTCAACCACTTCTTCTTTTCCCGCTAATATTTTTTAGGAGGAAAGCAACATGGCAGAAAAGCAAACACCACCCCCTAGGAGAACACTTGAGATTATGCCATGCAACAGAGGCCAAGTCATTTTTCTAATATTGCAATACCTGCTACCACAAGGACATTGGAGATGAAACCCGTTTTCCTTAGTTTCATCAGCACCCATCAATTTACAACAATGGATCATCAAGATCCATATACACATTTGGCTACATTTTATGAATTGGTGGGAACAATGAGTTTTCAATCAGGTGATATTGAAATTGTTTATATGTGCTTCTTTCCATTTTATTTTTTTTGCAGGGAAGGCTAAAGAATGGCTCAAATCACATCCAAATCAGAGATTTTTCAAATCTCTCGCTACATCAAAGCAAAGTCTCTATGTTCAGACAAGGAGCTGATGAAGCTTTTTGTGAGTCATGAGAGAGATTCAAAATGATGCTCAGAAAATGCCCAAATCATGGGTTTGAAGATATTGCTCAACTGAGCATATTTCTTAATGGTCTTAGATTTGACACTAAGATGCTCCTGGATGTTGCAACTAGCGGCACAATGATGGTTGTTGGTGTAGATCAAGTGACAAGGATTATTCATGCATTGGCATCAACTGAATATCAAGCCCAACATGATATACAAGATATTCAAAAGAAAGGGTTGTTAGAGTTGAATACTTCAAATGCACTTTAGGCTCGGAATAAAATTCTGACACAACAGATTGAGCAATTAACTACATACATGGCTAAATTTCCACAACAATTACATGATGTGCAATCATATCAGAGCCAGAGTCATCCAATAAGGTTTGATTTTTGTGGAGGTGATCATCCCAATGGTGATTGTTCTATCAAAACAATTCATCTGAAGCTGAGGTAAATTACATGGGTAAATCAGGGAAGGCAAAGTGGCTTCCCCAACAACAATAATTATTCTCAAGGTTGGAGATGCAATCAGAATCAAAATTTTGGGTGTGATACAAACCAAGTAGCTATGAAGATGACGAAGGAAGAAAAAGCAAAGCACATGGTGAGAAGTCATCTCAACAAATTCAAGACCCCACCAAGGATGTCATGAACCCAACCAGAGGAGATGGGCATAAACGAGAGCACCAACTGTTCTTCCTTCTGGTCTTTTTAAAAGATAGAATATGTTGTAAATAATTTGGGCTCACTTTAGGGGTCCAAATAGCAAAGATAGGTTAGAATAAGGTACGTGTAGCATAATAAAGGGTGTAGTTAGCATTTTAGCTTGTTCCTAGCCCTAAACCCTAAACCCTAAGGCTGCCCTTTTTTTAGTGTTTCCCATCCTACCCTTCATGCTTGTTCTCCAAGGCTCCTTCACCTATAAATAGGAGACCTACCTCATTGTATTTTAGAAATTGAATTTGAATGAAGTAAAGAAACTATACACAAATTGTGTGATCTCTTAGTGAGGCTTATGTCCTCTTAGGTTTGAGGTCTTACCTTGAGTGATTTAGGAAACTCTCAAGTGGCAGCCAACGCACTCATCTTGGAGCATATCACACTTCAAGTGGTATGACATTTCTCACCCACCATCATAATTTTTATCATTCCATTTTCCTTCCATTTCTCCGTTCCATTTTATGTGTTTGTCTCTTAATTTCTATTCTTTGTTGCTCTTGGGTTTCGCTCATAATCATGAGTATGGTGCATCATTTGGAAGGCCATGACCACCATTGATGTTAACCTTGTGCCCATTTTCAATTCCGCAATTGCATCTCATTCTCCATATCTTGTTTTTCATTTTTTCCTATGTGAAGTGAACCTTCACACTTAGTTAACCACTTTGTTAAGTTCGTGTCCAGTGAGAATCTTCCTTAGGTCACCATTAATTGTTAAAATCCTAATCTTAAGTAAAAGTGTCACCATAAATGAAAACATCTAAAAATAAACTCACATTAGGGTGAAACAAGAGCATGGTTCATCCAATGAGCAAGGGCCTTTCCAACAACAATAACTACTCAATTATCTTCCAATTCTTAAGAGGATGAATAAACTTGAAGATACCTTGGAGAAATTCATGAAGACTACCATGGCTAGTCAAGAGCATTGTATTGCGTCAATCAGAAATATAGAAACTCAAGTGGTACAGATTGCCAAACAATTAGCAGAGGAACCCAAAGGAGCAATGAAATACAATTGTCACAGAACGTGGTAAAATAATATGATAGAGGGATGATAATAATGTAGTGGCTGAAAAAGAAAAAAAAAAAATGATATTGAGGGGGAGAGAGATGAGAAAGAGAGAGAAAAGAAAAAAGGTGGGGAAAAAAAATAGAGAAAAAGAGAGAAATTAAGGAGAGATGTGTTCTTGAAAAAGATTTATCGTATCATCATGTTCCTTAAAAAAAAAAAAGAAGGAATTTTATTTTTTTTGATAATTTGCTTCCTAAAAATTATTTTGCAGGAATTCTAGAGCAAAATTCAACATATGAGGGAGTTATAAGGAAAAGGAGTTGTTTTGAAGGAAGAAGTGTAGAGCTGGAGGTTGGATGTAGTGCCATGATTAAAAAGGCTTGCCTCCAAAATCTAAGGACCTAGGAAGTTTTAATCTTTTTGTATCTATAGGTGCTTTATTTGTGGACAAGGCCTTACTGGATTTGGGGGCAAGCATAAATTTAATCTCTTTGGCCATGCTGAGAAAAATAAGTGATTTGGAGATTAAACCCACCAAGATCCAACTACAGTTAGCAGACAGATCCATCAAATATCCTTAAGGTGTGGTTGAAGATGTTCTTGTGAAGGTGGATAAGTTCATGTTTCCTGTGGATTTTGTTGTAATGGACATGAAACAAGATGAGGAGGTTCCCTTGATACTTGGAAAACCTTTTATGAAGACTGCTAGAGTCATAATTGATGTTGACAAAGGAGAACTTAAAGTTAGAGCTCAAGATGATGAGGTAATTTCTAATCTTTTTATGGTCTAAAAACTTCCAATGCAGGGAAAGAATACTTACAAAAGGATGCAACAAAGGAATAAGCCTTTCCTACAACTGAAGAGCAATTGGACCTTTCAAAGTCAATAGAGGAAATTATACCTCATCAGAATTCAAAGACAGAAGAAGAAGACAGAGTCCAACAGGGGAAGCCTGAAAAGGAAGATAAATATAGCCCAGGGCAACCTATCAAGTTTAGAGAAGCTAAAAGAGGATTGAAGAAGAAGGGGGCAAGATTATGGGTTATCAAGAAACTAAAGATTAACAGATCAATTGAACTTGAAGACCCATATTCAAGAAGAAGAAAAGTTGTAACTAGAAGATTTGTGCAACAAAACGGTTATCCACCTTGATAAAACAATCGTGAAACTATATGACGTTAAATAAAGCGCTTGCTGGGAGGCAACCCAATAGTTTTTATATATTTTTATTTTTTATTTTGTTGTAGGATAGGATTTATGTTTTCAAAAATATTTTTGCAAAATTTCTTCCAGGGAATCTTGCCCATACATTATTTTCCACACCCAAGCGAGTTGAACGAAAAACTTTGGATGCTCATTGGAGCAATCTCGCTCAGGCGAGAAAAGTACAAAAAATGGGAAGCTCTCTGGAGCAATCTTGCCCAAGCGAGATAGTAACGCCCGCGAGAGATCCCACTTACAACATTTTTAAAAACACGATAGTGGGCTCATTTGCTCCATTTTTGTAAAACACTTTGTAATAGTCTCTTTCTTTTACATCTTTTCTAGTCTAGAACTATCTGCATTGTTCAATCTTTCTCTTCCAAGTACAAATATTTTGCTCCATTTGTATTTCCATATCTATTATTTGCCTTAAATTATCCTTCAACCCATGAAATAATGTCGTGGATTTCAAATTTTTTGGGTTTTAGGGTTTGTGATGATTGTCTTGGATTTGTCTTATACTTATGATTGCATAACAGTGGGGGATGATTCTAATAGACTGTTTTTTATTTTTGATGGTTAGTTAAAGTCCCAATCACTCATTACACTGAATTTTGGAAATGCACATAAGGTGTTTGATAAAATGATTTTGTGAACTTTACATTGACTTAGTTTGGTTTAGAAAAATATTCTCATGATTGAAAATAATGTATGTGAAGATTGGTATACCTAACTTGAATTTTCCAGCAAATGGGACGAACAAAGAGCACTGCAACTCCAACAACCAAAGGAAAGAGAGTGAGAATAAAGTCTCCTAAACCACCATCACAACACAGGTTTGGAAATAAGGAGAAGCAAAAGAGATACAAAGAGATAAAGAACTGGGCTTTTATTACAAAGAGAAAAGTACAACTGCAATCTGAGCAGTATGATCTATTTTTAGAGGGGTTGCAGAAAAAAATTGGATGAGGCTAGCAAAGCCTCTAAGCAAGTATGATCCTGAAATAGTCTACAAGTTTTATGCCAATGCCTGGACAGGAGGGGAAGGAACTCAAGAGATGAGATTACGAGTAAGAGGAAGATGGGTATCTTTTGATAAAGATTCTATCAATGCCTTTATGGGAGATCCTTTGCAACTAAGAGGTGATGATGATTGTACCTATCACCGACTGAGAACTAGAATATATGGTTCAATGATGATACAGTGGCTAGGGAAATCTATCTAGCAAATCACTCCTATCAACTTAGCTCTGCTGGAAAATTGTGGAGAATACTAAGGAAACACATGAATTAGACACAGGTTACAAAAGAAAATATGATTGAATCCCTATTCAAATGTACTTGAAATTGTGATACATGAAAATTAACAAAATGATTGATTAATGACAAAACAAAAAGGAATGAGACCAATTAAACTAAGTGAGTGTGTGAACCTTAAATAATTTTTAGAGTTTTACTAATGAATTTAGAGTTGTGGTTGCTTAATTTTTATTTTTGTTACATCATAAAAGAGCATGAAGATGATTAAGGCATTTGTGCTAACTAGAAACTTAAGGCCAAATAGTCAACATTTATCTTATTAGAATTCATTCTTTTTATCCCTTTTTGATGGCAGAAGGCCCAACTCAGAACCAACCACTAGGTCAATGGCAAGGAAGATTCAAGAATACTGGGACTCTGCTACTGATGGAAGAGACACCCTTCTATATATGTTCAAAAATGCCATAACCTACTGTAGTTTCTCTAGAGTAGAATTTAATCTTTCATGCTAAAAATCGAGTAGAATATTTAGTTGTAATTTTTTAATTGAATTAGGGTTGAAATTAGGCATCTAAAAACAAACCTAGGTTAAATTAGGGTTTCATTAAGACTCTTAATTAACCTAGGCCAGTCATATAGACCTAAAATAAGTCACATGATGCACACTTGATCATGCTTGCAATGTAACTCATTTTAGGCGCCATTTTCAAACTTATTTGCATTTGAGTTTCCCACTCAAATTGTGTAAAGCTTGGACGAACCTCTCAACTATAAAAGGAGGTGCTTGGCTCTCATTTTAATAAAATCAATTTTAGAGTGTTATGTTGCCAAGTTGCTACCTACTCACTCTCCTATCTAAACCTCTATAGGATAGACACCTTTGGTCTTCTTCTTCACCTCTCCATGTGACATGGCCCAACAAATCACTCTTCCTACTCTTCATGCACCTTGAAGGAATCCATATCTCCATTGGAGTCATCCTTGTTCCATTCCTTCCATCAAAATTCCAAGAACTCAATTCGGCAATGAAGGCACACACTATCACTTTTGAGCCAAGAATTTTTGTTATTATTGCACCCTAAACCTTTAATGATATATTTCCTACCCTTTGGCATGTTTAAGGAAGGAGAACATAAATGCAATATATATAGAAAAGGGAATGGTTGTTTCTAAGTTTTGAAAGTTCAAATACTTGGAAATAGGAATAATTTATTCTTGTTGATGAAAAAATAAAAGAAAAATAAAAATTCATGTTGAAATCATTAATAAGAAGAAAAAAAAATGAGGAAAAGTTTGAAGTCAAAAAGAAAATGATGATTAGATAATACATATGAGCTATAATTGAATTGTAGGTTTGTTATTTTTTAAAATGTGCATTTTGTTATCTGAAAAACCAATACTTTTTGGAAACCCAACCTCACTATAACTCTGGAAAAGACTTCAACATTCTTGTTTCTAATATGTTTGTGATAGAAAGATGAAATGAAAAGCAACTATGATTTGTTATGATTCAATGAAAATAGAGAGAAACACTTACCTATGAGCATATGAGAAGAAATTCCTTGATGAATTGTCATTTTATTGTTTTGATTTCATCTTGGAAGTTGATTGTATCTATATTTTTCTATATTTGAATTTGCAAGCATCATAAGTTTCTAATTTAATCGGTTGTTTAGTAAATTAATCTATTTTGATATTTAAATTCAAACATATTCATCTACTTTGCTTTAGGTCAAGCAAGATTCTAAGTTGATGTATTTCATATTAAAATACAAACACTTATGGATATTAATTGATAAAATAAGCATTAAATAATTTATGAATTTATACATTTTTACATATTTTGTGATTTAATTTAAATAAGAACGATTTATTCCAAATTTGTCTTAATTTCAAGATTCTAGGGAAGAATGGATATGATTAGGAAAATAGAGAATATACAAAGCTAAAAAGGGAAAGTTGGAATGCACCAAGCACTCACCAAAACTCGCCTAAACCAAACGCCCCTAGAGGATCTCACTCAAGTGAGTTCAATCTCGCCCAAGCAAGATCACTCCAGTGACGTTAGGCCTTTTTTCGTGAAACTTGCCCAAGCGAGCCCAATAATGCCCAAGAGAGAAGTCACTTAGCCCAAGCCAATTAGGTTAAATAGGAGCTTTGAGGCACAACCCTAGACATGCAAGATTGAGAGGAAAACACCATTGAATGAATTGTAATTTAGATAGGAGAATAAGAGGTGTTAAAAACCCTAGAGAACGCAATTGTCTAGGAGATACATCAGGAATCTTTTTTTCTTGCTCTACCTGTTTGTAACAGCCAACATGTGTGGCTAATTCTAGCATTAATGAAGGAAGAGGGCATTCACCCTCACATTTGAAGTTCTTCCTTCTAGTCTTCTTAAAATTAAAAGAAGACATAAAATAAAGAGAGGATCAAGCCTAACGCCAAAGAAGTCTACAAGCTTTCAAGAATAGGCTTTAATTAAATATCTCTCTATATAGTTTCTTTTAATTTGTAAATAATATAGAATAGTGTTTAGAAAGGGGCTTAGAGGGAAACATTAGACACCTCTTTTGTAAAAGCATCTTTAGGTTTTTAGTTTAGGAAAATTATAGGAAGCTTGGGGGGTGTGAGTTTAGTAAAGAGGTGTAGACGTAATAAGGAGGTGCCAAACTAAGAAAGGAAGTCACACCTTCCTCATGCTCTAAGTTGGCGCCACTTTTATGTCATTTAGGGGGTAATTTGAGTTTAATTAGCTTTTCATTTCAGCACCTCT
>Ga0123342_1010028_pt1 | contig 11020 bp, 6 predicted proteins | sample Turbeawhitnodule_FD_89960 | JGI IMG/M metagenome (GOLD analysis project Ga0123342, IMG submission 89960) | Root nodule microbial communities of legume samples collected from Mexico - Turtle bean Mexico white nodule | ecosystem: Host-associated > Plants > Roots > Nodule | place: Mexico: Nepantla... | reverse complement strand
GTTCGTAATTATCACTAATTTTTCGTATTTAAGTCTACCTTAAATACATTTTTATTTTCGTTATTTTTCTTCATTTTATATCTTTATTATTTAAGAAAAATATATATATATATATATATATATATATATATATATATATATATATATATATATATATATATATATATATATCAGTGGCAAGTTCGTAATTATCACTAATTTTTCGTATTTAAGTCTACCTTAAATACATTTTTATTTTCGTTATTTTTCTTCATTTTATATCTCATGTTTATTATGTCTTTATACTTTCTACAACTCCCATCTGTAAAAAGAACTAACAAGTTTTTTTATATTATGTAATTTTAAATTTAAATAAATAGTTTCATATAAAATTCATTATTAACGGTGAAGAGATTATTATGTTAGATAATATTAAATTAAACAATAACATTAAAAGAATACTAAATATAAAATATATTTCAATACATTTAATAGTCTCATATAATTTATTCAAAACAAAATTAAAACAGTACTTCAAATCTAATAAATAAACACTTTCTAAAAACAATTTATTAATCTAAATTTGGGTAGAAATTGTTAAAAGAAGTATAGAGAGGAAGTTTATGAAAATAAAAGAGAATTACTACAAAAAAAAACCTAAGAAATTGGCACTGCCGGGTAACTTGAGCCAATCCTGTTGCCTGCTTCGAAGCAGACATGGAAAAGGACGGGTGCTAACGGTGACTGACTTCTCCTAACGTTTCCGTTAACTTCATGTTCCGTTACGGCAATCTCACACTTTTCAATGCGTCGTACCCAACTTGTTATTATTACGGGTAGCAGCACTGCCCATTTATTCTGCCTACCATTTCATCTGTCAAAGGTATTAATATACATAATTTCTCACCTAAATAATAATTTATTGCAAGTAAATAAAAATAATATATATTAAACTAAAATAGAGAATATAATTTCTCTTTTTTTATTTTTAAATACGTAAGTGCAAACAAATATAAAGAATTTATAATTTACAGTAGTTCAATCTGATCTCTGTACTCATTAATATTTGAATACTGTAATCATCAATTCAAAATATATTAATATAGAAATGATGAAATTATAAATAAAAATATGAAGCACAAAACATTATATATACACAATAGTAACAAAATTAAAAAAATAGATTAGTTGTTTGAGAAACTGAGACATTTTTAGTCCCACGTATTTTATTATAGGCAAGTTTATTTATTTTAAACTACCCTTTTAGTAAAAAAAGGTAATAGTGATGGATAGATAAATTAAATTATATTCACTTATTCATGAAGTTTTGATATAAATTACCTCTTAAAATGAATTAGTTAAAACACAATTTAAGGTTGAATGGTTGATCATGTATCAATAAATAATACAAGAAATAACATGAGATCAGTATAATGCCATTATTTAATAATATTTAAAACTAAAAATATCATATTTTATAAAATTTACGTTAAATACTTAAAAATTATAGATATAGACACACATAACATACCATAATATTTATATTTAGGTTTCAACAATATAGGATAGCATTTTTAAGGAAAACACATTTTTATTTATAATTGAAAAAAATACTTTACATTTTTTATTTTTAAGGAAAAAGTAACATTGGATTAAGAAAGATTTATTTTAAAATTAATTTTATAAAAATATTTGTGTTGACTTGTTGTGAATCAATTTTCTGTACGTAGACTGCTTTACTAATTTTTAGATTAATTATTTTTATTTAAACATACCAAACACTAGTTTAAGACATCGATTTTTCAAACCTACTGGTTTGGGTTTTAAAAGAAAAATAAATATTTGTTGGCTTCTTTTCTTTTTTAACTTAACTTCCTTAATTGTTTTGAAATTATTACACCAACATCATTTTTATATTTCAACAATCCATGTGGTAGAAGGAATAGTGTTACTCTTTGATTTCTAAAATATTCTTCATAAATATTTCTTACGATATATTTATCTATCAAATGAAATTTAATAAGTTCCCTTAATTGCAACTAATTTATGATTTCCAACCATTACAATGCTTATTATTTCTAAAAGTCATAATTTTGTTACATAAAAAAAATATTTTTTACCAAACTAAGTATTTAAAAAATACCTATAAGAAAGTTTGTGGCAAGTGTTGAAAAAATATTTGTGTAATTTCACATTCTAAAAGTAATTAATGTAATTTATATTCTCCTGTGTAATTTTTACGCCCTGTTTGGCAAGTATGATGGAGAAAGATAGATTTTAGGTAATTTAATTTTTAAGGGAAGAGACCCCACTTTCACTTCTTATTACAGTGAAGCTCCATTTATGCAACCTTGGGTATTTTGAAATGTTACTTATAGAATTGATTACAATTTTTTTAATTAGATTATCAATGTTTTATTTTTTATTGTAATAATAACAATACTTAATAAAAGTTAATATACATTAAAATAATAAATAAAATTGTTTGCTTAATACTCTTTTTCAATATGTCTGAAATTTCACACTATCTAAACCAAGTAATAGTCGCTAATTACTAACTTGTCAACGCTGAGCTGGAAATTTACTATATGTATAAATTTATTCCAGACTTTTACTTTAATTGGTTGTTCAAATCCAAAACTACAATTAATTATAAATTGAATATAATGAATTAGTCACTGAATTTCTCGACTATAATGGTAGTTATAGAATTTAACTAATATTTTTATTAAATCTAAAATAACTATTTTTTTTTTCTATCAAACATGTTAACATTCACCTTTATTTGTTTATTTATTCTCAATTTATTTATTTTTTATTTCACTCCCGAAACTAAGCATGACACTAGTATTATATTCCTTTTAAACTCAAATATAAGAAAATTTCAACTAGCCCAATCCTATTTAATATTATTATTTTAACAATATCTCAAAAAGTTTTATGAGATTTTTTCACTGCATGTTGTTAATAGTTAGAAACAGTATGAACAGGTGCTACGCACACAACACAAAAAAAATAGCAGGGTCTTATTATAAAATGGACACACCCTCCAACGGAGTTGTTATGTGGTAGCATTTCCATGAACGCCGTTTCCTTACACAAAGATACACGGTGTGTATGTATATATATATAGAGAGAGAGAGAGAGCTGTCTGTAACGGTAGCAGGAGGTAGCATAGCAGACACGATTCCAAAAGCTGCTTCCTCTCATAAATTCCCTGTCAACGCATAATCATTCGTTTCAGTTATCATCTGTGACACCATCACACGGTGATCATCATCACTACTGCTACTACTTTGCTTTCCACACCCTTATGACAATCATGAATGATGTCACGGATTTAGATTAGTTCATCAAAGTAAGTAACATCTCTCAACTGAAAAAACAAAATCACCAACAAGCAGCAACATCAACAGTTTTTGGTTTCAACTTTAAACGATGTCGTTGCACCGTGGTGAAGAAGACGAGCTCTACGAGCAGCTATGGAAGGCGTGTGCAGGACCCCATGTGGAAATTCCTCGTGCTGGCCAAAGGGTCTTCTACTTCCCTCAGGGACACATGGAACAGGTTGGTTTTTAGTTAAGGAAAAATCTTTGTGCTTTTTATCTGGGGTCGTAGGTTGTCTCAGAATGTTGGTGGTGCTGGTGTTGGATGCATGCTTCTTTGGTTGAGGCTTTTATTTTATTTTTTTTCTAGTTTTGTTTAACTGTTCTTTTACTTTATATGCTTTTGCGGCTGTAGTTAGAAGTATCAACAAATCAGGAACTAAATCAAAGGATTCCACTGTTCAAACTTCCCTCCGAGATCCTTTGCCGTGTCGTCAACGTCCATTTACTGGTAATTCTATCTGATCCTAATTTCTTTCGTTTTTCTTCACCCTTATTTTTTGAGGGCAAAGGAAAATAAAATGAAAATTGTTGTTTGGTTCAATGGTCAAATATTCATCTTGGTTTTGGAGTTAACATGCAAAATTTGGTCTTGAGTTTTTTACTATTCTGATTCTACTTCCTATTTTAATTTTCCTTATTTCTATTTCATGGATATCTTGTTTGGTCTCTGATAAAACGATTAGATTAGCTTGAATTGTGTCGTAAAGGTTGGATGGAAAACTAAAAGTTAGCTTGAATTTTGATATTTTTAGGCTGAACAAGAAACAGATGAGGTTTATGCACAGATTACTCTGGTGCCGGAAAATAATGTAAGGATGTAGCTACCCCGTATATTCTCAAAAAAAATCATGGTCAACCTTAGATTCTTTTCTCTATTATTTAGATTTCTAATGGAACAAATGTCTTAGCAAACTGAGCCTACATGCCCTGATCCGTGCCCTTCTGAAGTTCCAAGGCCAAGAGTTCACTCCTTCTGCAAGGTCTTAACCGCCTCTGATACAAGCACCCACGGTGGCTTCTCTGTCCTCCGGAAGCATGCCACTGAATGTCTTCCAGCATTGGTAATATATCTCTTTGGTTTAACTTTTTATTGATTTTGTTTTGGTTCCATCACCGATTCTAGGTTGCCTTGTGATGTTTACAAAGGCAATGTTCTTACTCTTTTTTTTCCATCTCAGGACATGTCGAAATCAACCCCAACTCAAGAATTGGTTGCTAAGGATCTTCATGGATATGAATGGCGCTTTAAGCATATATTTAGAGGTAAAGTATATGGACATTTTTCATTTGGGTCTTGGTTTGTGGTTGGTTACTAGTGGCCTAATGTTGCTGCCTTTAATCTATTTTCCTTTTTAACCAGGTCAGCCGCGCAGACACTTGCTCACAACCGGATGGAGTACTTTTGTGACTTCCAAGAGATTAGTTGCTGGAGACACCTTTGTGTTTTTGAGGTACATACATTTGATTTGATGCTTTCCTTTTTCTTGGCTTCCTTTATATAGTTCAGAAGAAAATCTTTAACTATAAAACCATATTTTCGTCTCTTTGAATCTACAAGCCTTATTTAAATAAGATTTTGTGTGTAGAGGGAGCAATGGAGAACTGCGAGTTGGAGTGAGGCGTCTTACTCCTGTTCAAAACAGCATGCCATCATCTGTGATTTCTAGTCAGAGCATGCACCTAGGAGTTCTTGCAACTGCATCTCATGCGGTAGCAACTCAGACTCTTTTTGTTGTATATTATAAGCCAAGGTAAAAATTCTAATTGTTGCAAAAATAAGTAGAAAGTAGAATCTCTAATGTCATACTCTCAAGTTTTTTTTTTGCAAACATAATTAAAATGCATACTATAATGTTACTATTGAGTAATCAATGGAAGATTGTTGATATGGAGATTTTGTTTACGTAGGACAAGCCAGTTTATTGTAAGTGTGAACAAGTATTTAGAGGCTATCAACCAAAAATGTAATGTTGGCATGAGATTGAAGACGAGGTCTGAAGGGGATGATTCTACTGAAACAGACAAAAGGTACCAAAATTTACTGCTGCAGTTTGTGTCTTTGTGGTGTAACATTTTCATTTAGATTTTCTAAAACATGGTTTATCAGATTTTCGGGCACAATAATTGGAGTTGAGGATATTTCCCCTCATTGGGTAAATTCAAAATGGCGATCACTCAAGGTATTGTCCTCTTTGCATTTGCAACTATTCACATTTATTTCTTGTGGTTCTGCTGTATTAATCTATTCTTATCATCAATTTCCAGGTTCAATGGGATGAACCTCCATCTTTTCCAAGACCTGATAGAGTTTCACCATGGGAGATAGAACCCATTCTGGCTTCTGTTCCTACAACAATATCATCTCAACCTGTTGTTATAAAGAATAAAAGGCCTCGACAAGCAAGTGAAGTTCCAGATCTTGGTGAGGAATTACCTCTTTTAATCCTTCGATGTTCTAAATAAAACATCAATTTCGTCCTTGAATTTGATATCACCTATCAACTTGGTTCGTAATTGTGAATAAGAAAATTTAATTCCTAAATTTTATAACCCTGGTCAATTTAGTCTCTATGATTGGCATTATCAATCAATTTAGTTCCTAACAAAGAGAATCTAGTCCTTAACTACAGCTTAACTCAGGAACTAAATTTGCCATTTCATAATATCAATGACTAAACTGACTAGTGGTTTCAATTTTAAAGACTAAGTTGTTGTTTTTCATAATATATCAAGGACCAAAGTTCCAGGTGGTGCTAATTTCAGGGTCCAAATTGATGTTTCACTACCAAGTCTTGTATTGATCAATCTTTTTTGACACTGGTATTTCACTTTCGAAGGAGACACACCATTAATTGCCCCTACTTTCTGGGATGCTGGTCTGACACAGTCTGATATTACACAACTTGGTGTTATGGCCGAAAGCAAAAGGAGTGAAAGTAGTGCTCACATGTGGCATCATAACAGCAGCAATGGTATATCAATGAATCAGATAAAAGCAAGTTGGCTGTCTTGTCCTTCTCATTTATATCTTGACACAACTGATGATAGCAAGAGCGTATCAGCTTCGCCTATTTCAAAAACTCACTCGGAAAGATTGAACAATGACCATTGCCTTGACCAGGTTGACAAGGAGATCAGCAAAGTAGAGCCTGCAACCGGCTGCAGATTGTTTGGGATTGACCTTATTGATCATACAAGGAGCAGCTCTCTTTCTGTAGATAATGCATCTGGAGTCACATCGGAGGGCAGAACTGATGTAAACCATGAGCCTGATATCTCAAAGGCTTCTAAAGGATGGAAACAAGAACAGCTACAAGTATCCCCAAAAGAGACTCAAAGCAAGCAAATTTGTAGCAGAAGTTGCACTAAGGTGTTTGACATGTCACATGTGTTGATTATTTAGATAAAAAAAAGCTAGTGTTTTATGGTGTTGTATGAAAAATTACTGAAGTAAGCCTTTTTGTTGGGTTCCAAAACATGCCAAAAAGGTTCAAATGCAGGGGGTTGCAGTGGGTCGTGCTGTGGACTTGACCACATTGGATGGGTATGAGAAACTTGTAGATGAATTGGAGAAGATGTTTGACATAAAGGGACAGCTTCGACACAGGAACAAGTGGGAAATTGTCTTCACTGATGATGAAGGGGATATGATGCTTGTTGGTGATGATCCATGGCCGTGAGTAATCTCTTTATACCCAGTAATAAATAGTGCTGTTTAGAAAATAGGTAATGCAGAAAATGAATAAAATAAGAAAATTATATATAAAAAATTGAGAGTGTAGAAGTTATTAAGAACTGTGTACTTAATAATAGGAACATGCACCCTTGTTAGTGAAAGGGAAGAAGGATAAGAGAGAAAAGTTTTAGAGATATTGGAGACTAATGACAATTAATGAGGAAAATTAACAATACACTCTATGGCATATTCCTTCTGACACACAAAAGTTGCAGTTTCAAACACATTTCCACTTATAGCACATAACATGTTCAAAAGGGTGTGTTAGAAATATGGATGAGTTTTAGTTAGAATAGTGAAGAGAGAAAGTGTAACAGAACATGGATCAATAAATAAGGAGACGGATTTCAGCTGATGATTAGGTAACTATATTTTTTTATATTTTTTATGATCACTGTATATGTTTTATTTGTTTAATTATCATATTTGCTAAAGTTAAATTAGAATAACTCTGGAAAAGTAGAGAATATCTGAATTTCTTTGTTAATAGAATGGTGATACTGTAAACTACTTCATTAAACTTTCTTGCTTATACTAACCAATTATTCATGCAACAACTTCTTTCTTGTCATTAATATAAATATGAAGTATAAGGATTGGTATCATTGTTATGTTCTTGCAGTGAATTCTGTAATATGGTGAGAAGAATCTTCATTTGCTCCAGTCAGGATGTGCACAAACTGAGCTCTGGGAGCAAACTACCTATTTTTTCAACGGAAGAGATTGTAATAAGCTCAGACACAACTGAGATCTGAAACTTACATTCTTGCATGTCCTTTTTTTGTTAGTCTTTTTTGCTTTTGCTTCTATTTTCTGTAAGGTGTTAGTTTACTTTTGGCAAGGCAATTTTCATGTTACATGAGAAACTGTCTAATTGTAGTTTGATTTAGAGAGGCTCTCTACACACTAATTGGGTTCCAAAGACCATATTTTAATAAATTAGCTGTGAGAAGGAAATTTGGACTTGGCAAATGTGAACATTCATTTTGTATTTGGAAGTCAAGTATGCCCAAAATTGTCATTGAATTTTCATTGCCATTTGTGTGCATTGGAATTTGAATAACGTGGTTAAATTGCTGGAATTTATGTTTTTAAGGCATTGTGGTCCTCTGCTACCACCTGTACTTCTGACAAATGGGTTTGAGACTGACAAGTTGGGGACCACTAAGATGCCATATGCATCAAACTGTCCTAGCTCTTTAGACTTACCCATTCAAACTGTTCTATTTCCAAATATTTTTTTCAACTACTTCATATATTTTAAGGAATTTAGCTTATTAGGTTAATGAAAAACTTTTCAATAGTTTGTATTATTGTTTCAATTTATTCATATTTCTTTTTCAAAGTTAATTAATGTTATTTCTTTATACATAAAGGTAAAATAGAAGAGTGAGACTTAAGTATTAATACAACTCATTCTGATCATATTAAAAGAGAAAAACTTTATTTCATTAATTTATAATATTATTACTTTTCCTAATAATGTCAATTACTTAAGAATATTTTAAGAAAAGATACTTGATATATCATACAATATAATGAGATCTCTGATGAAAATGTGCAAATATTGGACGGAAAAATTTCTCTTCCTATTACAGCTCATGACAAAAGTATAAATGGAACCCAACACACTGCTCTTCTAACAAATTGTGTTAGACTGATTGGTGGTGTTGGCCAATATTATATTACTGGTGATTCTCCTGAAGTTTATTTTCAATTATGAAATATGTAGAGGACACAGCTCTGGTATACATTCTAGAGGGGCATAGTGAAGTGGTCCTAAAATCTTGTGATGGAATTTGGAAATCATCTGAAAATTGATAAGCTCGAATTCCTTTATCATTGGGTGTTTGGAGGATAAATTGTATGGTTTGAGATTAAAACATGTTAATTGTTCTGATCAATCTTCATATGATATATATTAAAAAAAAAACTCTTTCCTGTGACTTGAAAAAATGTATTATGTGAGGTGCAGATTTGTGTCCAAACAATGAACATGTGATAGTGTCAGTTCATAGAGTAATTTCTCGTTGGCAAGATTCCAATTGAACTGACAGCATTACAACTCAACAGATGTGAGTGTCAAGATAAATATACAATCAATGATTAAGTTGGCTACGAGATGAAGTAAAGTGCCATGCTTCTAAGAGAAAACTGAGATGAAGATGGCAAGATTTGTGGAATAACAGCTTAGATTACAAAAGTTGGTTTAGAATGAGATCTAATTTCAGTGAAATGGACTTGCATTGATAAGAGAGTGGAGACTGTAACTGTGGTTGATGTATATGACATTTATTATTGTTCAAACACTTGGTAAATAACATGAGGGAGTACTTGTAAACTTTCTTTTATTTTCCCATTTTCTCTTACTGCTACTTTCCTTTCTTAATCATCTTGATTTCTAAGATCAGGATCCTCTATCCTTGCCAAATCTAGGTGTGTTTGTCTCAGAGTTTGTCTCAAATAATCTCCATACCTCACTTTCTGGTACACCTTGGGTTTTGAGCATCTATCACATGATCAAGGGGCTCAACTTCCGCATCACCATTTGGGCACACAAATAATGCATAAGAAAGCCTTTTCTTGTTCTTGTTTGTCACTGCTCTGTGCTCTATACTCTTGTATTTGCCATTAGTCAAGATCTGCCATGATTGCAAAAGGAAGACACTCACAACAAGAGTGGATGATTAAAGAATTAATCTTCTAATATATGTCTTTAGTCATTGGAAACATTTTCTTCAAAATTATATTTGCAGTTTACACCAAGGCTTCCATAAATGAAAAATCAAAGGAAACACTTTTCTTCAAGAACTAAAAACAACCCTATGTGTAGGAAGGAAGGAACTAAATACATGACATAAAGAGATCAATTAAGTACCTCAATAACATCTCCACATTTACAACTAGAGCATCTGATATTGGAATCACTGGCACCCATCCTCCTTGGTGTCGAATCTCTAACCCAGTTATATCATCATCTTGCATAAGCAAGGTGATGGTGCTTGTATCAGAGTGTGGACTCAGACCAAGCACTTGCCCAGGTGTGTTACAACTTACAAGGAGGGTAATAGTTCACACGAAAACTTTGCAATGATTCTTTATGTAGTCCAAGAAAAACATGCTTCTGCATCCCCATGATCACTGACAATGAACTAAGTATTTCCTTACTAACTCGTCTAACTTCACTTGTATATCCCTCTATTAACTCCCTGCATTAGTAGTTAAATTTCATCAATTGAGAGGAGCATCTACTTGAACCCCTCTGGAGCTTTTGCCCAAAATTGAAGCTTCCTGTTCTGTTCGGGTAGTGAAGCCACACACAACCACATAATAAACCATAATACATAATAAACCATAATAAAGAGATGAAGACCTAGGATTTGTTTATAAACTTATTTGCAAATATGGGTCACGTAGTGTATGTGAGTAACATCAGTGTATCTGACCAGTCTAGTGTCTTCTCCTCAGAAACTGAGTAAGCCTTTCCATAGCATTGCATACTTGTTTTTCTCTTGTATTGGAAGACTGAAAAACTCAGTTGCTGCATCCTTCATTTTCTGCAGGAGTTCTTTTTGCATTCCATGATTTACTATCTTCAAAAGTAATTGCAGTCTGCATCTGATGAAAACAAGTAAATATCTAACTTTTACAAGGATGTCAAAAGTGATGATGCACTAATTACATGATGAGAAGTCTTATTTATATTATATTCTTAACATTATATTATTTTCTTTTATTATATTGTTTGACATATTAACTTCATTGACCTTTGAGCCTTATATCTTTGTTAAAATTTTCTTCTTCTTCTTCTTCTTCTTCTTCTTCTTCTTCTTCTTCTTCTTCTTCTTCTTCTTCTTCTTCTTCTTCTTCTTCTTCTTCTTCTTCTTCTTCTTCTTCTTCTTCTTCTTCTTCTTCT
>Ga0123342_1010027_pt1 | contig 11022 bp, 3 predicted proteins | sample Turbeawhitnodule_FD_89960 | JGI IMG/M metagenome (GOLD analysis project Ga0123342, IMG submission 89960) | Root nodule microbial communities of legume samples collected from Mexico - Turtle bean Mexico white nodule | ecosystem: Host-associated > Plants > Roots > Nodule | place: Mexico: Nepantla... | reverse complement strand
TGATTGTTTGACTACTAATACAAGAGAATCAAGACGCAAGCTCTGATGCACTTACGAATAAACAGGATTGTATCAGGATTCCCACTAGAAATGAAGAGAACTAACTCAATCCAAATATATACTAATGTAAATAGCAAATTAATTGAAACATGACCCCAAAGTGTGTTTCATCCAGTTTTCATGAATGTTGAGAAGTAGGATAACATGGTCTAATAACATTTTTTTGAATTTTCTATTGAGCACAGCACCAACAGCGGCGCTTTAAGCACCAAAGGTGAAGTTTTCGTGGGTGTTGTGAGGCCAGAGACTTCCAGACACTCAAAACCCTAAAAATCTTCGAAACCCCAAACAAATAATAAAACAAAATTCATCCAAACAATTCTAAGAAAAAAAACCCTAAATTACATAGTTGAAAGAGCGAGACATATGACAGACAGACTTACCAAAGATCGGTGTTAAGTGAGGAGGAACATCGGACAGGAATCGCGACAGGAATGCAAGACAGTGAGGAGAGATGGTGAGGAAGAACGCGAATGAGGAAGAACGTAAGATATTGACGAAGAAAGCAAGCAGGAAGACCGCATGAGAGAAGAAGAACACGAAGAACTCGAGGTAGAGGGAAAAACAGGGTATTGGGTGTTGAGTGCATTCGTTTTTTTTGGGGAGAGAGGGAAGAAAAAAAACTTTTTCCCGCAAAATTATATTTCATTTCAATTTTTTCTTAGACTCAAAAGGTTACGCGTATAGATAAGTGTGACTTAAAGTGGCAAGGGGTTAAAAATTTTAGTCACACTTTTCTAAAAGTGTGGCGTTTAGTAGGTTTAGGCAACATTTTTATATTTGTGGTTTATTTTAGCGTTGTCTAAATTAAAAAATGTTGTAGTGATTGTTTCTATGTCTTAAAATCTCACTCATCATCGCAATCCAAATACTTTCCAAAATTAGATTAACTGACGTAGGCGCATCAGGAAACTTAAACTGCATAAAATATGAACCAGGATCAAGTTGGCCTACCGAACTCACTCCTAACAAAGCATAACAAAGATTTCAAACAGGCAAAGACACTCTGCAACCAACGAAAAGATGGTTTGTCGTCTCCTCAAACGCCCCACAAAGACAACACAAATTATTCATGATTTCAACCCCACATCTCTCCAGATTGGCTTTAGAGGCAATCTTGGCAGTGACTTAAACAGAAGATAAGGCGTTAGTCTTCCAGAGAAAATTGTATAGAACCGCGAGTTCTCCTCTTCAATTCTCCTTTTAGCACGATATAAGCAGACTTGACAGAAAATACCTTAATCTCGTCATTCTTCCAAACCCATCTATTCTCGACCTCTTCATAAGACACAAACTAAGAACCACAAAATATTTTTTTTATGTTTTTAACTCAATTGGTTATAAAACATGTGAGTTAAAGCAATCGATTAATATGTCCAATAATTTTAAGTTATGAATTGAGTAAATTTTAATATTAAATTTGTAAGGAATTACTTCTTTTAAATTTACAACATAAAGGCTATTAAACTAGTAGAGAATAACATAAAAATCCATATATATACATGCTAGGAGGTAATCAATAAGAGAAAAAATAAAAAAAAAATCACACACAAATAAAATAATGTGATTCATTTAAAAGGGTTAACAAACTTTTACGTGAACATGAGAAGTCTCTCACTCAATCTCTCTAAGAACAGTTTCTCTTTCACAGTAAAATCTTACTCTGCAATTAAAAACAAACATAAAGTTTATGATGATAAGTCAATACAGAACAAACAAAGATAGAATCAAAGTGATTCCTTAAATTCCTTTTGGATATTCCTCAACGTGCTAACTATTTATGGAACCGGAAGAGATAGAAGAATTTCTTAGAAATCCTACCAGAGCTACTCGCACTTTTTTTTCTCTAAAAGATGGTCAAAATTTCATCTGGATTCTCCAGATTCGAATCATACTACTAGGTCTACTAGGTATTAAAAATTGTATAAAAAAAAATAAAAATTATTTAAGATAAATGTACTTACAAAATACTTCTCAATTCATCCCATTTATGCATTAATATCGTTATAAATGACATATATAAAATGGGACTAAATTAATAAAAAGAACACCCATAATAATACCATCTAATTAACAATTATGATAAAAATTACATATCAAACACTAACTCTAATGAAGTTAAAGAATCCAATAACATTTATATAACATTTTCCAGAACTTATCTACGGATGATCTCTTTCAATTTTTTGTATTAATAATATAAGCGTAGTTATATAGTATAAAATATATTGATAATTTTGTGGTTAAAAATATTGAATGATGAAAAGGAAAATTTAAAAATATTCTTAAGACTTAAATTAAAATAAATACTAATTAATACATACTCAAAAGAAAAAAATGTATATATTAACAGCCTAAATAATATATCCAACATTAACATTTTGATATTTATCTTTGTCTTCTGCAGGGATAACCAATAAGAACAAGACTACAATGGTGAAAATAGGTATACAAACAAACTCAATTCAATTTCGTTATTTTGTTACTACTGAAAATTAATTATTCTATAAATACTTTTTTTTTATAATACATGAGATAACTATCAAAGTATTAAAGAGATTTATGTATTGGTTGTTAGTTATCCTAAACATTTTCCTTTTATATTATGTAAATTCTCCAGTTTCAACAGTGGGGGGTGTTGGAATTGTAGTGCTGGTGGTCTTGGTATGGTGGTTTAGGACAAAGATCTTTCCCTCATCTCTCTTATTTTGGAGGGAGAATCCAACCAATAATGTTATTCAGGAGTTTTTGAAGGAACAAGGACCTCTTCCTATAACTAGGTACAATTATTCAGAGATTAAGAAAATGACCAACTCTTTTAAAAACAAGTTAGGACAAGGAGGCTTCGGTAGCGTATATAAAGGGAAGTTGCATGATGGAAGTGTTGTTGCAGTCAAGATTTTAGTCGAATCAAAAGGCAACGGACAAGAATTTATCAATGAAGTGGCAAGTATTAGTAGAACTTCACATGTTAATATTGTTAGACTTTTGGGATTTTGTTTTCATGGTTCTAAGCGTGCTTTAATATATGAGTTTATGCCAAATAGATCTCTTGACAAGTTTATATATGAACAGAAAAATTCATTACAAGTTGCTCATCAATTGGATTGCAAGATATTATATGATATAGCAATTGGCATTGCTCGTGGATTAGAGTATTTACATAGAGGTTGCAATACCAAAATCTTGCATTTTGACATAAAACCTCACAATATATTACTAGATGAGAATTTTAGTCCGAAAATTTCAGATTTTGGACTAGCAAAAATATGTTCAAGAAAAGAAAGTGCGATATCCATTACTTTTGCAAGGGGAACTGTAGGTTATATTGCTCCAGAAGTTTTTTCCAGGAACTTTGGTGTTGTGTCACATAAATCAGATGTTTACAGCTATGGAATGATGATCTTAGAAATGGTTGGAAGAAGAAAGAATATTGAAGTTGAAGTCGATTGTTCAAGTGAATTATATTTTCCTCATTGGATTTATGATCGTCTTGAGTCAAATAATGAACTTGATCTAGAGATTGTGAAAAATGAAATTGATGAGAAAACGATGAGAAAAATGGCTGTGATAGGTTTATGGTGCATACAAACCAACCTCTCAACTCGACCAACCATAAGTAGTGTGGTGGAAATGTTAGAAAACAGAGTTGAGTTATTGCAACTTCTGCCTAAACCGTTTTTATCTTCTCCTTCACCATCTCCGGTTCATTTATCTTCGCCGATTCATTTGTTAGACCAGACACTATAATTTATGAGATTAAGATGTGGATCATGTTGTACGATATTATATTTATACCACTTATTTTCTGCTTTTAATTTGTTAGAATAAATATATTTATTTCTTATATATTTGATCACGTTAATATCCATTCACTTTGATGATTAATATATATTGGAGTACATAACTCACAATTTGTGGAATCTTCTTTTCTAATTAATCATATTTTTTTATCTACAAAATTTAAATTTGAAACTTTATTTAAGGAACTGAATACTGTACCACTAAAATCAACCATATATATGTTGTATGTCTTAATTTTTTTTTTGCAAAAAGTAAATTAAATATAAATTATATACTTGAATACCAATACACATTGTACATATAATACTTTAATTTAATAAAAAACTTACTAAAGTGGTCCAGCAGAAACAACCCCTCAACCCCATACCATATACTACTTATGGTTTTTTTGGGAATCAATAATATTTATAGATTTAATGTGTAGAGTAGGTGAAATACACTTAAGTTGACGAGTGAGCAAATAACTTCCAAAATAGAATAGATCATATTATCAAATGTCGATATAAATTGAAGTGGATTAATTTTAGTCTATTAATTTAAAAATAAATTTAGACATAAACAATCCATTTTTAGTATATAATAACTATAGTTTAAAATAATTAAAATATAATATTTTTTAATATATATATTACATCAAAATAAAATATTTAAGAATTAAGTTTTTAAAATGTAAGTTTCAGTTTTCAAATTTTACAATTTTTTATTTTCTTTTGAATTGGACGAAAATAAGTCATTTATTCATTATACGACTTTTCGACATAATTTTTCACTTGACTTTCGAACACATGTTTTCCAGTTATACGAGTGTGCATATAGTAGGATATTAAATTGGACGTGTGCCACCTTCAATATGCCAGATTGGATTTTGGTAAATCAACTTTGGTGTCATATGACCTAAAGGGTACAAGTGTAATTTTGTTATAGTTGATTTTCGATAAAAATAATTATTTTATTTCTTGAAAATATATTGAGATTATAATTTAATATTAAAATTTAAATAAACTAAAAGACTTTGAAAATATTTTTCACCTTTCACCTTCATTCCTTTCGGATAGTTATCTATATATTATAATTAAAATACAATTTAATCGTATCTGTTATTAAAATACAATTTTGTCTCCTATGTTATTATTAAAATAAAATGTAGACTCTATATGAAAAACTAAAATATATTTTGATTAATATATTAAGAACTATTTGAAAAATGAATCAAGTTGTATTTATAACAAGATTTCCGTTGAAATCATAAATATTTCTACATTTTTGTGATAAATATTTTGTTATATATATATATATATATATATATATTAAACATAGTACACATCTTATTTCAAAAAATATATTTTACTGGAGATTCCATATTTAACTAATGATAAATTCAAATCATAATATATAAATTCAAATTTTATCTCGTATTGAATGAGGTTTATTATATTCTAATTAAATTTATTAAAACTGTTGTCACTTATTATTAAATTTTTGTTAGATTATTTATAATTATTTAATTTGATATTAGGAGAATCAACGTAAGTATCGTGTTACAAAATATTTAATTTAAATTTCGATTTATGTTTGACTTAGATATATTCCACTTATATATTTAAGATAAAAGTTGACAAACGATATATCAGTTAATATCATTTCTTGATATATAGTTAATGAAAACTACCGTCTATATCAGTTTTATCTGTTTCCGTTTGCATGTATCAGTTAGTTCGTTACAACTTAATAAATTATTAAGTTACAAATATCATATATATAAATTATTATTTATTATTTGTTGATAAAAAAAATTATACACTTTCTATTTCTATTTCCATTTTTTATTTGCAACACTAATTTTATTCTATGCTAAAACACAAACAAACAATTGGCTATTGGTCATTTGGCATCAGTTCACACTGGACCATCACTTTTCAACCATCAAATTTTGAACAAATTATACGAAGCGATTTTTATATATAATGTTTTACTTTTCAAGAAGAAAAAGTGCACGCATCTTTAAGTCAATTAAAGAAAATTTACACTTAGAAAATAAACAACTTGAAAGTGGAGAATAATGTACAACCTGTGAGATGGCTTTGAATATGGATAGTCAACAATAATTTTCTTTATTACGATATATAAGTCAAATAAAAAAAATACTCCTTTAAAGTGATAAATTACACTTTAATAGATTAAATGTGCACTTATTTAACCATCAAATTGAGATAAAGGCAATAGTAAAATCATTTTATACGGAAAATACCCACTAAATCTACACTTTCTGTTCAGCTTTGGAAAACAATTTAAAAGAAGAGTTTAATTTGAATTGATTAATTATGGTTATTATTATAATCGACTATGCTAAAAAAAAATACTTATAATTTGGTTAATGTTTTTGTCACAATGAAAAAAACAACATGATAGTTTCTCAACATCATACGTAAACATCCCATTTAAATGCAATCTTTCTCTAGCATGTCTTGGACTTGGGTATCTCAAGATTAAGAAGAATTTATAATAATATAATAATGATAGTTCTTGTTTTTGTTTTACGTTTTACATTAAAAAATTATATAAATACCCATAATAATAATATGACAACTAATAATGTAGATTTACTTTTGTAATTTTTTTATGCATATTTTTTTGTCGTTTATCTTTATTAACACAACAAACTTTATTGATTTTATGATTTGTAAAGAATTATACAATAGTAACATTTATTTTGATGAAAAATTACAAATAGTCATATTATATAATTATAATATTATAAAATGAAAAAAAACTTGCTTCTATGACTATTTTTTATGTATAAAAAATATTATAAATTATTATTTATGTATATTTTTTGTAACTTTAATATAAATTTTGGCAATTATTTTTTCATTTTAATAATTATTATATAAATTATTTTTTTAATTTTATTTTTTCCGATAATAATAATATTAATAATTCAATGCTTTATTTTAGTTGAAAGAAGAGACAAAAGGAAAAAAAAAAATGGATTCTTAAGTCCAGATATAGAATAACACAAGTAATAAAAAAAATACAATCATAAATAAGTACAAAATTTTTATATTATTCCAACATATATAGAGAAGAAAGAAAATTATAAAAAAAAGTATTATTTTCGATTATTAGAAAATAATGTTAGAGTTTGAAATGCGTTGCGTTGGGGTGATACTATAAAATCATCTAACTGAACCTAATTATATTCTACGGGATTTATGGAGTAAACTGAATTGAGTTAAGTTTTGTTCATTACGTTTACCTAAAATAAAGTAAATAATAACTTTACAAATTTCAAACTCAATAAGTTAAATCCAACTTAATTATGTACTAAAAACCTTTACTTAATTTTTTTTCTATAAAAAATTACTTTTACTGTTGATTATATATATATATATTACAATTAAATACTTCAAAATTGATTATATACATACTTTTACCATTGATTATGTACATATTTTTTTTTTAATAAGGATTGAGAGACCTAAAATACTTCATTTAATTTAATTTATTTATTTTTATAAAAAAAATTTAAATACTTCATATCACATAATGCCATTACAATAAATATATTTAATCATTAAATATTAAGTGATATGTTTGAAATTATATTTTATCACTATACTGTAAAATTTATTTATGTATTATTTTTATTAAAAAATAAATTTTAAGTTTAACTAAAACTTGTAAAATCAATTTATAAAATGAGTTTTGTATCCAGTTATATCATAAAAAAATATTCTTATCTATAATCGAGATCTTTACCAATTTTAACGTTCTTCTATTTTAAGAATTATTATTTATGTTTATGCTTTAAGCATTGTTATTATTTAATAAATAAAAAAAATATTAAAATATTTATGGTGAGGTTTTTCTTATTGTTATTAGAAGTTAAAGAGATAATATTTTTCAATTATGTAATTAAGTACATTGAAAAAATGGACTAGATAAGTAGGTGAGGTAATATAAAATTTGGAAAAATATATTTGTAGCTCTTCTAAAAGTGGTCACTGCATCCACAATGAAAAATAATTTTAAACTCTTCTGATATACAGGATAAAATGATATATATATATATATAATTAATATTTTTTACTTTTATTTACAATGCTGAACATTTTCATACGTTTGTTTAAATTTGTTTGGGTCATTACTAATGTGATGATGATTGGGTCATTGGTGATTGGGCCTGTAGAGCAAACAAGTTAGGAGAGTTATGATACGCTCAGTGTTGTATTGCTAGAAGAGTCATTTTGCAAGCAGAAAAAAAGGGGAGATTTTGTGAAAGTAGTTATTTTGGGAGTATTAAGAAATTAATTTTAAATCCACCTTTACATTATAAAATGGTTTATGCAGTCGTTAAACAGAGAAGTCGAAAAGTCTAAAAGATTGCTAACGCATAAAACATAAATAAAGTTAAAATAATATAAATAAACAATAAAATAAGATGATATCGTATTAAGACTCAATAAAATATTTCAAAACATTAATATATATTTAGTAATGCTAAGACGTGAAATAGTATAAAACTTCAATCAAAACAAAACTCAACAAGAACATTATAAATATGTGATCTGTTTAACAACAGGTAAATAGTGTGTTTTTATCTGATAATTAAAAAATGGTTATGACTTTATTACCGGAACACCTTACAGATACACACATTCAATCGAGAGTGAGCCTGAATCCAACAACTGAGTGGTAGCCCAAATCCAGTAGCCGATAGCAAGCTCAAGTCCCATAACTAAGAATCCAAGCCAGTTGATTCAGAAACCAAAAGTTCAAGTAACTAGTAAGAGACCGAAAAATTGATAAGAGAAAAAGAAGTTAATTGTTTCTAATATCCTGAAAGAACATTTTAAAAAATAAGATCTACGTCTATTTATCTGTTATAAAATATCTTTATCTTGATATGTATTTTTAACATATTTCTTCGTTGTGAAAATGTGTGGTGGAAATGGAAGTGAAATGCATGCCAGGAGACCCACATGAAAGAGAGTCCATTTTGATGGTGTGCATCACTCATTTTCATAGAGGATATCCATCTAATCTTGAACAAACATACCCTTATACAGTTTGACTCATTTATAAATAATTTTATAATAATCTAAACTAAACTGTTTTTGTAGCTCATTTGTCAAGAGCAAAAACTGCATGCATCGTTTGAAGTCAAAATAACCAAAATTCATACTTAGAAAATAAACAACTTCAACGCACAGAACAGTGCAAAGGCCAACCCATAATCACCGTGAAACCAGAGATTGCTTTGAATGTGAATAGTCAATAACCTTTTTCTTTAATTCATCATCCAAGCAATTGTTACGTTCAATTTTGTGATAGCTGAAAACATAACTTGATATTGTTTATAATTATTTATTTAAATTAAATAAAAACATTTTTGAAAAATAGAAAAAAAAAATCTTTTTATTTTCTTCAAAATTTTACCCCTCTAACTGTACTCAATTGAAACACGCTTACTTTTTTACGCATCTGTATCATTTGGTCTTCTATTGTTTTGGGTCAAATGAAATGTGTGTCATTGTCCCTAATTTATAAATTGGTCAGTTACTTTCTTTGGTCAAGAGGCTAAGGCATATTTAAAATGCTACAATACTTTAGATTTGACCCACAATTACTAAAGCTAATCCTATAAATTTTTCCTTAATCATAACATCCATTTTTATTCACAATTAAAATTGGTGAACCAAATATATATAAAATTAAAGTACATATAAATTCTAATAATAAATTCTAGAGACCTTTTATCTACTAGAGATTATAATACTAGGTGTAAACTTAAAAATGAATTAATTATTTTTATGAAGAGGATCTCCACAAAGATCTTTATACTTTTCAATGATTTTATAGTTATCCTTCTTTTAATTATTATGAATGGATGGAAGTATATAGAACAATATTTCTATGCTCACGTTAATTGAGAGATATATGAAATAGTAAATATCAAATAATAAATTAGTGTATTTTTAAGTATAACTTATTTATACAATTTTTGGGTAGTTTTTACTTGTTGGACGTCAAGATAGATGCATATCATTCTTATTTTTTTATTACTTGTTTCATAATGCTATTAAAAATTTAAATGCTGATTAATATATAATTGAGATGTTAATACTTAATAAGATAATTTTTAATAGGTAGAAATTTACACAAGATTCCATCTATATAAATCACGTTACCTGCTTGTGACAAGTAATTAATGAGTTAAAGTTTTGTAAACGAGTAATTTTGTGCAGTGTGAATTCTTAATTTTTCTCGAGTTAATATCCGTACACTAATGATATATTATAATATTACCCGCAAATTAACAAATCAGATCTGAATAACTATCACCATCTAAAATATCCCGTGATTATTAATGAGTTGGGCAATTTGGGAAATTAGATAAAAATTTATTCAACTTTAAATTCACTTTATCATATTTTCTTTCTAATATAAAGAGAAGATATATGAAAAATAAGGTAAAATATGAAAAGAAAAACTCTTATTTTAGTATAAAACATTAGTGTCAAACCATATGTCTTGTCTCTATTTTATATGCACTGTATTGATAAATTTATTTGACAGGAGATTTTGTGGTCAAGATTAGCAGAACAACTTAGACATTTCAGCACTTTAAAGGCATTAATATTTCTCTGTAACTCTCTCTCTAACGTCAACCATCTCGTCACAGCCAAGTCGAAGTCGAAATCAATTAAACAAGTGGTGAGAGAGTGGGCAATGGGGTCAACCTTTTCAACTTGTTCCCTTTTTCTGAAATTGGTCATTTTTGTATGTGGAGAGATAGACGATGAATTCAGAGATAAGACGAAGAGACAACTAGACAATTCCTTTTCACTCAAAGATGTCAGAAGCATCCACTCCCAATTCCAACTTTCATGGTCAAACCCCTTAGCCTTTGGCCGCCATTATCCTCGCTGTTCAAACTTTTTCGTATAACCAATCTTCAATCATCTCCATCCACAACTACAAACAAAACCCTCCAACATGATCAACCAAAACACCCATTTTTTTATCCTCTCTTCTCCCATCACCCATTCCTGCATCATCATCTTCCACCTCCTTGCCCAAATCACTTCCTCTCAAGTCGACCCTAAATTCACTGCATGTGCACCCAAAACCTGCCCCAACAACACCCAAAATATA
>Ga0123342_1010026_pt1 | contig 11023 bp, 15 predicted proteins | sample Turbeawhitnodule_FD_89960 | JGI IMG/M metagenome (GOLD analysis project Ga0123342, IMG submission 89960) | Root nodule microbial communities of legume samples collected from Mexico - Turtle bean Mexico white nodule | ecosystem: Host-associated > Plants > Roots > Nodule | place: Mexico: Nepantla... | reverse complement strand
GAAAGACAACGGCGCTTGTCGGGCCATCTGGCGCCGGCAAATCGACGATCATCACGCTCATTCCGCGCTTCTACGATCCAAAGGCTGGGCAGATCCTCATCGACGGCCAGGATATTGCGCATGTGACGAAACAATCGCTGCGCGAGCAGCTGGCCTATGTTTCCCAGCAGCCGTATCTCTTCGAAGGTACGATCCGCGACAACATCCGCTATGGCCGCCAAGAGGCTACCGACGAGGAAGTGGAACGCGCCGCCCGCCTTGCCTATGCGCACGACTTCATCCTGGCGCAGTCCCAAGGCTACGACACGCCGGTTGGCGAGAATGGCGTGACGCTCTCGGGCGGTCAGCGTCAACGCCTTTCGATCGCCCGTGCTCTGGTGCGCAACGCTCCGATCCTGCTCCTCGACGAAGCGACCTCGGCGCTCGACACGGAGTCGGAAGCGGCCGTTCAGAAGGCGCTCGATGAGGCCATGGTCGGCCGCACGGTGGTCGTCATTGCCCACCGCCTTTCGACCGTTGTCCGCGCCGACAAAATCGTCGTCATGCAGCAGGGCCGGATCATGGAGGAAGGCAATCACGAGAGCCTTGCGCGGCGCAGCGACGGTCTTTACGCTCGCCTCAACAATCTGCAGAGGCCAGCAGCCTCCGATGCCCGCTGACAAATAGGATGATCGACTGACATGAGCGATGCTGCGATGAAACTGGTAGTGGTTGGCGCGGCAGGGCGCATGGGGCAGACGCTCATCCGTCTCATTCACGCGCTCGATGGCGTGACACTGCATGCCGCGGTCGAACGCACAGGCTCTCCCTTCGTCGGCAAGGACGCCGGCGAAATTGCCGGCCTTGGCACGAATGGCGTCATCATCAGCGATGATCCGCTGGCGGCCTTTCTCCACGCCGAAGGCGTTCTCGATTTCACATCCCCTGCCGGCACCGTCGAGTTCGCGGCCCTGGCCGCTCAGGCACGCATTGTCCATGTGATCGGGACAACCGGCTGCTCGGCGGAGGACGACGCGAAGATTGCGGCCGCCGCCCGTCACGCCCGGGTGGTGAAGTCGGGCAACATGGGCCTCGGCGTCAACCTGCTCAGCGTCCTTGTCGAACAGGCCGCTCGTGCGCTCGATCCGGCCGACTGGGATATCGAAGTCCTCGAAATGCATCACAAGCGCAAGGTCGACGCGCCCTCGGGCACGGCGCTGCTTCTTGGTGAAGCGGCGGCCAAGGGCAGGGGCATCGATCTCGCATCGAAGTCGGTGCGCGTGCGCGACGGCCACACCGGACCACGCGAGCAAGGCACGATCGGCTTTGCAACCCTGCGCGGCGGCTCGGTTGTCGGCGAGCATTCGGTGATCTTTGCCGGCGAGGGCGAAACCGTGACCATGTCGCACAGCGCCACCGATCGCTCGATCTTCGGCCGCGGCGCCGTCAAGGCAGCGCTCTGGGCGCGCGACAAGAAGCCCGGTCTCTATTCCATGCTCGACGTGCTCGGGCTTTCTTCAAAGTAATCTTTTTCGGAGGCATTTTTCATGAGCGGCACTCTCGTCCTCGTTCGCCACGGCCAGAGCGACTGGAACCTCAAGAACCTTTTCACCGGCTGGAAGGACCCTGATCTGACCGAGCTCGGCATTCAGGAAGCCAACACCGGCGGCAAGGCGCTGGTCGATTACGGCATCAAGTTCGATGTCGCCTTCACGTCCGACCTGAAGCGCGCTCAGGACACGCTGAAGATCATCCTCGACAATGTCGGCCAGCCGGACCTCAAGACGTTCAAGGATCAGGCGCTCAACGAACGCGATTACGGCGATCTCTCGGGCCTCAACAAGGATGACGCCCGCGCCAAGTGGGGCGAAGAGCAGGTCCACATCTGGCGCCGCTCTTACGACGTTCCGCCTCCGGGCGGCGAAAGCCTGCGCGACACCGGCGCCCGCGTCTGGCCTTACTACCTGACGGAAATCCTGCCCCGCGTCCTGCGCGGCGAGAAGGTGCTCGTTGCCGCCCACGGCAATTCGCTGCGCTCGCTGGTGATGGTGCTCGATCGCCTGACCAAGGAACAGATCCTGGCGCTCAACCTCGCGACCGGCGTTCCCATGGTCTACAAGCTCAACGCCGATTCCACCGTCGCTTCCAAGGAAGTGCTCGGCGACATGTCCGGCGCGCATTGATATCAAAGCGCCGCGCTTCATTTGAGAGGCGCGGCGCGTTCTTCTAGCGCTCTGCCGTGTCCGTTGCCCGAGACGCCTTCGCGCGGGCGGCCTCGAAATCCGGCAGGCGATTGGCGATCCACTGCCAGAGCGTCACGACCTCCACCAGAAGCTCGCCGCCAAGCGACGTCAGTTCGTATTCCACGCGTGGCGGCACCTGCGGGTAGAGTGTGCGCGTCACCAGCCCGTCGCTCTCGAGCGTCCGCAGTGTCTGCGTCAGCACCTTCTGGCTGATCCCCTCCACCCGTTCCAGAACGCGCGAGAAGCGTAAGGGCCCGTTGGCCTCCGCCAATATGTGCATGACCCGCAGCGGCCATTTGGCGCTGGCGCGTTCCAGCATCTCGCGAGCAAGCGTGTCCTGCGCGTCCGTCAGCGTTTCGCAGAAATCGAATGTACCATCATCGATCTTAGTTACCATTAGGTATGTATAGCTCCGGTGGGTGCCTTCTTTCAAGATGAAACCGAATTGCCTATATGGCCTTCCGACGGATCAAGGAGATTTCGGATGTCGCAGATTTGGTTGATTACCGGCAGTTCCCGTGGGCTCGGCAGGGCGCTCGCTGAAGCGGTGCTGGCGGCAGGGCACAGATTGGTCGCAACGGCGCGCGATCCGTCGCAGCTTGACGATCTCAAGCAACGCTTCGGCGCCAGCATCCTGACAACCACCCTCGATGTAACCGATGAGCGGGCTGCCGCAGCGGCCGTGAAGGCGGCGGTCGATCGGTTTGGCCGGCTGGACGTGCTCGTCAACAATGCGGGTTACGGCGATGTCGGCTCGATTGAAGATACAAGCCTAGCCGACTTCCGCGCCCAGATCGAAACCAACCTCTTCGGAACGATCATCGTCACCAAGGCGGCGCTGCCGCTGATGCGCGAGCAGGGCTCCGGTCACATCATCCAGTTTTCCTCCGTGGGCGGCCGCATCGGCCCGGCCGGTCGCGCGCCCTATGCCACGGCCAAGTGGGGCGTCGAGGGTTTCTCGGAAGTGCTCGCCCGGGAGGTCGGCCCGCTTGGCGTCAAGGTGACGATCATCGAGCCCGGCGGCTTCAGGACCGATTTCGCCGGCTCGTCGACCACACTTCGGGAAGGCCGGCCGGAATACGACGACACTGTCGGCAAGATGGCGCGCTATCAGCGCGACTATACCGGCAACCAGCCGGGCGATCCGGCAAAGGCTGCCGCCGCCGTCGTCCATCTCGCCAGCCTTGCCGAACCGCCGCTGCGCTTGCTGCTTGGCAGCGATGCTGTGCGTGGCGTCGAGCAGAACGACGCCGTACGAGCCAAGGAGCAAGCGGCTTGGCGGGACCTCAGTGTCTCCACCGATTTCGAGTCCGGCGGCTGACGAACAGTCAGCGGGGAGGGCGCGTTTCTGTTAGCGCTCTGCCGCGTCCGTTACGCGAGAGGTTTTTGCGCGGGTGGTCTCGATATCCGGCAGGCGATTGGCGATTTTCTGCCGGAGCGTCACGACTTCCGCCGGAAGCTCGTCGCCAGGTAGCGTCGTAAGATGCGATCGGTAAGGCAGTTGCCCCAATCGGCCGATCGCGGCAAATGCCAGGACGGCGATAGCACCGACGACGGCGGTAATCGCGAGCGACCACGATGCGCCGATGTTCTCCATCATGAACGCGAGGATAAATGGGGCAGTCGACGAGATCATCAGGCGGATGGACAACACCTGCCCCTGTCGTCGCCCGTAGCCTTCGCTGCCAAAGAGTGCGAGCGGCAAGGTTCCCTGCACGATGCTGCTCAGCCCCGAGCCAAGGCCGAATACGACGGCAAAGACCAATGCGCCTGGTACCGACGGGGCGGTGACGATCAGAATGATCAGGGCCGCCGGCAGCAACACGGCGGAGATGAACGCCAGCGTCAGCTGCGACAGTCCGCTCCCGAAGACCATGTTGATGAAGCGGCTCAGCACCTGCGACGGCCCAAACAGTGTCCCGACTATCACCGCCATCGCTCCAAGCCCAAGTCCGGATAATACCGGAACCATGTGCACGAGGAGTGCCGCGTTGACGAAGCTCTGCAGCGCAAACCCCATGACCATCAGGATGAAGGCCGGCGTTCGCACAGATGGCGGAAGGCTCGGTTCGACGTGCTTTGCCGCTACGTTCTTTTCCCGTTTGCGCGTTTCGCTGACGCTGCGCGACAACCATGCATGAATGGGTAGGCAAACCAGAAGATTGATAGCCGCGAAGATCAGATAGACGTCCTGCCAGGGCATGTGCGCGTTGAGCGCCGTGGTGATTGGCCAGAAAATCGTTGAAGCAAAGCCGGCGATCAGCGTCAGATAGGTGATGCTGCGCTGGGCAACCTTCGGCCTGATCTGGACGAGCAAAGCAAAGGCGGCCCCATATTGGACCAGATTGGACGCCGTCTCGATCGCGATCAGTGCGGCGACGAAGGCAGCCTTGCCGGGAGCGAACGCGCAGGCGGCAAGCGCTGCGGCGGCGATCGCCGAGCCCGCCGTCATGACTCGGCCGGCGCCAAAGCGGTCAATCCACCTGCCCATCGTCGGCGCCGCCAGGCCGCCGATCAGGAGAGCTACGGACAGCGCACCAAAAATCCATTCCGACGACCAATCGAGATCCCGCGCCATGTCAGGCGCAAGGATGCTAAAGCTGTAATAGAGCGTTCCGTAGCCGATGATCTGCGTCAGACCGAGGGCGAGGATTGCCGCGACAGGGGAGCGTTCGGTGCCGATCGTCGTCATTCGGATTTGAGGCTCACGCGCTGCTTGAGTTTTTCGGCCTCCTCCTTCCGCTCGCTGTAGCGATCGGTGAGGTAGGCCGAAGCATCGCGCGTCAGCCAGGTGAACTTCACGAGCTCCTCGCACACATCGACCACGCGGTCGTAATAGGACGACGGTTTCATGCGGCCGTCGGCGTCGAACTCCTGGAAGGCTTTGGGCACCGAGGACTGGTTGGGGATGGTGATCATCCGCATCCAGCGGCCGAGGATACGCATCTGCCCGACCGCGTTGAAGGATTGCGAGCCGCCGGAGACCTGCATGACGGCGAGCGTCTTGCCCTGCGTCGGCCGGACCGATCCGACCGACAGCGGGATCCAGTCGATCTGCGCCTTCATGATTCCGGTCATCGCGCCATGGCGTTCGGGCTGACCCACACCTGGCCTTCAGCCCATTCAGACAGCGCGCGCAGCTCCTGCACCTTGGGATGCGTCACCGGAGTGCCGTCGGGAAGCGGCAGGCCTTCCGGATTGAAGATCCTAACATCGCAGCCAAAGTCCTCGAGCAACTGTGCTGTCTCCTGCGCAAGCAGGCGACTGTAGGATACAGTCCTCAGCGAGCCATAGAGGATCAGGATGCGCGGCTTGTGGGTCGAGAAGGGCGGCCGCAGCGCCGCCAGATCCACTTGGCGCAGATGTGTCGGGGATGCGGCAGGCAGATCAGACAATGCGCTTGCCCTCGGCGTCGAGCACCTGTTCACCATCCTCTTTGGTGAAGGCGCTTTTGTGGGTGTCGGGCAGAATATCCAGAACGACTTCGGACGGGCGCGCAAGCCTGCTGCCGAGCGGCGTGACGACAAACGGCCGGTTGATCAGGATCGGGTCTTTCAGCATCGCGTCGAGCAGTTGATCGTCGGTCAGGGTAGGGTTGTCGAGACCGAGCTCCGCATAGGGCGTGCCCTTGTCCCGGATCGCCTGGCGCACGGTCAATCCCGCGTCGGCGATCATTTTCACGAGCAGCGCACGCGACGGCGGGTCCTTCAGGTATTCGATGATATCAGGTTCGATGCCAGCGCTGCGGATCATCGCCAGCGTGTTGCGCGACGTGCCGCATTGCGGGTTGTGATAGATGGTGACGTTCATAGCGTTGCCTCTGACGATACGGTTGACGAAGCACCTGGCTGCAGGAGCCAGGTAAACAGGAGAAGGGCTACGACCGCGCCGGCGATCTCAGCAACCCAGAAGCCCGGTAAATCGACCGGGCGGATCCCGGAGAAGGTGTCGGTCAACGACCGTGCCAAAGCGACGGCGGGATTGGCGAACGAGGTCGAGGCAGTGAACCAGTAGGCAGCCGTGATGTAGAGCCCGACCAGCCAAGGCACCGCCCTCTGTTCGAACTTGATGCCGGCGAGGATCACCGCCACCAGCCCGAATGTCGCGACGCCTTCGGAGAACCACTGCGCACCGCCGGTACGAGCCTTGCTCGACATTTCGACCAGCGGCAGGCCGAACATAAGGTGAGCGGCGATTGTGCCGGCCACGCCGCCGGCGACCTGAGCCAGGATGTATCCCCCAAAGTCACGCTTCGGCAACTTGCGAGAGATCGCAAAAATCAGCGAGACCGCAGGATTGAATTGGGCTCCGGAGATCGGGCCGAGGATGGTGATCAGCACCACAAGGATCGCGCCAGTCGCCAGCGTGTTGCCTAACAATGCAAGCCCGACATCCCGCGTCAGCGATGCCGCCATGACGCCGGATCCGACCACTGTTGCGACAAGCATGGCTGTCCCAAGCCCCTCGGCAACAAGCCGTCGCGGCAGATCGAACCCGGTCATCGGCTTGCCTTGGATGGTTTTAAGGTCGCGCCTTCCATGGCGCCGATCTGATGCAGGTGCGTTTCCAGCGCAAGCTTGTCGATCGAGGATAGCGGCAGGCTCAGAAAGGCGGTGATGCGATTCTTCAGGAAGCGGGCGGCTTGCGCGAAGGCGCGGCCCTTGTCGACTTCGCTGCCTTCGACGGCAGCGGGATCCTCGACGCCCCAATGGGCGGTCATCGGATGGCCGATCCAGACCGGGCAGGCCTCGCCGGCGGCGCTGTCGCAGACCGTGAAGATGAAGTCCATCTCCGGCGCGCCCGGCTCGGCCAACTCGTCCCAGCTCTTCGAGCGGAAGCCGGTCGACGGATAGCCCTGCGCTTGCAGCTCCTTCAATGCGTAAGGGTTGACCTCTCCCTTCGGCTGGCTGCCGGCCGAATAAGCCTTAAACCGGCCTTTGCCTTCCGCGTTGAGGATGGATTCTGCCAAGATCGAGCGAGCGGAATTGCCCGTGCAAAGAAAGAGCACGTTGTAGACGCGGTCAGCGGTCATTGTAATTTTTCCTCCATTTTAGGGGCGCAACAGGCAGCGACCTCTGCGGCGGGCGCGCAAATTTCCGGGTGTCCGGAACAGCAGTCTTCCATCAGGAAGCGAACAAGGCCACCGAGCGCCTCATAGTTCGCGGTGTAGATGATCGATCGGGATTCGCGCTGTTGCGCGATCAGTCCTGAGCGTTCCAGTTCCTTCAGATGGAAGGAGACGTTGGACGACGATACCTCTGCCTCTTCCGCGATCGCGCCTGCCGCCATGCCGTTTGGGCCGGCGACCACAAGCATGCGGACGATGCGCAGGCGGGTTTCCTGAGACAGCGCGCCAAACGCGACGAGGGCTTGACGTTGATTCATATTTCAACAATCCTTGAATGATTGAAATGAGGAATAACGCAGATGAACGCGATCGACAATAGCAAAGTTCAGGAAGACGATATCAGCCTCGGCCTGTTGCTCGGCACACTTGCCGGTGCCAAGGAGTCTCCGCTGATATTCTATTACGACGGGCGACCGGTGAAGCCTGGGTACCACGTTACCGAGGTCAAGGCCGGTCAGTTTTCGGCGCTGGACTGCGGCGCCAACCCGGAAGCATGGACGGAGATTTTCATTCAGCTCTGGGATATCGAGGAGGGCGACCGCGCCCATATGCCTGCTGGCAAATTCTACGCGATCATCCGCAAGGTCACGGAGCACGTGAAGCTTGATGATTCAGCCAAACTGACCTTCGAAGTCAGCGACGGCCTTCAACCGATGCGGCTCTACCGCGCCGCGATGCCAACGCTGCGCGCCGGCACTATGCACGTCGAGCTATCGCCGCGGCCCGCCAGCTGCAAGCCGCGTGATCGCTGGCTTGCCGAACAACAGGCACAATCCTGTTGCGCTCCTACAGCGGGAAGGAACGCCTGTTGCGGCTGACGCCGCAGAGCAATTTCGCATGACTGTCAGACAAGGCGCATAAATCCAATGCCGGTTTTGGAAGGCCGGGTCCTCCGGCGCGCCCGGCCTTTGTCAGTTCTCGATCGTGAATTGCACCCGATCCGCCGAAAACCGACTGATCGCATATTGCACTGGCACACCCTCTAGATCCGTGTTCATCGCCTTGGTGATCAAGACGATCGCCCCCGGCGTCAGCTCGAGTGCGGCAAGATCGGCGGCGTCGGCATGGGCGGCGGTGACCTCCGTCGTCGCGCGCACGTAGTCGGACAGGCCGAGTTCGGCAAAGGCCCGGGTGATCGATTCCGTTTTCTCGTAGGCCGCGGGCATGCCGGCAAAGCGGTCTGCAGGAAACCAGGTCGTTGCGCAGGAGACCGGCCGATTGTCGGCCTTGCGCACCGTCTCCATGCGGATCACCGGCGCGCCCGGCCGCAGTTTCAACCAGCGGGCCACCTCTTCGTCCGCTCTCTCTTCGCTATGCCCAAGCAGCAGCCCGCGCATTTCGCGCGCCTGCCCGCCGATCCCGGCCGTGAACCGGGTACGCTTGGTGATCGGAAAGTTCAGCCGTTCCTTGCGCTCGATTAGCGTGCCGCGTCCCTGCACTGCGCGCACAATGCCTTCCTGGGCAAGAGCGGCAATCGCGCTTCGCACCGTATGTCTGTTGACGCCGAACTGCAGGGCCAGCACCGTCTCCGGCGGCACCATGCCGGTTTCGTCATAGGCGCCGGCGCTGATCGCTTGGCGAATGCGATCGGCGATCTGTCGCCAGAGCGCCACGCCCGTCTGTCTTTGTACCTGCCCAGCCATTTTGCCCCTTGATGTCACACGCTTGTCACGTCGGCGATTTAAGCGTAACCATATCTTGTATAGTTGTCTATATCAATAGACATTTAAAAGGTGTGGCGATGACCTTAGCGGAAAAGAATGAGCCGGCGGCAGGTGGGCGCAAGCGCGTCGTCGACCTGCTTGCGCGTGCGGAACGGCAGGAACTGTTCGAGGCGTGGGACAAGCTGGCGGAAAAGCCTGCGGTCCAGCCGGTGCGCGGACCGGAAACAGGCCTCGTCATGGTCCGCGGCCGCATGGGCGGCGGCGGTGCGCCTTTCAATCTCGGTGAAGTGACAGTGACGCGTGCCACCGTGCGCCTTGCATCCGGCACTGTTGGGCACGCACAGGCACTCGGCACAGATCGCGAGAAGGCACGGCTTTCCGCCATTTTCGACGCGCTCTGGCAGGAGCCGGCCACCCAGCACTTCGTCGAGCAGACACTTCTCGCGCCGATCGCAGCGCGCGTGGCCGCAGCCGAGGGCCGCAGGGCCGACGAGACGGCCGCGACCCGCGTCGATTTCTTTACCATGGTTCGCGGAGACGACTGATGAGCCTCAAGACGGAAGCCCCCAAGAATGATGCGTTGGCCGGTGGCTTTGCTGAGCCGGTCTTCCACGCACAGAGCGTATTCAAGCTGATGATGGAGGCGATGGCGCGTCCGGGCCTGATCCAGACCGTCGCTCCCCACGCCGCGCCTCCGGCGCCGCTCGGCGTTGCGGCTGGCGCAATCGCGCTGACCCTCTGCGATCACGACACCCCGGTCTGGCTGTCTGCCGGGCTTGCAAGGTCCGCCGTGCCGCAATGGCTCGGCTTCCACACCGGCGCGCCGCTTACATCAGAGAAGGCCGAAGCGCGCTTTGCCTTCGTCGAAGCCGGTGTGACGCTGTCCTCCTTCGGGCTCTTTGCCGCCGGCACGCAGGAATATCCCGACCGCTCCACGACCCTTGTCATCGAACTGGCGGATCTCGAAAGCGGCAGAAGGCTGGCGTTGATGGGACCGGGCATCAAGACGGTGACTGATATCGCGCCCATCGGTCTGCCCGATACCTTCCTGCGGCTCTGGACGGAGAACCGCGCACTCTTCCCGCGCGGCATCGATATCGTGCTGACCTCCGGCCGCCGGTTCCTCTGCCTGCCGCGCACCACCAAGATCACCGCAACGGAGATGTGACCCATGTATGTTGCTGTCAAAGGGGGCGAGGCCGCCATTGCCAATGCCCATCGCCTGCTGGCGGATCGCCGTCGCGGCGACCGTTCGTTGCCGGCTATCGGTATCGATCAGATCGTCGCGCAGCTGGCGCTGGCCGTCGACCGCGTCATGGCCGAAGCCTCGCTCTACGATCGCACGCTCGCGGCTCTCGCCGTTCGCCAGTCGCGGGGTGATATGATCGAAGCGATCTTCCTTCTCCGCGCCTACCGCACGACGCTGCCGCGCTTCGGCTATAGCAAGCCGATCGACACCGCCCGCATGGAGATCGAGCGCCGTGTCTCCGCCACCTACAAGGATCTTCCGGGCGGCCAGCTGCTCGGCCCGACCTTCGACTATACGCATCGCCTTCTCGACCCGTCGCTGTTGACCGACGAAGCCGTCGGGGAGCCGACACTCCGCGATGCCGAAACCGGCCGTGTCATGCGCGTTTCGGAAATCCTCGCGCAGGAAGGCCTGATCGAGGGCGACGGCGAGATGCCCGAGGATCACGAGATCGGCGACCTGACGCGCGAGCCGATGGAATTCCCAATGACCCGCGATCTACGCCTGCAGGCGCTGGCTCGCGGCGATGAAGGCTTCCTCCTGGCGCTCGGCTATTCGACCCAGCGCGGCTACGGCCGCAACCATCCCTTCACCGGCGAAATCCGCATCGGTGAAGTCGAAGTGGAGTTCGATGTTCCTGAGCTCGGCTTCGCGGTCTCGTTCGGCACGATCCAGGTTACGGAGTGCCAGATGGTCAACCAGTTCAAGGGTTCGTCCAAGGCACCGCCGCAGTTCACCCGCGGCTATGGCCTGGTGTTCG
>Ga0123342_1010025_pt1 | contig 11023 bp, 6 predicted proteins | sample Turbeawhitnodule_FD_89960 | JGI IMG/M metagenome (GOLD analysis project Ga0123342, IMG submission 89960) | Root nodule microbial communities of legume samples collected from Mexico - Turtle bean Mexico white nodule | ecosystem: Host-associated > Plants > Roots > Nodule | place: Mexico: Nepantla... | reverse complement strand
GTATGTCATTTATCACTCTGAGAGCTGACCACCCGCTTTACTGACTTGAGCGTCGGAGTGCCTTCGCAGGTACCCCCACCATCCGGTGTTCAGCCGAGGCCGAGGGCCGAAGGAGAAGCAGGAAGGCGAAGAGAACCCCAGCTCACTACCCAGTCACCTGACCGACCGAAGGAAGGAGAAGAAGACTTCAATAGTTCTCTAGGTCCCATCTCCCTAGCAGGAACAGGTGCCTTTGTTTTGTTTATACTATTGAGAATAATAGAAACAATCTTAATCCAAATGTGTTTTTCTCGGATTTAAATTAAGAGCCAAGGGTTATGTTGTTGACATTAACACCAAAGATATTTTCATTTCACATAATGTTATTTTTCATGAACATATATTCATTAAAACTACTATATCTATAAAAACAAAATAATGTTAGATGTTGAAGTAAAGACTTTAATTTTTTTTAGTGAACTGATGCATAATTCATGTTTTGAAATTATTCTCATGCTGAAAATAATTAAAGAGTAAAAACTGAAAATTGGAGAAGATATATAAGATCTCGAAAGAGTTCATCCTTCTTAGATGATTATCATCATTAACTTGCCTCTTGAACACAAAAGATTGAAATTCATAAGGTAAAAAGGTATGTTATTATATCAATTATGTATTATCTTATAAAAAAATATTTGTTAGACACTTGCAATATAATTTTTCTATATCATGTCACACTAAACCTCACCTTCATATGAGGAGTCAATTATTTCACCTAAATGGATCAAGGCCGTGACAAAATTAAAGCTCTTAAAAAGAAACAACACATGGTATGTTACTGAATTACCACTAGGAAAACTCTCATTAGTTGTAAATGAGTATACAAAATAAAGTATGAGGCAAATGGAGAAATAGAACACTACAAGGCACGCCTCGTTGCTAATGGTTATAGCCAGATTGAAGGAATAAACTACCTTGGCACATATTCACGATTGCGACACTCACCATAGTCGGTCTTTTTCCAACTCTTGCAGCAACCAAGAAATGACACCTTGAACAGTTGGATATCGACAACACCTTCTTACATGGAGATTTAACTAAAGAAGTATACATGGTCTTATCACAAGGAAGTAATCCTACATAGTCTCATCAGGTATGTCGATTAATGAAGCGATACAAAAAATTTGTTTGAAAAAAATAACACGGCTCATGATATACAAGGACATCGAAGGATCATAGGACGCCTTCTTTACTTAACCAACACCAAACCCAATATATGTTTTGTCAACCAGTTCCTCATCCAGTTTTTGTAGTCTCCATCCAAACTTCATCACCAAATTGTTCATCGTGTTTTACGCTACATTAAAGCTTCTTCATCTCAAGGTATTTTCTTCCCTTTTGATATTGATATTCAACTTAAGTTTGTCATCAATTCTTATTGGGCTTCATGGCCAAGTTTTTCATCGTGTTTTATGTTGCATTAAAGCTTCTTCGTCTTAAGGTATCTTCTTTCCCTCTATATTGATATTCAACTTAAGTATTTCATCAATTCTGATTGGGCTTCATGTTCGGATAATCGTTGATCCACCACCAAATTTTGGATCTTCCTCGAAGCTTCTCTTACATCATGAAAGACTAGGAAATAGAGCATTGTTTCACGCTCATCTTCAAAGGTCAAATACATGGCTCTTACTTCCACCACAGGTGAGATTCAGTGACTGAGTTATTTACTACAAGATCTGTATATCACTAATAATTCTCCTGCCAACCTTTATTATGATAATCAAGCCGCAAGACATATTGTAACAAATGCAAGCTTCCATGAACATACCAACACTTCCATGAACATACACCAACACTTTGACATTGATGTCATGTGGGTTGTGAAAAATTACAGAGTGATTGGTTTCATCTTCTTCCTATACAATTCATTCATCAAGATATTGATGTCTTTACTAAGTCTCTTGATCATAATACTTTCAACAAACATGTTTTCAAATTAGGAATTTTAAATATACACCATCTAGCTTAAGAAGGGTGTTAAGTTGTATTCATGTTACTTTTGGGCTTTTGGTTGTTTAAACTTATTTTTATCTTCTACATGTTGTATATATACGTGACTTTGCTTTGCAATGGCAAGTGAGTACAAACAATATTGAGTCTTCTTTTTAGTCTTATGTTTTCTTCTCTACATAAAGTTTTCTTATCTCTTCTTTCCTCCACCTCTTTTTCTACGTGAAGATTTGTTACTTTTAGTTTGTCTCTCAGCTGCCGAGCACATTTGTCATAGTAGTCATCCTCCATTAAAATTTAAACAGGTGTAATCCAACCTTGTCAATTAAATTGTGTTTTGTATCTTTTCGATTGATTCATTTTCCTCTCTTTAAATTGACTAATTCACTATTTAGGCATAAACAAAAATAAACACAGAAAAAAATGATATATTATATAAATAAATAAATTTTACAATAAAATAAAATGAAATCATTTATATAAAAAAAATATGCATAATGTGATTATGATTTGGAACATGTTTGAAATCATAATCAATTATATTTGTTATTTACCTATATATATTTTTTATGTTATATATATTATTCTTTTATTATATTTTTATATTATAATAAAATAAAATATTTAATATTTTATTAATTCAAATTTTTTGCATTATAAAATATAATAAATAAAATAGAAAACATTAAAATAATAAACAATTAAAATAAAATATTAAAATGGTGAATAAAATAAATTAATCTATACTTATATTTTCTAAAGTAATTTATTTTAATATATTTATATTTTAAAATATAGTTTTTTTATTTATTAGGATTCGGTAATAACTTTTTATTTTAACTTAAAATTTGCATTAATTTTAATTTATAAAAAAATTACATCAATTATTTTTTAAACATATAAAAAATTTATTCTATTTTATTAATTGCATCTGTTAAAAAAAATCACAACTTCATTGTCTCCTCTGTTTATGTTTTTTTTTTTTAAATTTCTTTGCACTGTCGCTTTATTCTACACAATTAGTCGTTTTGATTTTCACTTCAAATAACAGTAAACCGTAGCCATTTTTTTGTGTTTTTTTTTTTACTGAAGAGTGAGTATCTGGTTTGGTGACGGTTAGAGAGCAATGAAGGCGTTAGGCATTGTCGTTGGTGCTGCCCCATTGCCCCTGGTGTGTTCGAGTGGTCGGAACCATCGTTTTCGCGTTTCCTTTTCTTCTTCTTCGCCGGGTTTCAAAACGGTGTGTATCTTCTACATTTGGTTTTCATATTCGTGCTATGAAATTTGGTTCGGGCTATGCACGATTCCCATATTCCTAAATTGAATCAGGTGGAACAAGTGGGAATTGCAGCTGCTAAACCTGAATACAAGCCTGGGGTGTTTGATGACATGTTTCTCAATTTGTTCCGCAACAAATTGGTACAGGTAAAGAAAACCTTGTGGAGTCCTCTTCTCATGTGATGCTTAATTTACAGTAGTATAACAGGAGGTCGGGTGGGACTCAAAGGAACCTGGATATGATGGACTAATTGAAGTTGCGCATCGTCTAATGATGAAGGGCACTTCCAATTCTACTACCGTGGAAGCAGCGGTATTTCAATTTCTCTCAATTACCCCTTTTCAGAAATGTTCTTATACGCTATATCATTTTTCCTAAACTGTTTGCCCCTTAGAACTAGAATTGTATTAGTATTTGGCTCCTTTAAGATGAGAAAGTGTGTAACAAATAGATTGCCGATTAATTTGATTAAGCATGTCGAATAGGAGAGTTGTTTATGGAGGTCTTACAAGTTTTTGTGCAGTTTTACAATTCAAGCAACTGACAATTGACGTGACCATGCTTATATAAGAAATTAAGAATTGTTGTTTATAAGCAATATTCTTATCAGAGTTCTCAATATTTTTGAGATAATTGCAGGACGTGTATAAGAATTTTACTTAAATTTCACGTGGCATTGTAGGACTCACCGAAAAGTGAGTTAAGTTATTCCATTGTGGTGGCACTGTTGGAGATGTTATACCAGATATTGATTGATAAAATCGTTTCTAGTGAAGTACAAAAACAGTAAAACTTTTCGGCTCAAATGAAACCTAAAAAGCTTGTTAGGTAAAATTGAAAATTTGTTTTGCATGTGATTTTGTTTGAGCTAATTTTGTATTAAAAGTTTATTAGAAATTGAGGTCATGTTGTCTAATATGGTTTGTTATAAATTTATTGTCCGAAAGTAAGTTCGGTACCTGTGGTGACTTGTGTCAGGTACGAGTATTGAGGTCTCTGTTCCCTCCATATCTTTTGGAGCTCTATAAAATGCTCATAGCTCCCATAGGAGGAGGCAGAATTGCCGCTATGATGGTTGGTGAGTCTGATAAGATATATTTCATTTTTCAATTCTTCTAGATGAATCCCGAATCTTTGTTCCTGCCTGATGTTCCCCTCAACGTTGCAGGCTAAGAAATTGATTAGATATCCTAAAACGTTTCTGTTTTGAAGCAAGGGTTACTGTACTGACTTGCCAATGGCTCATGGGCCCTTCCAAAGTGAATTCTGTAGATCTACCAGATGGAACATCATGCAGTAGTGGGGTGAGCACTTGTACTTTTCAATGTGTTTGATTCGTTTTTGAGCGTTGGTGAAATAATACCAAAAAATGCTGTAATATTCAAAGCAGTGTATATGTAAAGGTAAATGTTACTTTGATAACGGCAAATGCAGTAGTTTACAATTGATTTAACCAATACAATTTTAAAATTGGTTCATTTCAATAAAAAATCGTTTCTCTTTGTAGTTATAATGCATGATTGTCAATATATCATCATCACCCATATGTAAATCTTGTAGGTGTATGTGGAAAGATGCAGGTATCTGGAGGAAAGCAAGTGTGTTGGTATTTGTACTAACACCTGTAAGTTTCCGACACAGGTTAGTGATTCTTCAACACGCATGCTTGTTTTTATTTTATTTTATAAAGAGGTGTAAGCGTGTTATGCATGCTTGGAAGTTTTGCTTTCTCTTGATGAATGTATTGACTCTTTTCTATGTAGACCTTCTTCAAGGATCATATGGGGGTTCCATTACTTATGGAGCCTAACTTTCGCGATTACAGCTGTCAGGTAATATAAGTAATCTTTATTGAAGACCAACTTTGTACTTGTCATTACTCTCTTCTTTTAAAATTGCAGTTCAAATTCGGAGTTCTTCCCCCACAAGATGATGCCATCCTGAAGGAGCCATGCTTGGAAGCATGTCCAAACGCTTCCCGACGACGAATGGTGGCAAAAAATGTAGATGTAACTACATGCCCAAAGACATGAATACATTTTTCTTAGGCCTGGGGTTTTCACATTTATGTTCACTGTCCAAGGCCTCTTGTAGATTCTTGCACCTACATTTAATTGAAGAAGGAAATACATAGTGAGAACTCATCTTACAACTCATCCTTTTCCAATTAGATTAATTAGATTATATGGAGTGCTAATATTTTGTACTTGAATACATTGATATTTAATCTCCTTGGTTTATACATTTTAAGATAATGATATAATACGAAAACGTATTTTTCTTGATGGTTTAGGCCAAAATTTAAGTTAATTGTAGGGAAATCTAAGATGAGAAAATAATAGAGATCTTCATTAATGGGCCACAAACACTAGAGAGGCAAATTCTTCCTACACCTTACCAATTATGACCTGCACATTATCCACTTTCAAAACTATCCTTCATTTTGGATTTGAAAATTTGGAATTCAAAAAATATCTTATGGAAAAACAAATCTGGAATAGATTATTGTGTTCCGAAAATAAAATTTTGTTGAAAATCAAAATTTCGAAAAAGAAAAAAAAATCTGAAAATGCATTCTAGAAAATAATTTCTGAAATTCAGAAAATTGTTTTGGAAATCCAAATTTAGAAATATGTTCTAGAAAATGGGTTCCGAAAGTATTTTTATCCGTAACCCTCTTTTATTTAAAGGTATTATTTTCATTTCGCACCCCTCTTTTCTTTTATTTAAAGGCATTTTTTTCATTTCACATTTAAATCGGATATAGATTTAAATTTGAAAAGGTGGAAGGAGTAATTGCCCACTAAAAACTTGATAACATCTACAATCTAAAACTTGTATTATATTTATGAATCTTTAATACTTGTGTATTGTTCAAATTGTCCATTTTTTTTTACAATACAAAACATCAACCTATATTTGAACTCCAATTATCTATTGTTCAAGTGTAATTATTTTACACATTATAAGCTTCTTTGAGCGAAAATTCCTGTTTGTCAATAAGTACTCAATAATAAATTTTACTTATACTATTCTTCATCCCAGCCTAAATCCCTAGTAACCTAAATCCCTATTAAGAAGATTTTGTATACAAGAGTGACCTATTCTCAACTCCATTGTTTTTGTCTCAGCTGATCATTAGGTCTATCACTGACTTTGGTACCATTTTGTCAGAAAATTATGTTGGAGTTTTAAGTGAGTTATTTTCATATTGTCTATATGTATAAATTAACCAAGATATAAATGACAAAGATTTACAAACCTTTTATGTTAAAGATTTGGGTTAATAGTCCTGTTATATTCTCTTATGTGATTAGTTGATGATCCATCTGTAATGACCTTACTCATTAGACTTTTAAACATTAATTATAACTTTTTATAAAGTAAAAGAGTAACAACCTATGCATTAAGAATTTTTTCACATTAGTCATCATCTTTTGTATTCTTTATTTCAAAAGGATTTTTAAGAAAAGATATTTTTATACTTGTGTAAGTCAACTGTTGTTGTGGCAAATATTTGTTTGTAATAACTTGATTATAGTACAACTTTTCAAAGAGTTGACTGAAAGAAAATTTAACATAGTTAAACTACAGTGAATCAATGTAAACCAAGCATTTATATTTCTTGTTCTATTACATGTGTAAATTATGTTTACCGCTAATCTCTTATACACAAGTTTTCATTGAACCACTAGATGATAGTTAATTAGATAGTTTACTAGTTTTTAATTCCCAATCAAGCTTTACAAAATGTATTATACTCTATTAAGCTCTTTTTTTTAAGTTAAATATTTTTAAGTGAAATTAGAAAAATGAAAAAGATATTAAAAACAATTATAAATGGATTGTATACACATAAATGTTGAGGCAAATTCTCCCTCCACCTCAATATCTTCCTCCTACACCTACATATTAATTATGAAAAGTCAGTTTTAACCTTTTTAAAAAAATTAAATAACCTTAAATCAAGCATAACCTCACATTTTTAGATAATCTCAGTTTCACTCACTTACCTCCCTTTTAACTGTAACACTTTTATTATTCTCCAACCGCAACGTTTCAGAAAGTAGTTCCATCATTTGACATGTTTTAATGTACTACATCGAAAAAATCCTATCAAGAAAATAACTATTGTTGCACTTGCAATGGTTTAAACAAGTAAATATAAGTGAAGGGTCCAAATAATAATAATAATATATACACATAGGCTAAAAACAAAGGAACTGGGTTTTTTCTTTGTTAAAACATATGGCTATATTAACAAATACTTCACTAGCTCAACTCAAACGCTATTAATGATATTGAATGGAAATTGATTCATGACATCTCAATTCATATATTTTATTTAACTCATTAGTAATAGTTATGTTTTTATCCCCACCAAAAATCATTTACTTATCCGTTAAACTAATAAATAATATTAATAATTGCTGAAAATCTTACATCGACTAGAGATAATAGTACATATAATCACAAATCTCATTTTATAAACCGATTTTATAAAGTTGAGTTAACTTAAAAGTGCACTTTCTAACAAGATATTAGAGAGTTATGAAAGAATGATTGTTTGTGCAAATAAATAAATAATGACTAACTACAATTTAGTTCATATAAAGAATTTCTAAGTTTAAAAACTTGTATTGGATGAGAAAGATTAAGGTCTACGTGAGGAGTCATGTAAATTTCTTCATCAAGATCGCCATGAAGAAATGTTATTCACATTTATTTGATGAAAACATATCCCTAAACACTTGCTAAAGATAAAATAATCAAATGATAGTATTTTTAACAATTGGAAAGAAAGTCTCAAAATACTTAATATCTTTAGTTTGATTACAACCCTTGGCAACTAAACAAGTCTTATACCTATAAATGGTGTCGTTTGGTTTATATACTTAACTTTAAAAACTCATTTACACCCAATATGACACTTTATGAGAGACAAATCCACCAAAGACCAAGTTTCAAGTTTCATTATCGCCCGTGCACTGATATTTCAATATCAATTATTTATTTTTTTTGGTCATTTGTTGTCAAGCACTCTCTTCATTTTAAAGTTCACTTTCTAATAATGATGTTTGGATATGATTTTTATAGAGAATTTAAAATAAAATTAAAAATTAAAAAAATTATACATAAATTAAAAAAAGTAAAAATTTAAAAAAATATTATGAAAAAGTTTATACAAAATATTTTGTGTGTAAACTAATTTTAGCTTTTAAATGTTTTTTTCATAAAAGTTGTATAGATTTTTTTTAATAAACCTTGTAGGAAAAAGCTTGTGTTCATTAGTGTTAGATTCTTATCAAAGAAAATGACCTAAATTTTTTTTTTATATCAATAAATCATTAACGTTATATATAAGAAATTAAAATATTAATATTTCATTAAACAAAAAGGAAACTTAAAATAAAAAATTTGTGAATATTCATTCTTATACATCTTCATACTTAATGTAAAAAGAAAGTCATACTAAGAATCCTAAAATAATTAGGTTTATTATTCTATAGACTATTTTATGGCTAACTTTTTTAAATATTTATTCAAAATTTGATTTGTGGGTATCCAAATAATTTAAGAGTTAAAATAAAATTATTTTCGCTTTTAAAATATGACTATATTTTTGTTGTTATAATCATAGATAAAAAACATTCATTTCTAAATTGTTTTTTAACGACTTTACAATACCTATAACAAATATCAACACAAATCATTTAGACATTTCTCTACAGGAATACATATCTCTACAGGAATAGAATACATAGTTGTCAATTATAGATATGTTTATTTTATAATTTATTGATAATTGACATTTATATATATATATATATATATATATATATATTTATATTCACTTTCTAAATTATTTTAAATATGCATATAATTTATTCTAATTCATTGTTTTATCCGTTAAGAGAATTCCATATCTACTCATAGTCATTACAATATATATTAAGTCATAAATACATTACATATTAATTTTTTTATGTAATTTTTTAATACTAACAAAATTAAGAATTTATCTATATATACTTGGGGAGAAGTTTATCTAAATATATTTAAATAAAACAACACATCAAATTCGGTCAATCTAAGATGTAAAAAAATGTTGTAATAGGTTAGTGTCTTAAGTACATTTCAATATTAAGAAAAAGTAGTTTTTGAGTTTTAAATGACAAATAGTTGAATTGACAAAAAGAATATATTAATTTAAGATCAATGTTTTAAATTTTAGATCTCCGTTTCGTAGCACTTTTAAATGTTTGTGTTGTCTTTTACTGATACTGGAATCTTGTGTGATATGTGGCCCCATAGAAACTTACATCTTGGTGAATCAATTTCAATATGTTCATCTCCCAATTAAGAAACACAAAAATCCTAACACTTTTGTTCTAAATTTCTCCAAAATCAAAATTGGTCATCAAGTGGTATGATTAACAGAGCTTTGTCCCATCATTGTCGAATCTCTTGGCCTAATCTACCTCACAATCACAATCTCTGTCATCAAACTTTGGGAGGCCTCAGTTTCAAACCCAAAGAACCCACTTTTGAAATTGAAAAAGAAACACCAACTGTTCTGTTCTTGTGCTGAAAAGGAGAAAAACATCATCCGAAAACATCATCGACAAACCTATAAACGTGACGAGAAAAACAAACACTATTGTTGACAACTTCGTCGGAAAAGGCTTTCATTCCCAACGCGACTCAAATGGTTTGAATGACTCGCGGTAGGATTAACCAAAATCTTACACAAACCATAAGTCAAAACTACATCAGTTATTATATATTATTTTATGATAGAGATGACTATGGCAAATAACTTTTAAAACATAATTTTTTTTAAAACTTAATTTTAAACAAAAATAAATAATAACAATTAAAAGAATAAAAAGTCATATTATAAAATATAGTACAAATGTCTGATATGATATTTATTATATGTATACAAATTTCTATGATCTTAGTAATGAAAAACTATGAAACAAGTCATTTAAAAAAAATGAAATTATTTATTTATTAGATACGGAATTCACACATGACCACCCAAATAGTATAACATATGGGGAAGGTGAATATATATACTAGTATTTTTTATCTGTAAAATGCACAAGAACTTTTAGGGTGGAATTAAGTGATTATTAATATAAAATGCACGAGGTCATTTTATCTGTAAAATTCGTTTTTGGATAAATATCATGTCATCATTTTATCAATGTTTTTGTAAATAATAAGAGTGATGAAATAATATTTTTCTATAAATCATTAACTTGCAATCTTGTTTCAGTATATAGACCATTTGTTTGAGTAATATTTTTTAAAAATATCACACGTACAAAAACTTTTAACTTAAGTTAATGATTCAAAATTTCTAAATATTTATTTTGATTTATGAATTATTATGTAAATCATTCATCTTGAATAATTTATCTTTATCTTATTAATAAGGTGATAGAGGCGGCGAGTGAGTAAAGAATAAGAGAGACATAATAGATGGAAAATAAGAGAATAGTAACTGACTAAGGTATTAGAAAAACAAAATAGTGAGTTTTAGTTATTTTTTATATAAAATTTTCATGCTAAACATCACTACCTCAAACAACAATAATATACCATTACATAAAAAAAATATTATTATTAAAAAAAAGAAATAAAATATAAAAATATGAAAGATTAGACCAAAACTTATATGTTAAAAAAACAATACAAAGGTAGACTATACCTAAGTTAGTAATTCAATGAACACATTGTGTT
>Ga0123342_1010024_pt1 | contig 11023 bp, 5 predicted proteins | sample Turbeawhitnodule_FD_89960 | JGI IMG/M metagenome (GOLD analysis project Ga0123342, IMG submission 89960) | Root nodule microbial communities of legume samples collected from Mexico - Turtle bean Mexico white nodule | ecosystem: Host-associated > Plants > Roots > Nodule | place: Mexico: Nepantla... | reverse complement strand
GGTCTAGGACTTACTACGCCTTACTCCTTGGGTGTTTTGGTCTGAAATTTTTACCAGACGTTCGTCACTGTGTCTATTGAGTTTTGGCTGAGATTTGAGGCCCAGATTCGTCCCACAAGATTGACAATAAAATTTTATTGATCACTGGCAGGGCTGAAAGGAAGGTTCGTTTGTGTGTGAAACTGTTTATTTTTTTCGTGGGCGAATACTCATTTGTTTGACCTGAAATTTGTCGCGTTTTGTCCCAAATTCAGTGGAGATTCTTACGTGGAATTTCAGGAAAAAAAATATTTCGGGAGAATTTTTCAGAAATTTTGTGCAAACCAAGGTTATCCTCTACCAAAACTTGTGAAATTTCGCCCTACTTTCGGCAATTTTTATTCTGGGTCCGTATTGCGCTGAAAAAGTTCACACAATTATTTCCATATGTTGTTTGCACCCAGGTAAGGAGGCACGTCCATAAAAGAATCACAAAAAGGAGATACGGGGAAGAAAATTCAGGACATTTTGTTTTCGGAAAACCAGTTTTGTTCGCTCTCGGTCTGGGACTTACTACGCCTTTCTCCTTGGGTGTTTTGGTTTGAAATTTTTACCATACATTCGTCACTGTGTCTATTGATTTTTGGCTGAGATTTGAGGCCCAGATTCGTCCCACAAGATTGGTAATGAATTTTTTATTGATCACTGGCAGGGCTGAAAGGAAGGTTTGTTTGTGTGTGAAACTGTTTGATTTTTTTCTTAGGCAAATACTCATTCGTTTGACCTGAAATTTGTCTCGTTTTGTCCCAAATTCAGTGGAGATTCTTACGTGGAATTTCAGGAAAAAACTATTTCGGAAATTTTTTTTGGAAATTTTGTGCAAACCAAGGCTATCGGTATCAAGGCAAGTTAAATTGGATTGTGTTTGGCCCAAGTCAAGATGGGATTAGGTTAGGTTGACTCCCACATTAGGTTGGATTGGGCTCGAGAAAACCCATGTTAGGTGGTTGGGCGTAGCTAAGGTTAGACTGAGTTGAACTGAGCCAAGGTTAGATTGAGCTGAAATTAGATTGAGTTGGTCTCGACTGTGTTTAGGCCAAGTTGTGTTGAGTTAATTTAAGTCGAAAAAGGTGTAGTCGAGTTGAGGACCTAAGTAATGTAAGATTAGATTGGGTTGAGCCGAACCCAAGTCAGGTTAAGTAGAGATAAGACCAAACAAGTTAATTTAGGTCTCAACCTCACAATTAAGTTACTAATAATAAAAATTAATTAAGAATAAATTTATAATAAATATAAAATATTTAAGAATTAATTTATAATTTATAATATTTTTAGAAATTATTCAATTCTGAAAAGTATTTAGAATTTAATTTGAGTCTTAAGCTATGTCAAACTCACATTAATTTTGATTTTAACTTATTTTATATGGGACATTGACAATTGAAACTTTTTTTAATCCACTTATTTAGTGGATCAATAAAAAACCTGGTTGGTTTTAAAAGGGAATTATATCGTTACCTCAACTATAAATCAAATTAATAACTTTACTATAAATCATCACAAAAAAATTATGTTATAACAACCATCCAATTTACATATACCAATAGCAGTCATAACAAAATGTTCTTTCTTTGAATTTTTTTAATTAATTTATAAAATTGCTTGAAATAAAAAAATATTTATCAATTAGTTTTCAATAAATTTTATAGTCAATAAATATATTACATATTTTATTTTATATTAACTTTTGCTTAAAACATATTGAAACTTGAAGAATAAAAGTTTGGACAAAATGGCCCTCTTTTATTGAGTTTTATGAAAGGAACATAGGGTGTTGAAGTTTTGAAGGAACGTATATTTTTCTTCTTCGCATATATTTTGTCAACAAAATGAAGATTCAAACTAAATTAACAAACCAATTTCCTTGCTCTATAAAAAAAAGTAGAACAGAAAAACAATTCACGAAACAAAGTTTCCAAAAGAAAACAAAAAGTCATGCTCGAATAATCTCTCCCAGCATTTTCACAAACAGGTCATATATAATAAGCAAAAAAATTAGAAAAACAAACTAATATATGATAATTTCAAATTACTAATTAAAATAACAAAATATGAGAATAAAATTTGAATTAGAAAATCAACAAATGAATTCGTAAATCAAATAATAGCCCCCGAACACCACCATTACAATCTCCCCTTTTAATTGTGCTGCTAAAAATCTAATTCATACTCATTTTTTTATATTGATATTGATATATATATATAATTATTTTAATTGATACTTTTTTTTGTCAATTAACTGTAATGAAATATTTTATACGATTATAAAAAATATTTTCAATTAAACCGTTCTCTAAAAATTTAAATTAAAAGTTTCAAGGGCCTGTTTTAATAACCATAATTAGAAATTTCCAAAGACGAAACGTTAGCTGGTTTGATTCCGGGTTCGTGAGGGTTACTGATTTGATTCCTAGTTCGTTCTGTTTTCTTTCCCTATCGTTATTAATAATTAATAATAGATAAATACTCATTTTAAAAAGATATCCAGCTATCCATTAAATGCAAATACAAAATTTAATTGTTAATTTTCGAAAGCCTTAAAAATTTAAAGAGAAACTAAAAATAAAATAGCGAAAAAAAGCTTCTCGAGGGTAAATTTTGAAAACTGAAAGTGTAACTATGCTAATTCTTCATACCAGTGGAGGTAATTTCATTTCTCTCCAAAAGTTTAAAAAAAATTGCAAATCCATTTGAATTTAATTTTAAATAAAATTTAGTGAGCATAATTTCGTTTTATTGCATTGATCATCTTGTCCTCATTGATTTTAGATATGTTCTCCAGAGGAATTTTTTTTTTTGGTGGAACAAATGAGCTTACTAATGTGAAAATTAGGACATTTGAAATTATAATTTTACATCTTAATTATTTCAAACATAATAAAAACTAAGATGGGTTTGACAATTGATATTTTAGTCTTAATCTTTGTATATATAAAATTAAACTGTAATTATTGCGTTAAAATAATTGACTGGTGTATAATATTATCAATGGGCATTTGGTCTAGTGGTATGATTCTCGCTTAGGGTGCGAGAGGTCCCGAGTTCAATTCTCGGAATGCCCCCCAATTTTTTGTAATTTCTTTCACACATTGTAACCTTTTTAACTGAAGGATTGTACTTTTCATTAAGCAACGAAATACACAGAAAGATCAGAGTAGTGAATAAGGAACTTCCTATTCATAACAGCACCTACAATAATAAACATAGCCTATAAATATATATATATCTTCTTTACGTTTATTCCCTCTAAGTATACTTGCAGTTACCGTAACCTGTAGACAAAACAAAATGAACACACAAAACATTATTCTAACAATAACTTCAAATGAACACACAAAACATTATTCTAACAATAACTTCAAATGAACACACAAAACATTATTCTAACAATAACTTCAAATGAACACACAAAACATTATTCTAACAATAACTTCAAATGAACAGAGAAAACATTATTCTAATAATAACTTCAAATGAACACATGTTATAAGGGAACATGTAATATTAATAACTTACTTGGGTCATTCACAACTACGAGACCAGATCCTGAGAAGTAACAGTTCCAACCATTTCCACCATTGTATGCATAGAACTGATTCATGACAACAGAAGCATGGTTCATCAGATTGTTGGGGTCGAAGCAGGATCCACCTGGCTGGATCATCTTGCAATCACCCAAGAGATTGCAAGCATATTCAATGTTATTTTGCAGTTCAGAATCACTTGATGAAGGTTTTGCCACACACCAACTCTTCTGGGCTTCCTGTATTTAAAACAAACTATCAGCTTTCATCAATATTTAGATATCAAAGATACTTAACTAAGGTGATGAGTTTTCACCAATCCATAAGCAAACTTCACATGCCCTCCTGCACAAGTCAACCAATTAATCACACATTTAAGATGGTCAAAACAATGTAAAAGTTCATGCAATTCTAAGCAATATTGTGGAGGGTATTGGAATTTAGTCAACGAGTAAAGAGAAGTTGTACTAGCATATTATATATAGAGATAATATAAACTTTGTGTGGAAATTGTAAAAGGATCATTCACATAGAAGGGAACTTTAGGGTGCAACCCAAGAATTTATTACCCAAGTTGTTGCATGAGAACAGGAGTAGAGGAAAAATAAAAAGTAAGACAAGTGAGGCTGTTGATTTGGCCATGTTGTGTGTGCTTTGAATTTGTAAAGAGCCAAATGGTGCTATTTCCCTTTGAGAGGTGGTGGTGTAATGTGAACTGAAAGGGCATGGTATAAATAGAAGAATGGCAAGATAAATTATTGTTAATTACCCATCAGTTTTAAACCAATTATTAACCCATTAATTAGATTACATAGCGTTAAAGCAGTTGGAATGTAATAACAATAATAATAAGAGAATTTTACAGTTTGTAGGAAGATGAAAGGATAACTATAATAGGTAGTAATTAATTTAGAAGTTAGGAGAATAGGAACAGACGAATGCATGTTTTTTCTGCAAATATACTTTGAAGGGAAAGAGTTGCAGCAGAAGAAAAACTCTATATAAGTATATATGTATATGTTGATTATTGATGAGATGATGATGCTTATTATCTAATCGCTAGCCTCACAGTAAATAGAAGCATAGCATGTTCATAGAAGAATGAAATTTCAAAGATACACATGCTTTTGTTTTTCTGCATGCATACTTGGAAAGGAAAAGATTGCAGCTCAAGGAAATTTCCATGAATATATAAATTCAATTATTCATGATTATAGTTATTATCAAATCGTTATTCTCCTCCATCAACCATCAAATGCAAATATTTTGATTTTGATATCTTCATATTCCTTTTTCTTATTATTGCATGACGTAAATAGAAATATTCCAATACACGTACTCCCAATAAGGAAAATCATTTTTTTCTGTATTATAATAATAATAATAATTATAATTATTATTAGACCCTCTATTACTGCAATTTTAAAATATTTATACTTGGATATGTTATCTTATAAAAAAAAATATGGTACATTATTATTATGACACCTCATATTTAACTAGCTCATCCATAACTTGTTTAAATGATTAAAAAAGTTAAACAGATCATATTTTTATATTTTAATCCTTGTTTTAATAATTAAAAAAGTTAAAAAAAAATCACATTTTTTATATTTTAATTTTCACTTACTTTTATTCCAAATTAAAATATTGATTTTTAGATATCTTATTTTATATCAAAACAATAGCCACCATAATTACGCATCATATTTGAGTAAACTAAAGCATAAATTTATTTCAGCGGTGAAAAGATTAACCAACACGTACACTAACTTTTATTTCAAATTAAAATATTAATTAATTTTTTTATTAAAAGTAGTAAATGATTTTTTATTTATAAGCAACTACTTTTTAAAAACTTTCTATATATTATGTAGACTTGTTCCGTTCTAATGAGAAATTAAAATATTGTTTCTTAAAATAAGATACCTGCATTATAGATGCTTTTAAGGTAATTTAATTTTTTAATGTTCTTAATAAGAAAAATAATCATATAAAAAATTAAATATAATAAATGTATTCTTTATTTTTATATAAAAAAAAGTGTTGTGTTAACCTTGAAAATAAAATAGAATTCAGAAGGTTTTATTGAAAAAAAAAAGAATAAGAAAACAGAAAACAGATTAATAAATGAGTAAAAATACATGTATATATGGTTGGCCTGTAGTTCTACTTTGGTTTGTCAAAAGCTTCCTCTTACTCTCAAACTATTTTTTTAGGTTCTTAGACATAATAAGTGTCTTGAAAGTTGTCATAATATATTATGATCTCTCATATGTAAAAACAATCATAATGTTATGGTCTCTGTATGTGAACACAATTGTTGCACTATCAATATTGAGACTTATTAGTTTTTTTTTTTGGGGTTGATATTTTAGCTTTTATTATTAGTTTAAACTTTATATTTGTATAATTTGTTTAAAAGATTATATATTATATTGTTTCTTTACAAGAGTTTGGCTTGGCCTTTCATATTTTTTATATTTTTTTTCTTTTATATATTTTTTTATTTAGTGGCATATGATAAGTCTAATACTGAAATTTTAAGGTTCATAAGAATGTCTATCAAGTGTTTTTTTTATTAAAAATATATTAAAAACAAAATTTAAAAATATTAATGAAACTCAATTTCCTTTCTAATTATCTATTTTTTTTTTATCTAGCAAACTTAACTAAATCTATATATCCTCTTTATTTTCACTTTTGTATATTCTTTTTTCCTTCTCAAGTTGTCTCTTTTAACTTAATATTTATTAACTAAATATATCCTCTTTATTTTCACTTTTGTATATTCTTTTTTCCTTCTTATATTGTCTCTTTTAATTTAATACTTATTTTACAGCAAAAAAAATGTTGTTCTCAGTGCTTTTTGGAAATAGAAAGGAAACTTACTGTCAAGTACCTGCCATTTAAACATGTTGATTAAAGGTATTACAAAATATAATACAAATAACAAGGTTTAACTCAATTTTACAAAATTAATTTAATAAAATAATATTAAATTTATTTATATATTATAATTTAATTATATTTATGTGAAATTTTTAATTTTATTGGGAAAAAATAGTATAGTTAACAATAAATAAAGAGAAAAATGTATAATGGGTGAGAGTGGATTGTATCGAAATAGAAAAGTTATTTTGAATAAGTGTGAAGATAAGGTTGTTGTATATTCCAAAGATGTGATTGCTATAAAAATCATGGTAAAGTGAGGGCTAAAAGGGACCCTTTGAGCAAGAGATAAAAGATGGGAGAGATGAAACTAAAATTCTTAGGTGATTTGGAAGGAGATTTGTGATTCTAAGAATAAAATAAAAGAGGATTAGGGATGAAAGATATGAGTATTATGAAGGAAGCATTTCTAGCAAATTATTAGTGTAAACATTATTACAAAAAAGTATTGTGTAATCCCAAGAAAACCTAGAAGATGTGGTTACAATTTTCTTACCTTTTTTTATACTTCTCAAAATTATTTAAAAAAAAAAAAAAAGACTTTTTGGTAGATTATATATGTTAAACAATTATTATTATGTATGAATAATAATAATTTAAAAAATGAAACAATTACTTGATTAATTAATATATTGTGTTTTCAACAAGATTTCTTGATTGCTTTCAAATATTTAGTAAAAGAAATTGAAATCAAGATTTCTTACAAGCTTTGGGATGAAGCTTCTGAAAAGGTATTAGCTTGTTTTCTCATTTTTAATTTTCTTATTTTATCAAAAGACGAAATCAATTTTTTCTATGCTTTTTTTTTCTTACAGACTTTCACAATACATATGTTTATGGTAAGAGATAAGAGGAGAGAGTTATGAAATCTGAAGAGAAAAATATCTTAAAGATCTTTATTAATAGATCACAAGTTAATTAAGTAAAAGAAGTTGATATTATCTTTAATTTAAAATTTTATGGCAATAGACTGAAGTCAGAGTTTGAAAAAATAATGTGGAGTTTAAAGCAATTTTTTATAAAAACTTAAAATAATATAAATTGAAAATTTTATATTATTTTTATAGTTTTTTTAGTTGCAGAGTCTTCTATCAAAGATTTATAATTAATTGACTCTAATTTTTCATCCTTGATTAATTTATTCTACTTGTCTTGTAACATTAATATCAGTCTTAAATAAAATTTAAATAATTTAATTATGAATTTTTTACGAAAAAAACAATTTCAAGCATTGTCACGAGTGTTTTATAATAAGTAATCACAGATTTGAAAAAGATTTTGTCTAATATTTATTCTACATTATTAATGTTCTCTTAATATTAGTAATCGCACATTTGAAAAAAATATTCTCAATATTTTATAATTAGTAAATCTCATATGCTCCAAGAAAAAAAAATTAGTAGAGGTTATTTAACGGAAGTTAATATAATCTAGAAATTGATTTAATTAATTAAGATTATTTTAACTTTCATTGAGTTTCAAAGGTTATTTTAAAATCTTAGTAAAATAATTGAAGTTTTTTAACCTTCGTTAAATTTTAAAAATTTATTTTAAAACGACAAAATAACGGAGGTTGGTTTAACCTTCGCTAAATTTCAAATGTTTATTCTAAAACCTAAGCAAAATAATTGAAGTTTTTTAACCTTCATTACGTCCAAAGGTTTATTCTAAAATCTCAGCAAAATAACGAAGGTTTTTTTAATCTTCGCTAAATTTCAAAGGTTTATTTTAAAACCTCAGTAAAATAACAAATATTTTTTTAACATTCGTTTAATTCCAGAGATTTATTGTAAAACCTCAATAAAATACACCAGATTTTTCAAATTTCAATAAATAAATATAATTAAATCTATTTATAAATAAATAATTAAAAACTATATAGTTTCTAAAGTTTTAAAAAAAATATTTTAAAATCTAAACAAAATCCTTGGATAATAATTAACAACTAATCTTGGATAATAAGTATTTCAACAATATTTGTATATTTATTATGATTGATGGTAGTTGGTTTATATAATTTCTAGTTTTTTTTGTTACAAGCTCATACTTAAAAAAAAATCTAACTTGTTTTAGCATTTAATGTACGTATATTTTATGTGCAATTTTAGTTTTAGTTATAATTATTAATATTTAATTCTCGTAGTTTTGAAATATTTTAAATTAAGGCCTTTATTTTAAAATGCATCCTATAATTAATTCTGTAAAAGTGAGAAGTGATAAAGTTAATTTCTCGTAGCCAAAACACACATGGGTTTGAAGCCCGCATCTGACAGATAATGCAGTTATTTAGTATATATAAAACAGCTATAAACACAGTAAGGTGATGGAAGAAACAATATTAGAGTAAAAAGAAGACAGTGTCTTATTTAGTGTTTCTTTTCCTTAGATATAATAGACATAAGTGTAGAAGAATTGTGATTCTTTGCTAGAGTTGTCATCGGCATCCATTGAGCTTGTACCAGAGAGCAGGTCTACTATGGAAGAGAAAAGTAATTCAAACTATTGAAAAAATTACTTTCACTTTAACAACTCAATGTATTATTATTTTAATCATATTTCTTATATATTTTAATATAAATTATTAATATATATTATTACATGAGTTTAAAGTAGAAGTATTTTATTTTATGTGGATGTCAAACTATATTTTTTTAGTTAATAATAGTTAAAATCATAGACCAATTTCGCCGACACTTATTTTTCAACACACTGCCAACTTTAGATTAAAATCACTATCTCAAAAGAAACACTATTACATGATAATATGATGGCCAGACTTCCTGACTCAATGGTGATTTTTTATGAGCATACAATCAACTTTCAAATTTTAAAAATGTTCTTTATTCTTAAATTGGAAATCTGAAATTAAAAAATATATTATAAAAAAATTTAGAATAGATTCTTTATTTTAAAAATGAAATTATGGAATAAAATTAAAAAACCAAATTTAATTTTGAAAAAACAATTCTGGAATAAAAAAAATCATTCTTAAAAAAAATTATGGAAAATAAAATTCAGAAATTCCAAGAAAAAAATCCAGAAATTCTAAAAAAGAAATTTCAGAACTACGAAACTATTCTAAAAATCCAAATCTGAAAATATATTTCAAATATCAAATCTAAAATGTATTTTGAATCACCCTACCTTCTTATTTAAAAATAAAAATGACATTTTTATCGGTTGTAGGTTAAAACACATCAGTTGCAGGTTAAAAAACATCAGTTGCAAGAAACAATTGCCTCATATGATATGAAAAAACAGGCAACTTCAAAAATTAAACGGCTGGGTGGTAGATTCTATTCAAATTATTCGAGTGTAATTGTTGTGCTTCTAAAGGGTTTTTCACTACTCATGTCACCCCTTGAACTTGAACACAGTAAAGGTTTCTCAAATCCACACGTCTCAACCAATGTGCCAACTTTACATTTTTTCAATCATTTCGGCTTTTATTTGTGCAACTTGCATCGCATTAAGACATTATCTATAGCCAAGTTGTTTGGTGTCTTCACACACAACTTGCTGCAAACCGCGTTTGATGATATCCATGCATGTTCAGTTTTGCTTCTTATGGTTATGGCCTACTCTTTCATATTAAATCCCAGTACACACTATATTTGCTCCACTACTCACGCTCAACTTCTCAATTAACACGTTTTCATATTCTTAATGGCCAATGCCAAACTGCTTTCTGCTAAACGCTATAAAAGGACAAAAGCAGACGACTCTATGACAGTAGCTTAGCCAATATTCAACCCAGGGTCAGGAAAATCAACACGCATTCATCCAAATGCAATTTGCAATTAATCAAAACTTCGAGTTTTTATTATATTCGTTTACTTTTTGTAATTCCTACATATTATTAAACTGGCTTCTCCTAGTGTTAAGTTTTAAAAAACAACTTATTTATTTCTGGTTTGTAGCTCTATGGATAGCCATGCCAAATAGTATCTACCATGTGTACTGACTTGGCGTATTCTTTGTGGTGTCTCAATCAGTAGAAAATGCAACCTGATTCGTTATACCGGGATGACATCGTAAGTCAACTTTCAAATGCTCAATCCTCGTCCAAACAATGACGTTTTTTTTGTTCCAAGTAACATTAATCCCTGCTAAAGGTTTGACTTGCCTAGATGTCATTCAACACACTCTGTCACAGATGGGAGGCCATGCCTTTTGAAATTATTGGTGGATGAAAAATGAACATTATTTGTTATATATAAAGGCTTCACTCACTTCCATTTTAGTATCAGCAAACTGCAGTTGAATTTTCTACAATATTCCACAATGATGCTGTCCCTAAAGATTAGTTTGACTACAGTCGTTGTCCTTTCCATTGTATCCATAGTTTCCCATGCTGAAGCAAGCTTGGATGTTGAAATTGAAGCCTTGAAAGCTTTCAAGAACTCCATCACTGATGACCCAAGTGGGGCTCTAGCAGACTGGGTAGACACTCACAACCACTGCAACTGGTCTGGCATTGCATGTGACCCATCTTCAAATCAAGTCAT
>Ga0123342_1010023_pt1 | contig 11024 bp, 4 predicted proteins | sample Turbeawhitnodule_FD_89960 | JGI IMG/M metagenome (GOLD analysis project Ga0123342, IMG submission 89960) | Root nodule microbial communities of legume samples collected from Mexico - Turtle bean Mexico white nodule | ecosystem: Host-associated > Plants > Roots > Nodule | place: Mexico: Nepantla... | reverse complement strand
ATGGGGTGCTTCCAAATACAAATAGTTGATGGTGCTGTGTACAATGTTACATACGGATAAATTCGTATGTAGGTCTGCTTGTTAATTACATACGGATTTTACATACGGATTTATCCGTATGTAATTACATACGGATTTTACATACGAATTTATCCGTATGTAATTGCATACGGATTTTACATACGGATTTATCCGTATGTATTACATACGGATTTTACATACTGATTTATCCGTATGTATTACATACGGATTTTACATACGGATTTATCCGTATGTAATAACACACGGATTTACATACGGATTTTACATACGGATTTATCCGTATGTAATTACATACGGATCCAAAAATCCGTATGTAATAGTTACCTACGACAATTTTATATACGGATTTTTGTCCGTATATAATCCGTATGTAAATGGGTTTTATATACGGATTTTGTGTGTTACATACGGATATTGGCTGTATGTAATTTGAGTTTTTCTTGTAGTGTGTTAGACCCGAAGAAGTTGTAGAAGTGGAGGTTAGCAATGGTGTTAGACCCGACGACGACAATCTCGAGCCAAATGCGGTAGATGGAGTCAATGTCGTGCGAGGTTGGTGTAGACGATGTCGACGTGGGTGACGGTTGAGACATAGACGGTAGTGCACGTAGACATGGCAGAAGGACTAACGTTAATCAAATCGAGTTCGATGAAATTATAGATCTACTACGTAGTGTTTTATGTTTTGGCCATGAAGGGAAAGAAGATTAATGCATCGTTTGCTTCTATTGATTTCTTGTGCCTGCAAACAAATTGAAAGGCGATGATATAATACGTTTGTTTCTATAAATTTAAAGGGAAATGCGAGCGTGGATTCATGAAATTCACAAAAACAAATTTCTTTGCATATAAGAGTGTTGTGCGAAGAAATCCACATAATCACATACATATTTACATTAAAGTCCTTACTTATTCATAATATTTAAAATAATATTATAAAACAATAATAAATTTATAAACAATATTTATAATAAGAAAATTAATAATTTTTTTTATTTTTTTTATCAACATTTAGTTAATTAATTTATAATTTTAATTTTATTTAACTAAAATCTACACAAAAATAACTCATATTTTAATTTTTAATTTTTCTAAATATAAAGATAAATTTGTAATATTACCTTTTATACTATTAAAAATAATTCAAAATACTTTCATAACCATCATATCACCCACAAACTTCAATAAACTTTCTTCACACATCTACTTTAGTATACCTCAATCCAAACACACTAACTTTCTTCTCAAATCTTCACACATACACTCCCTCAAATCTTCACACATACACTCCCTCAAATTTTCACACTTTCACTCCTCAATCTAAACAAACTATAAAAGAGAAAATTCTATTATAAATAAAAAATTCATTTTTAATATATTTTATGAAAAATATATGATTATTATATATTAAAATTCACTCTTTCTATAATTTTTTAGAAGACAATTTAATGAAGTGTATTTTGATAATACAATTTTTTTATATATTATTATGTAATAATATCTTCTCAAGCGTGGCCTATACTTATTTTTTATTCATGATTTTTTAATTTATCCAATTATTTATTATAATATAATATTATTTATCCATTCCTATTTATATGTTCTTAACTTCGATTAAAACTTAAACATTTAATTACTTCTTAATCAAATTAGTTTATCTTAATATGGAGATGTGCTTTTATTTCTGAAATGGATATATGTACTAAATACTATACGCAGCACATGACATGTTCACAATTAATGAAATTTCTAGCCCTATATTAATGATTCTAATAATTCATTCCAATTGTTAAAAAAAACATATTCTCATTTTTTTCAAAAAGCAAATGTTGTAACTTTTTATTAATGGCTTAAAAAGAAAATTAAGGTAAATTGAAGTTTGAAGTATTGTAATGTAAAATTATTTAAATATTATTATATATTGAATAAATTACTCTAATTTGTTGTTAGTATAATACTGTATATTTAAACAATTTTTTTTTAGTATAAATGTATGTCTAAAAAGATAATCACTTAATCATATTATGGAAAATAATAATAAGGTAAATTGAATTTGCAAGTTCTGAAATATAAAATTACTTAAATACTAATATATACTAAATAAATCACTCTAATTTATATATTGCTAGTATACCACTATATATTTTTTTAGTAAAAATATTTATCATAAATATCCTTTATATTTAATTTCTTTAAAATTTTATATTTCAATAAATATTAACATATACTCGATGATACTTATAACATTCGTAACTACCTTATTAATGAGTAACCATTAGATGTGGACAAGTAACATGGGGAACTGTTTTATCATCCTTATTAAAACTAATGCTCCTTTTTTTATGATTGGTTTGTTTCTATTAATAATTTCTTTGAAGTAAAGCCTTATAGGTGAAATCTAAATATTTAAAGAGTTGTCCTTTTAAAAAGTTCAAGTTGGCTTGATTAGTCAATGTCTGATATAACTCTAACAAATTATAGGGTATAGGCAAAAAGAAAAATTAGACTTTGAAAACATAAAAAAAAAAAAAATCATTTAATTTCAATTTTATTTTTAATTCAAAATGTATATATTCGTCTCCACTATCAAATCTCTCTATAAATATAGGTTCAAAGATAAAATAAATATACGTATTAAATAATATTTATTATTTTTAACTATATACTGAGAATGACTTAGTCATTTGAAAAATCTTCTGTAAGTATTGTATTCTCTCCTTGACCGAATTCGAAGACTGAAACTTATCAAACAAACGACATCAAAGAGTATTTTCAATCAACAAGACAAGATCTTCCCCACCTATGCAAGAACACAAATTTCATCAATTTTAAAAATTTTGATTTAGAAATTTAGTCTTTCAAACAAGATAAGATTTGTAATAATATAATTAGTTTCTAAATAAGCGAATATATTTTTTAACTATTATTTTTACATTAAGTATAAAAAAAATACTTTTATTTTTATCTCTAATTTATAATTCTAATGTCTTAATTTTCAATTACTCACAATTTTCTCTCTCTAAATTTTTATGCAATTTTAACTTTTAATTTAAAAAATTTTAAGTCTGTAATTTTTTATTATCGATAACTTTTTATTATTTTAAACATACTATAATAAGATTGGAGAAAAAAGTATACTATTTTTTTATAGGATCTTAATTTAAATTTACTCTAACTACAATTTTGATAAGTCATAATTGATATCACTTTCTCATTGTATAGCACTCTTCGGTAGAGAGAAAGATGTGAATTAGCTCCGAAAAGTTAGAGACAAATCAGGTAAAAATTAGAAAAAAAATGGTTTAGTTAGTTAGATGATAAAAATTAAAAATGAATAACTAAATAATTAAAATATTAATTTATATGAGTTATTCTAACCTTTATTATTTTTTAAAACCATCTTTACTAAATAAAAAAGTTAATCTCATTATTTCCATTTTTTTAATTATTTTTTTACAAGATTAAATATGTTTTTCGTTTAAGTACTTTTATGCGAAATTTATTTTTATTATTAGTCTAAATTTTAGATTTTATGGATACTTGTGTATTGTCTATGCCGAGAGGTTGACTGACAGGTGAATCGAAAAGTGAAAAATAAATAAATAAATAAATGAATAAATAATTAGTGACTATAGCAAAATCCATTTAAAGGGTCCAAAATATGAAGTGTGTGTTAAAAAAATATTAGATACAAAGAGTAAAAGTTCAATTGGGTTTAAAGTCCATGCTATAAATAGGTGATCAATCTAAAAAGGTAGGTATAGTCAATTTATTTCATAATTAATTAATACCAATTCTGATTTTGGCATCGGAGCACCTTGCATGTACACACACCCATCCATGAATGGAGACAGAGACAAAGAATCGAGAGATCCAATTGACCTAGTATGTGAGAGTCTACAATTCATATCCAAGTTCAAACCCAAAATAGAAGAGTAGGAAACCGAAAGCGAAAGACCAAATTGAGATAGAAGACCGAGAAATCAATCGCCTCAAAAGAAAAAAAATTGTTTCTAAACCCTTGCAAAAATAACTTGTAATAAGAAAACTATTAGAATTGGTCATTAATATGAATGTTAAAGTAATTCATATCAAGTCTTCATTGATTATAATATTATAATACAATATACAATTGAAAGTTTGTTTGTTAGTTAAAAAAACACTAATAAGCGTTAAAAAAGCACGCGAAATTAACCTCACGAACCATGTATTCATCTAGTCTTTAAGAGATCATATGAATCTCTATGTTTCATTTCAACTAATATGGAGCATATTAATAGTACTTATTTCATCCTTTATACTTTATACAAAATAAAAAATTAGAAACCTTGATAATTAAAATAACATCCAACTGTAGTATTTATTAAATATATTTATTAAAAGATTTGTTACAATAGAGAATCATGTCCACATTTGTCATTCCAAATGGTCCTCAAGCACTTCAATGGGAACACTACTTTATTCAAATCCATAACTCACTTCCACCAATAACTTTCACCATCCCAACTCAATCACCTAAACCAATTCAGTCTTTTGAACTTAGCAGGAAGACATTGATGAATATGAAGGACACACCTAAACCTAGAAGAAAAAAAATAAAAGACAAAATAAGATAACCTAATTATATAAAGGAAACAAAGATCACACGACCCCATTTATTATTATACACCTATTTTATATCAGCTTTTATGTATCTATATGCATCTCTCAAATTATCACCATTTTAATAATATCATCAACATCAATCTAACTAATTATGATAAATATTTAAATAAAAGAATTGGGTTAAACCAAGAGGCTATAGTTGAACTCAAATATTTTATTAACGTAATAAAATTTTTTCACTACATACACAATAAAGATGATCAAATATTTAAAATTTTAATAACTGCGAACTTTAAAAAAAAATCAAATTTCAATGCATCACTGATTTAAATTTTATGACAATACAATTTAAGCGTATAAATTACTCTCTAAATAAAATGAAATAGCAGTCTACCTCGTCCCAAAACGGAGGGCCATTTTGAAAGTGCAGATCAACCAAATTTATTCCAATTCCGTAATACTTTGTAAAAAAAACAAAATAATTCAGCACTTCTTATTACGGAAACCAATTATTAGATAACAACAACTCAAAAACCCGTCTCTTTACTTACGGATATGTATCTCTGGTTATATCCAAATCATGAGTATACTTGGAACTTAAATTTGCTAATCCAATTGCTCTATTCACGACAACCAAATTAATACCAATTTCGGAGTATGATTATGGTTGGACAGAATATTTTATAAATGAAAGCAATTTGTTAGTAACGGGACATGTAAAGTCAACATCTGAATCAAGTTGTAACATGCATGCGTAACTTCACAAATAATAATATATTTTTAAAAGTGTATTGTAAATTTAACTTAATCTTATAAAATTAGTTTATAAAATGAGGTTTTGTACTATTTAGATATTCTAAATTTTTTATTTAACACACATCTCTCACGTTGAGACTTTCAACTTGTGCGTGAGATTTTATATTATGCATTATCCGATAGCTCTACAACGGTAATTTGATAAGTCTAACAAACTATCGCTAGAATAGATTATATAGATGACTCTGATATTATATTAAAAAATAAATTTTAAACTTAACACTTTTTAATATATATATATATATATATATAAACTTTGCATGAATAATCACCACATCAATCACACAATTGATTTTATTTATACTTGGAACTAATATTAGCTCCTTCAAAGACAATAATGTGCAACTGAAAACTAATTATTAAACTTTAACGCAGTATCAATATTAATATTTATTATTATTATTATTATTATTTTATAATTTACTATCTAAAGTTAAAATGATCAAGTTTAAGAAGGTACTTTTTTTTATATCAGCAATAAAAAATCAATAAATGAGAATCACTTCAGGGGTGATCCAACCCTTTTACAAGCACACATAAAATTCAACTCCTAACTCGACACCCAAAACCGTCGGTCAAATGACCAACCAAACCAAGCGCTAACTAGCTTTATCGAATCAGCCGTAGGCCAAAGGATCCAGAACCCAACAGGGGTAGGAAAAATAAACTTCGCGGGACTTTGCAGCAATCCAAGACCACACCTTTACTTGCGTCGAGGCAAAAACTTCTAACACATCTGTCACTCCTCCATTAAAGACGACCGAGTTCCTATGCTTCCAAATTTCACTCACAATTCCAACCTAAATTGCCCCCCAAACATCATTAACCAAAACTGATGTCTGACTCAACCTGAATTGGATAAAATTTTGCATAGGATCCAAATGGATTACGAACGACACTCCAAACCACTCAAAGCAAAGACACCAGACCCTCCAAGCAAAGTCACAAACGGCGAACAAGTGACTCGATGACTCGTCAACCTTCCCACACAAGCAACATACATGGTTTTCAAAAGTTTATGCTAACATTGTGAAGAAATTATCATCATAAAAACGAGTTATGCAACCCACTTTTGTCATCCCCAACTTTAGAAGCCATACAGGTATTTAAAAATATTCTGCTATAATTTTTTTTCTATATATGTATATATAATAGTGTACAAATTTTATACACACGACTAATTAAAATTTGTTACTTTATCATCATACTTTTAATTAAAGGATATGACAATATGGTGATTTATTATTAAATATATGTAAAAAAAAATTATATATGTGTGTATATCATTTTCAGTCTTATCCTTATTAAATTTTGCAAGTGGAATTCTTATCCATTATAGATTTGTGGGTATGCAAATGATCCACACGAAATTACTATCCTTATCAAAAGTGTTATTACTTTGATGAAATTATATCTTGAAGAATATGATTGGGTCACCACCTTTGAATACTAAACATACTCCAAAAATTAGGTAGATGAGAAAGATTGACCGAATCCAAGTCTTACTTATGGTTCTTATCAGTTTATGTCACATCTATTTTCAAGTTTAAAAGAAAATATCTTCATATAGTAAAATATGAAATTAGATAGTAGATGATATCAAATTGCACTTAATTTGTTTTTATATTAAAATGGTGTAATTTATTTATTTAATTTATTAAAATAGATCAATTTTAAAAAATGTAAAGAAGTATTTTGGAAACATGATTTTAGATAAAATAAGAAAAAAATGTATTTTTAAATAAAAAATTTATTAAATTATTTTTTTATCAGAGTTGTGTTTTAAGATATGATTTTTTTTAGAAATTCGAACTGGATGCTTGAAGTTGTTCCTTAATTTTATGAAATTGTATTAATTAATATAATTATTTTAATTTATTAATCAAATTATATAAAAAGTAATATTTAAAAATAAAAATAAAACGTGGTTATCAAATAAGAAAATTTACAATACATAATAGCATATATAAAAATAATAATAAAAGGTAAGAAAAATCTTATATATATATTCAAATACAAACTAAAAAATATGCATGTTTCGAATCATTTCATTGGTATAATAGACTCCCAACTAGTCTGTTCTTAGAATTCTTTATGAATAGATATAATCTACCTATGTATCGTTTGTATTAACATATGAGTTTTGGTCTAGTCCTCCCATATTTTTGTATTTTCTTTTTTTTAATAATATTTTTTTTTTCATGTGATGACAGATGATTATTGTTACTTGAGGTGTCAGCTTAGCTGAGATGTCAAGTTGCATAGTGATGTCTAACACGAAAACTTTAAAAAAAAACACGATTTTTACACAAATAGAAAATGGGAAAAAAATCATGTTTTAAAACATGATAATCTCTTAACTTATCCAAAATCGTGCTTTAGTACAAAGCACAACTTTTTTATTTTTACTTTTAAGTTGCGAGTATGAGTTACCCAATTTTCTTACAAGTTTTAAAACTTTTTTTATATATATATATATATATATATATATATATTTTGATAAGTTTAGGAAAGAATTTGACAATTTTAGTAAAACAAAACTACTTATAACTTTTTAAGCCATAAAAGATCGAAGGGTATATAAAAAAAATTATTCAATCATAGCCGGTGAAAAATCTTAATGCAACATTCTTTTCGTGATTAAAACTATTTTTATTTTATTTTTATTGATAATTATTAAACACCTTATTTTTATTTTGTCACATTCTAAATATTGTATACTTATGATTTTAAAACATTATTCTTATATTTACTTGAAAATAAATGTAAGTACTCACAACAAAAGTACATTTTAAAAGCTAAGTCTAATATTTTTTACTTAAAAACACATTTTTAAAACATTCTCAACAAAAACTAGCTTTTTTATACTTATAAAGACTATTTAAAAGTGTCAAATTTACTCTTCATCCTAGAGCAACTCAGATTTATATATATTTATCCTCGACCTTTACTTTTTTTTTTCTTAACATAATAGTTATAAAGAGTTGCTTATTAGAATAATTATATTATTACGTAGAAAAATGAAAGGTGAAAAGTAAAAAAGTAATTTTCTCTGGATTATTTTAGAAAACGCTTTTTTCATTTATTTTTTAAATTTTACTCTACAAATTAATCTAATGGAGGATCATTAGCTAGGGTGCATATATAATTTAATCATTAATGTTTTTAAAAATTTAACAATAATAATAATATCTGATTTGATACTCTTTCTTATTTAATAGTATGTTCCTACCCTCTCCTTTCATTGTTGTTTACAGGTAACTGGATATATTAAAGGTATTAATTATGATCTGACCAGATTTGGTTAGGGATTTGATGGTCTTGACTTACAAGTCCTTTAGCATGTGGAAGTTGTATACTTGAAACAATAAACTTTCACAAGATTCAATTCATATTGTGTTATGTTTTGAAGGTTTCATGATAATTGAACTTGGCCCTCGATGTTTTGTTCTCATATATTTATTATTCTATTCGTAAGTGGCATTTTCTGGCAGTACTTGATACTCCATCTCCCACAAACCCTACACCGATGATGTTTTATAACCCTTCTTATTAGAGGTGCATCTCTTGTTTCTTCCATCCTCGGCTCTTGATGTTTGAGCTCGTCTATTATCATCCCAATAGTATTTACACGGTAGACAAAAACAAAACGAACGAGTGCGACTATTTTACATTTATAAGGACAGTTATATAGTCGTATTTGATGAACACGCATTTGTAAATCAAAGAAATAAGAAGGCGGTCATTCGTAAATTCGATTTATAAATACGGCTATTTACATAGCCACATTTATAAATCGTATTTACAAGAGACGTTTAGGGTTTCTTTTCTTTTTCGTTGTTGATTGGGTTTCTAATCAAAATTCTCAAGTTTGATATTTTCGAAGAACACGGTCATTATTTTAACATTTTTTTTATCTCTTTGGTGCATCCATATCATACCTCTTCGTATTTCATCCCAATGGAAGTCCCAAAAACGCCAATAAAAATTCCCCAATGAAACGCAAATATATGACGGAGCAAGGCGGCAACAACGACGAGGAAGGCACAACAGAAAGCAAACAAAAACATTCCCAATGGCATAAGACAAAACATAAGAGAAACGCAAAACATACAAAAATCAATGGTAAGAAGAAGAGAGGAAGACAATGTTTACCAATGGCACGAAAACAATGCAAAGAAGAGAGGAAGAAAAGAGGAAGCACATAAGAGAAACGAAGCGCGAGAGAAAAAAGAGTATCAAAACGTAAGTGGTACGTTTCTGAATTAGGGTTAAAAAAGTTTTAAGAAGGCGACTATTTGTAAAGTCGCATTCGTAAATCAAGCGTTTTGATTTACAAGGACAGTTGTACAAATAGTCGCCCTTGTAAATCCAAACACTTGATTTACAAGTGCGGTTTTACTAAAAGCCGCACTTGTAAATGAACTTAATTACAAAAATGCCATCGCGTTTTTAACGAAAGCGTTTGAACACAAAATCGCACTAAATAAATCGTACTTGTTTATACATTTTGCACTAATGTTATCGTCTGAATGGTAATCTAAATGTCGTTTTCTCTGTCTTTTTCTTTTGGAAGAGATTAGGTTCTATTGCGTCGAACATTTTTAGGTGTCTAACCTATATTAGCTCCTCGGTTTTATCTTTAAGTATTTGACATTCTCTGATTAAGTTACTAAAATTGTGATAGTATCGACACTACTTCCTTGTGTCAGTTTTTGAAGGGGTTGGTATTTTCCTCAATGTGGAAATGAGCTTAGCATTAAGGGTCTCTTTTAGGATACAACCCCGGTTTGCAATGAGGGGCATGTATCTTGAAAATTTGAGTGGTTTAGAGTCCCTAATCTTTGGTATGCCCTATTGCTTCCCATACTTCTCAGTTTCTTTTTGTGTGTAGTCGTCTTGGGTCTTGCTTTGGTTTTTAAATTCTCACAACTTTTCGAGATGCATGAACTTCATGGACCTTCGCCATAGTTCATCTAGGTCGGCCACTGGTTTCTTGCATAAGCTATCAGCAAACAGTCCTAGTCTTAGTGTTGTGACCATATGTTCCACTGCCGCTTTCAGGCTTAAGTTGCAAATGTTGAGAGTCACCTTTCAAAATATTTTCTATGAACACTAGAACCAACTCAGCCTTTACATGAAGAATGTTGATCAGTGTGATGGATGTTAGGTGGTGAGGTCGGCTTGTTACAAACTAGATTCCTAAATTGGCTATCAGTGTGTTGACAGTGCTGACAGGTGAGTGAGTATAAATTCATTTGTGTCGTTTAAACATCAATGTGCTCATTGTGGTCGGTTCTTCCGTCGTATCTATCTATACTTAGTCCGTTCTAGATTAGAGGTAACTGAGCTTCCATTATCCCATCAATGAAAGGTGTTAGAATATATGGCCTTAAACGAGAGGGGGGTGAATTGTTTAAGAAAGATTTTCAGAAACTTTTTAAGCTTAGAATGAAAATACTTCAAGAAAACCTTGATTAAGAAATCAGTTTTTCCAAAACATAAAGCAAAAGCACAATACTGGAAAAACAATCGGTTGTTTTACCGAAACAATCGGTTGT
>Ga0123342_1010022_pt1 | contig 11025 bp, 11 predicted proteins | sample Turbeawhitnodule_FD_89960 | JGI IMG/M metagenome (GOLD analysis project Ga0123342, IMG submission 89960) | Root nodule microbial communities of legume samples collected from Mexico - Turtle bean Mexico white nodule | ecosystem: Host-associated > Plants > Roots > Nodule | place: Mexico: Nepantla... | reverse complement strand
GTTTGACAGCAAAGTCAACCAAGTTTTTCAAAAACAGCTAAGGTAAAACAACCTGTTGAATTTTTGACAGCTTTTTAGAAAACACATCTTTTCAAAAGGTTAAAGATTCAAATGAACTTGGATAATCTTAAGGAGTGAATTAACAAGTTTCAAACAAATAGACAACACACACACACCCAACAACAAGGTCTTCAAGCTTTCCTTTTGGATTTAGAGACATCAAAGCATCTTGTTCAACAATAAGGAGTGAGAGAGAGAGAGAGAGAGATTACACAACCAATTTATACAGATTCTCTCAACCCTAAGCTACATCCAGTTCCCAGAACAACCACTGGGTTTCCACTAGTAACCAAACACAAATTACAATACACAACACCACAAAGAAGTGATCTTGATACCACAAGAACCACTCACCCTCTTTGCCTACACACAACCTTAGTCAGAACACCCTCTCACTTTACAGGTTTACACACCTTTTACAAGTTTAGAAAAGAACAATTACAAGAATTAGAAAGGAACAGATTACACCTGGATTTACAGGAATCACAAAGCTCCTAAGATCAGATCTTGAACCAATGCACAACTACTTAGAAATCTTGCAAAACTTTGATTTGAATCTCTTCTCAAAAACAGTTTCAATCTCACTTTCTTGTGTATACTTGTTGTTTTTTAAATTCAAAGAGAAACCATATTTATAACTCTTAAAACTAGTCGTTCTAGGCAGTCAATCATGAGCCAAAACAGTTTTAATCCAACTGAAAATTGATTTAACAGGTTTTTGAAAAACTGTTATAAAATGTGACAATTAATCGGTTGAATGCCGTTTTAACCGATTGAATTGGTTAGACGGTTAGTCAACCAAGTCAAAAATAGTTTTAAAAACCTTCAGCCAAGCAAAGTGACAAACAACCAATTATATCGTGGTTTCAACCGGTTGTTTTTCTCTTTGCTTAGAAAAACACTTTTCTCTTTTAAAATAGATTGAACCAGCTTGTGCAAAGGACTAGGAATGATCTTTACAAGAATTATAAACACCCTAGACTAAGCTCTAACCAAAAGCAGCACAACATCAACCTTCAACACAAATTTGGATCATCAAAGCTTCCATGTTCTACAATCTCCCCCTATTTGATGGAGAGAAATCCTTGGGATGCTTTTTGGAATGTTCTGTTTTAGAATTTTGTTTAACCTGCATTCACAAGCAAACATAGAAATACAGGTTAATCTATTCTAGTTAATCAGGCACCACAAACTAGATTCCACTAGGTGATTTCTAGTGAGGAACATCAGCCAAATCAATGTGAGAAACTAGTCAATCATGCATAGGTGCAATATCAGAAAAATAATTGGTTATTTCGCAAGAATAACTAGTTAAAATATGTATCAGAGTTTTAAATCAAATTAAAAATTAGATATAGCAATGTTCAATCAAACATGTAAAACTGAAACAGATGCAAATGCAAATATTAGAACATTACAACCCAAAGCAGCTCACTTCTCCCCCTATTTGTCCTCACAAATAGAAAGATAGAAGGGTTTAAAAAACAACATACATTTAAGATAATCTATTTCACGAAAGCAGACTTGGTAGGTCTGGTCCCTCACGACAATGACCCGGTAGTGATATCCGTTGTTATGGTAGGGAGAAAGGTGCATCGGGCTCTCATTGACCAAGGGAGCTCGACTAATGTGTTGTTCTGATCAACGTTTGTCAACTTGCAGCTATCCCCCAATCAGATGAGGCTGCATGACAGATGCTTAGTTGGTTTTGCAGGGGACCAAGTGGAGGTTCGAGGCTTCATTGATTTAAGGACAACTTTTACAGATGAGGAAGCTGCTAGAACTAATGTCATCAGGTGTGTTGTGGTTAATACTCCCTCTGCTTGTAACCTGCTGTTAGGGAGGCCCTCACTGAACAAGTTAGGAGCAGTAGCTTCTAAAAATCATATGAAAATGAAGCTACCATCCCTTGAGGGAAAGGTGATTATGATAAGGTCCAACCAGAAAGATGCTCGGAAGTGTTATGAGAGCATCTTAAAGAAGAGAAGGAGTTACAAATCTGCCACTATTTCTCATGAGGGAAAAGTGGTTGAGGTCTTGGAAGCCGAGTTTGGCCATAGACAACGGCCAGGACCAGCTGGTGACATCCGAGAACGGGAAATCTAAGGAAAGTTGTTCAAGCTCGGTGCCTCGCTAGGTCAGGAGTTGCAAGACCAGATAGCTGGGGTGATAGCCAGGCACCTGGACGCGTTCGCGTGGTCCTCCACTAACATGCTTGGGATAGATCCTGATTTCCTATGCCACATGCTCATTATGGACAACAGGGTTTGACCAGTAGTACAAAGGAGGAGGAAATTTAATGAAGAAAGGCGCTTAATCATCAAAACGGAGACTCAAAAGTTGTTGAACGTCGACCATATCAGAGAGATCCAGTACCCTGAATGGTTGGCGAACGTGGTATTGGTTCAGAAGGCCAATGGCAAGTGGAGGATGTGCGTCGACGTCACATACCTGAACAAAGCATGTCCAAAAGATTCATACCCACTGCCAAGCATTGACTCCTTGGTGGACAGCGCCTCAGGGTGTCGACTACTGAGTTTCCTGGATGCATTCTCGGGGTACAATCAGCTTTAGATGCACCCCAATGATGAGAGTAAGACTGCTTTCATGACAGAGCTCACTAGCTATTGTTATAAGGTCATGCCCTTTGGTCTCAAAAACGCTGACGCCACTTACCAGCGTCTGATGGACAGGATTCTCACCTCCATGCTCAGGCGAAATGTGCATGCGTATGTAGACGACATGGTCGTCACCTCCAAGGAGAAAAAGCAACATGTGACAGATCTTGAGGAACTCTTTTCGACCATAGGCAAGTATAACCTGAAGTTAAACCCTGAAAAATGTGTTTTCGGGGTAGAGGCAGGCAAGTTCCTTGGGTTTATGCTAACCGAGAGGGGCATAGAAGCCAACCCTGAAAAGTGTGTCGCCATCATCGAAATGAGGAGCCCTGCCACTGTCAAAGAGGTCCAACAGCTGACTGGACGAATGACAGCTCTATCTCGTTTCCTATCATCCAATGGAGACAAGGGCTACCCGTATTTCCAGTGCTTAATGAAGAACAATCACTTTGTGTGGACCTCTGAGTATGAGGAAGCTTTCGTCCAGTTGAAGGAGTATTTGGCCAGTCCTCCTGTTCTAGGTAGGCCAATGGTGGGCCTCCCTCTACGCCTGTATTTTTCCATCACAAACCGGGTGATTAACTCAGTGATAGTACAGGACCAGGACCAGGTTCAAAAACCAATTTACTTCATCATCAAGGTACTACAGGGGCCTGAGGAGCGTTACCAGGCAATCGAGAAAGTTGCGCTAGCAGTAGTGTTCATAGCTAGGAGACTATGACACTATTTTCACAGCTTCACCGTGATAGTGATGATTGATCTGTAAATCTACAAGGTTTTTACAGAAACCTGACATAGCAGAGCGTATGGTGCGGTGGTCGATAAAGCTGTCCGAGTTTGACATTCATTATGAGCCAAGAGGGCCGATTAAAGGACAAGTATATGCTGACTCTGTTGTCGAGCTGATGTCTGGGGGTTTTGATAAGTATCTAATTTCAGTGATATTTTATATTAAAATATAGGCACTTATGAGGATTTATTGCTAATTTACATATAAAATAATCCATAATTTATTAATTTATACCTTTTTATATTTTTTATGATCTTTATTTGAATAAGAGTATTTTATTCTCAACTTTGGTGTTAATTGCATATTTCTAAGGAAGATTGGAGATTTGGATTAAAGATGAATGATTTTAGCTAAAAAGATAAAGATGGGAGGTCCTAGACTGGAAAAAGATGCAAAGAAAGATTGAGCATTTTTTATGTTTTATCATTTAGCCCATTAGCGCGACACAGGAAGCTACCTAACCCTAGAAAACTAGGATAAATAGAGGACTAGAGGCTCAACCCTAGTGTGCCAGATTGAGAGGAAAACACCATAGAGTGAATTGTAACCCAATTGGGAGAATGGAAGGTGTTAGAAGTATGCGTGGCTAGAAGCCAAGGACCCACAATTGGTCGCATACCTCAAGTACGTCATGTTGCTGAAAGAAGCCTTCATTGAGTTTGAACTTGTGCATGTACCAAGAGAGCAGAATTCCCGAGCCGACCTCTTGGTCAAACTGGCTAGCTCGAGAAAGGGAAATCAGCAAAGGTCAGTGATCCAGGAAACCTTGAAGGCCCCCAGAACGGCGGAAGTGAACCGCCTAGGGAGGTCTTGGTGGTAGGTGCCCAGGAAGGAAGGAGTCACTAATCGTTGACCCAGGAAACACTGAAAGTTCCCTGGGTAGTGGCATACGAGGCGTTGGAGGAGGGGGTAATGACTATCTCCCAAGGCAGCATGGCCGATACCTAGATTACTCCTTACCAGTGTTATCTAGTTGACGAATTACTTCCTAGTGAGCCCGGAGAAGCGAAAGCGATAAAATTTTTTTTGGGAAAGTACACGCTGATTGATGGCAAGTTGTTTCGGCATGGATATGCTCACCCTGCTCTTATTTGCATTAGTGGGGACCAGAGCACCCGTGTAACGACCGAGTTGCACGAAGGCATATGTGGAATTCATGTTGGAGGCCAAGCGCTAGTGTTTAAGGTTATTCGAGCAGGATACTATTGACCGACGATGAAAGAAGACTGTGGAAGGTACACTCAGCGATGTGAGCAATGCCAGAAACACCCTGATTGGCATCACACACCGACAGATGAGCTACGGTCAATTTACAGTCCATGGCCATTCCATACCTGGGAAATAGACATTCTAGGTCCTTTCCCTTTATCCACACGTCAGATGAAGTAGCTTGTGGTAGCTATCGAGTATTTCACCAAGTGGATTGAAGTTGAGCCCGTTGCCCAAATCACTGCTCACAAGGTACAACATTTCGTATGGAAGAACATAGTATGCCGCTTTGGGGTTCCCAGACATCTGGTGTCAAATAATGGAACGCAATTCACTAGTTAGAAATTAGGCAAACTATGATTGAAGCTCGGAATAAAATAGATATTCGCTTCAGTGGAGCACCCTGAGACAAATGGCCAACTGGAATCAGTCAACAAGGTCTTACTCATAGGCTTGAAGAGAAGGTTAGAGAAAGCCCAGGGAACCTAGGCAGAGGAGGTTCCCCGAATTCTATGGGCTTATCACACCATGCCCCAGTCCACCACCAAAGAAACATTGTTCAACTTGGTGTATGGGATAGACGCTATGATCCCCGTAGAGATTCAGGAGAGCTCTCCCCAGTTTTAGAATATCGTTGCTGAAAAATCCAATGAGGGGAGGAAAGTGAATCTGGACTTACTAGATGAAATCAGTGAACAAGCACGTATTAAGTTGAAAGCGCTGAAGAGAAGAGTCGAGCTAAGACAAAGAACCAAGGTCAAACCTTGGCAGTTCCAGGTTACCGACTTGGTGATGAGGAAAGTCCATCCTTACCAGTTGGAGAATAAGTTGTCTCCAAAGTGGACAGGACCATTTCACGTAGTTGAAGTGCTTGGGAATGGTGCATACAAGTTAGAAACCTTGGAGGGAGGACCTATCCCTCGGACATGGAACGCTGCTAACCTCAAGTTTTATTTTAGTTGATTTGATATTTGTTGTTGAACAATATGGTGTTGAAAAGGTGACGCTCGTTTTCCCTTGAGGAGGGTTTTTTAACGAGGTCACCTAATAAATGGTTGTTTACGAGATACTGTTGCTTTCTTTCGTCTTTCTTGTTTGATTGTGATGCGTGATGCGACGAATTTTCTTTCAGAGAGGTTCTCTGATAAAAGGTCGTGTGTGAGCAATTGATTACCATTGGCAGATAAATCGACCGTCCTCGTGAAGTCACACTGCGAGTAAAGTTGCGTAGATGCCTCATTCAGACCAGCACAGAATAAGTTGGGCTAACTCAGTGTGAAAGTAATCACTTGAGCCTAGGCGCTCTGTGGGATTAGTAAAGTTGCACTAATAGATCACCTGACCCAGTACAGGGTAAGTCGGGCAAGCCCAATGTGAAAGTGATCACCCGAGTCTAGGCGCTCTGTGGGGTAAGTGATGTTGCATAGATAGGTCGTTCAGTTGACACATGGTGAACTAACTCGGTGTGAGAGAAACACTCGAGTACAGACACTGTGTGGGATGAGCTAGTCGTGCAGGTGAAACGTATGATTGGTACTCAAATGTTGCCAGCCTCCTAAGTACAAGGGCTTTGTGAGAATGATTGTTCAACTGCATAGCTCAACCGCCCAACCACATGTCGTGCAAGGCGATACTTGGTGGATTCAAGGTAAGATACTACCTTGATGAGCATCAACCTATAAAGGCTATGGTGAATGGTCTGGCTAAAGGTTAGCTTCGTTAACTTTTGATTTTCTAGCACTAAAAGCGAGTTGATTGATTAAGTATACTTAGGCGTGTACGCATTATCATAAGCTACTTGAACTAGTTGAAAGTAAAACATGGTATGCATGAGTAAAGAGCTAAGACGTTGACAAATGATAATAATGATAAGGATAGAGTATGAAAATAGTTCATAATTACACCATATTCAATCTCCTGCTCTTCTACTATTTGCCCGTCCACGAATCTTTTGCTTGGTCTCAGTTAAGAGAAGTCCAAGCTCGGGTGGAGGCTGGAGCTTGCTCAACAGCAACCTCGAATCCCACCAAGAGAGCTTGGGCAACTTCACCTTTGTAGACCTCGACCTCGACAACAAAGAACTTGTCCTTCTGGACAAGCTCTTGTTGCAAGTGGGACAAATGGTCGTCTTGCTCTGCCAGACAAGTCGCTTGCTCGGAGGCCTCCTTAGTCTTGGCATCCAAAAGTTACTCAGTTTGCTGATGGAGGGTTCAGAGGCTTTGAATCTCTTGTTGCAAGCTTGCCATCTTCTGTAGAGTTTCTTGCTTCTTTTGTTCGATGACGCTTTCTTGACTCTATAGTTTCTTCGTGGCCAAGCAGCTGGTTGGCAAAGCTTGCCCAAACTACTTCATGGCCTCTTGCAGCAGGTGGTGACCCCCATGAACCCCCATCTTTTCCTCGTCCTTAGGGCGTAGCAGGGAGTCCTCCAGGTAGGAGGTGATGTCGACGTCCTGATCCCAAAGGCCTTTCTTCCTTTAGCTCTCTGCACCCCTTCAAGAGGGCACAGTGTGGTTGGAAGGACGTGTGAAGGGTGTGGAAGAGGAGCAACATTTGAAGTCTCCTGGCCTCGGGAAGAAGAATGTACCAGGATGATGGCATAAGCCCTCCCTCTTTTCCTGGTGAAGACAAAGCCCAAGGCAGTGTCCTCGACATCCTCGGAGGAGGTAAGGGCAATCGCCACCTTCACTGGCAAATGGCTGGCCATTTTTGCCTTCGTAGCCAGTTTCAGCAGGTCCTTTGTTAAAATGTGCCAACATCCTATCTGCAAGGAAGACACAAGAAAGATTGATTACATTACGCAAGTAAAAAATTTATTCCCTAAGGTTAAAGGGAAAAATGTGTACCGGTGTAACTCTTTAAAGAGTCTGGGTCAAACTCGTTAGCCAAGAGGTAGGCGGTATCAAAGGCAATTAGGAGGCTTGTGAAAAATTTGCAAACCACCTGATTAGCAGGAGCTAATTTGTCTAGGCGTCGAGCAACCTTGAAGTTGGGTTTTTTAGTCCAGTATAGGGGAAACCCATTTATAAGGTCAAGGTGCTTCTTATTAGCTCGGATCTTGAGGAAGTGGCCTTTAAAAATTTTGTAAGATGATTGGAAGAGGGTAAGGATTCCCCTTCCAGAAATGCTATTTACAGAGACCCAGAGTTGACGACTTAGTTTCTTCACCTCGAAGAGGTAAAGGAACACGTCAATAGAGGGTGGGATACTGACCTGGTTATAAAGAAGGAAAAAGGCACGAACAAATGCCCAACTATTGGGATACAGATGGGCAGGAGCTACATTGAGCTCAGTTAAAAGTTCTTTTTCAAAAAGTGACAAAGGAAGGCGAAGAAGGACTCTTTTAAAGACAGTAGCATAGAAATAGAAAAGGGATTGTTTTTGGGATATGGCTTCATCACAACATACTGGCTCGTCAACCGCACAAGAGTCTAAGAAAATCCAATCATCTTCTTTGCTGAAGTGGCATTTACTTTTCCTAAGGGTTACTATTTTTTCGTGTGAGGTATAAGAGGAGGTTTCAGTAAGGAGTTTGGCGGTGCCCATGGATACAAGGATTTATAATCCATGAAAGGATGCATCTAAACACAATCACAGGCAGAAAAGCGAAAAATATCTCAGACTCATCAAATCATAGAAACAATCGAAGCAAGTATAAATTCATACGATGGAACAATAGGAGAGCAGAAAAACAACCCAACATGCATACTGGAACTCATACGACAACATATGATTAATCAGTATCAAGCGTAAGCATAAATGGATGAAAACATAATGGTCCCAGGCAGAGCATGCGTTTGCAAAAGATAAATAGTTGAGATGATAAAAAGGAGTACCTTTTGTGGTTGGAAGAAGGAAAACTTGGAGAAATGAAAAGGAACATGTGAGGAGCTCTGAACAATAAGAAGGAAAGATGCAAGTTTTGAAGGGTTTTGGGGGTTTTAGTGTTTCTGAAACAAAGTTTTGAGAGAAGAAGAAATTCAAAACGGTTGAGTTTCACTGCCACTAGGGCTAGGACACGTGTGCATGTGGGGGACACATACAGTAAAATGTCACTTCAAAGACGCTTCGGGAGTCGCGCCCCACCTACCTCTGAGAAATGGTCACGTCAGCGGCTTTAGGAGACTTTTCGCTTAGCCAAGCTCAGCTCGAGCCTGAGGGGCTTATCTACTGACCAGTGCTCGGTAGTATTTTCGTGCTCGGTTATTTTGTGATGTGGGAGGTCAGCTCAGTTGTTGGGCCTAGGTGAGACCTGTGCAGATGGCTCTTTTTTAGGGTAGACTTAAAGTGTGTGGTAGGGTCGTTACGCAAAGTAATTTTATATATACACCTACTTATAGATATGTTTGGGGCGGTGAATATAATATTGTTGTTATTTTGCATGTTTGATTGTGAGTTTGTGGCAATATTTTGTGTTGCATGTTCTTGTTGCATATCTGTTACACGTGGCTAGTTGCTTTAACCCTAGTAAGGTAGGGAGATGCATTGGTAACAAAAAGTGGGTCTGCGGACCTGAAGATCATTGGTGCCCGTGGCAGGTGGTTTTTCGGTTAGAGATAAAAGATTGACGTACTTAATATATTTTTAGTTAAGATTTGCTTATCTCCAAGGAGAATGGTTGCATGTTGCTTGTGAGGAAGTAAAAGGAGAATAAGTCTCCAAGTAAAGGTACATTATTTTTAATATACTTTCTTAATTGGTTACTTTCGATAAGTCCTAGCTAACTTGATCGTCAGAGTGTAATCAACAGGTAGGGCGCCCTCTATCTTAATGGAGCCTTATTCTAGTGCGACAAGAAGACGCGAAATCGGTTCCAGAAGAGGTAGATACAAAAGGGGTTATTCAACCTGAAGTCAACCGGCAACTCAGTCAACCGGCAATAATTTTTTTTATAAAACACAAATTTCATTTACTCTTTCCTTTTTTTTTATTTCTCTCTCTGGATATATATATCCAGAGAGAGAAATAAAAAAAGGAAAGAGTAAATGAAATTTGTGCTTTATAAAAAAAATTATATGATAATAATTTTTAAAATTATTAAATGTTTTTATACTTTTATTTACTTTTAAAAAGTTGTATATGTTATTTTTATTATAGATAAATCATTTCATTTAAATAAGTTTATCTAATAAATATTTTTTTTATAAAAGTTTTCATTTTAGACATCATTATGCAACCTGACATCTCAGTTAGATTGACACTTCAAGCAATAACAATCATCTGCCATCACATAAATATTAATCAAAGTTATTCTTTTATAAATTTATTTTTTTTTATTTCTCAATTTAAATTACTTTTTCATTGAATTTCTTTTTAACATTTTTCAAGGTGATTAATTTTCATATAATACCATATAATAAAACATTAATTACTTTAATTTATAATATTAAATATTTTTTAATTTGAACTATCTAAAATAAAAATATAATAAATAAATATTAAAAATAGTACGATAATTAATTATCTCTATATGGCGGTGGTGCGGTGAGTAGTGGCTTTTGGAATGGCGGAGGGTTCTAATGGTTTCATCATCCCATGGAATTGTTTGAAGGATAGGGAAGTATCTCCTGCGAAGACTGTATATGCTAAGCCTGGACAAAAGAAAAATTTTGCTCAAGCTTTGGGAACTACATGCGATATTTCTTTGTCCGAGTTACCCACTCCTTATGTTAAGGGAGACATGATTGTGGTTCGGATCGATGAGATAGAATACTTGGCTGGCCTTGAGGATTGCAAGACTCATTTACATGGTCGGGTTATTCTTTCTAAGGGAGATAAACCTCTCACACACCTGGACTTAACTAAAAAGTTGCAGCCGGTGTGGAAGGCTATTGGACCGTGGAAAGCAATTCCTCTTGGGAAAGGTTTTTATGAGTTTGAGTTCGCTTCTTTAGAAGACATGCGGTGGGTTCCTTGAAGCTATCTCCGGGTTTCTTGAGACTTTTTTCCTGGACAAAAGATTTTGTTCCAACTACCATGAAAAGTACAAAAACTCAGGCATGGGTTAGAATCTATAGTTTGCCTTTGGAGTATTAGAGGCCACATGTGATTTTTTCAATCATAAAATGTCTTGGTACTCCTTTGGTTTTGGATGAGAATACTATAAGAAAGAAAAGGGGTATGTTTGCTAAAGTGCTGGTGGATATTGATATGTTGTCTCCTCTTCCTGATCATCTCTGGGTTGAACGCTCAGACTTTACCGTTGTAGCTGGTGTGGAATATGAATGACTCCCTCCTTTTTGTTCTCACTGTAAGGTGATAGGCCATGAGCTTGCTCAGTGCCGAGTGATTCATGATCAGGGTCGTGCTCCTGGGTCTCAACATAAATCTTCTCATAAGATAATTTCTGAT
>Ga0123342_1010020_pt1 | contig 11027 bp, 8 predicted proteins | sample Turbeawhitnodule_FD_89960 | JGI IMG/M metagenome (GOLD analysis project Ga0123342, IMG submission 89960) | Root nodule microbial communities of legume samples collected from Mexico - Turtle bean Mexico white nodule | ecosystem: Host-associated > Plants > Roots > Nodule | place: Mexico: Nepantla... | reverse complement strand
TATTTAATATCCACACCTCCTACAACTATACAAGAGTAATTCAAATGATGCTCTTTTATTTAATGCTTGGCCTTGCCCCTCATGGGATGGACTTGGGCTTTTTGGGCTTTGGCCTTCTTGGGCATGGGCTTGGGCTTTAGGCTTGGGCCTCATCTTTATTTTATGTCTTCTTTTAATTTTGAGAAGACTAGAAGGAAGAACTTCAAATGTGAGGGTGAATGTCCTCTTCCTTCATTAATAAAAGCCTCCTTTTTTTGATTCTCATCAGGGTGTGTATTGTACATTTGCGTACGGCACAAGCAAGTGTTCCCTAGAGGTGCTAAGGCCCGTTAGGGTTAGGGTTTCCAGGGAAAGACTGCATGCATGGCACGTGAATACATAGGGCACCAAAGGAATAGATGATGTCGCAAGCGTTGGTACATGAGTAGGTACCTTGGCGGCTACGTTGTTAGGTTAATACACTCTAGAAAAGGGAAGTACTATGCACCAAATTAGGCTAAGATTGTGTAATAGCGGTGCAAGGACATTCTCCCAGGAACCCTAAGCCCACTAAGAGACGTGAGAGCATCACAGAAGTAACCCTAGATAAAACCTATAAATAGGGTGGTAAGAACCCTAGCAAGGTACGCCGTTTCTAAGACTGAAACTGCTTTACACACATTACTGTTTCTCTAGCCCTTACTGACTTGAGCGTCGGAGTGCAAACGGCCTCTAGGACGCCCTTTTGTCTTTGCATGGAAGCGTTCTTCAACCCTAGGAAGTTCAGCTGAAGGAGGAGACAGGCGGGGCCTAAGGTTGTCGTTCGAGTCAACCGGCGAGAACAAAAACCTTGATGTGCAACCTTAACTAGGCCATAAGCATAATTGACTAAACTATAGGCTAAGAAATAATAAAATAGGGTAGGTCTCTCAAGTACCTACGACACTAAAGGAGAAAAAATTGTATAGCATAACCTTTGAGTTGTCCTTAAATCCTAAATTATCTCAAAGACTCTAAACAATTCATTCGTCCAAGTATGATATATTAACCTTAGAATTTTTTCGACTCATCAAGGACCATGCTTGTAATTGTGCCAGATGAAAGATCTCTTCAACAACTACCCTCATTTCCTTGAAAACTATCATATTTTTATGGCCCAGATACTTCCACACTCGGATCTTCTTTGAGTTAAACTCGATTAAGGAGAATTGTTGAAGGTGGTGATTAAGATTGTTATGATAAGTGACTTTATACTCCAGAAAAATATGTTGGACAATTTCCTATGCCTCACTGCATAGAGAGCAAGCTATGGAACGGAGAACAATACCTCTTTGTATCAAATTCACCATTGTTGGAACTCTACTGTGCAATATTCTCCAAGTTAAAGTAAGTGCATTAGGTAGTGCATTGATAGCCCATAGAGTATCCATAGTTAATCATTAGTGTTGGCTTGTTGTAAAACAACATAAGTTGACTTGATAGTGTATGTTCCTCCTTGATCAGCTAGTCAGAACCACAAGTCTTGTGAATCCCTTTGCAGGTGAACATTCTTAATGTCGTTCAGAAGTTGTGAATGTTGTACCTTTTCCCACTCAAAGGTGTGTCTTCTCCATTCAAGGTTCCACTCCCATACCTTTTAAGTCCACAAACCTACCTGTTGTACAATTTTCATTTTGCTATTAGATATTGATAATACCCTAAGGTACTTTTTTTTTAGTGTATCATTAACTGTAGACAAGAAAAATACAATTAAAATAAAAATTTGATAAATTAAAAATCAAATATTTTCATGAGTTTGGACCATGACATCCATTCCTGATAAAGATAGAAATGAGTCACTTACACTCTTACTAGAAAACAAATTATTATGCATGAAAGTTAATGCATAATGAATACTTGAATATATCATTTTCTAGTCATCCTTATATGAATTTTGAAGAGTTAAATAAGTTTTTTGTTCTCAAACTATTATAAAGATTTGTATTTTGTCCTTTAATGAACGGTGAGATGGATACATGGTTATGTGTACAAGAATGGATTTGTATTGGACTCGTTTTCCTTGAATGCCCTTGTTGATATATATGGGAAGTGTGGAAGCCTTGGAAAAGCAAGGAAGGTTTCTAAACATTACAAGTTTCAGTTGTCGGGTTTGTTGAAAATGAAGCTTTGATGCCTCCAAATCCACGAAAACTGCTTGAAAACCTTGTTGTTGTGTTTAGGGTTTAGTTCTAGGTAGTTTAGAATTTGCTAGATCCACTCCTAATCAATTCACAACTGTATCAATTTGGTTTTGAAAAGGAAAAATGTTTTTCAAAGCTAAGTGAAAAAAAACCTGTTGATTTCTCGTTTTAATCGATTATTTTTCCTCAGCCTATGTGAAGGGTTTTTGAACTGATTCGGTTTTGGTTGACTTAACTATCAAAACCAATTCAATCGGTTAAATCGACATTTCAATCGATTGATTTTTGAATTTCTTAACAGCTTTTCATAAAACTATTAAATTTGTTTTCAGTTATTTACAAATTGTTTTGGCTCATGTTTAACTGATTAAAATGGTTAGTTTGATGAGCTCTAAAGTTGTGATTACCCTTCCTATTTCTAAGAAGAGAAAAGAGATTCATAAAAGATTTTAAGTGGAAATTTGGATTCAAGAAAGCAAGATTGCCTTGGGTTGTGCTTTGGTTAAAGAGTGGATTAAGAGCAACTGTGATTTCCTGTAATCAGGTGTAATATGTTCCATACTCTTGTGTAATTGTTCTTTAGTTTGAATTTTTGTAAACTGTGCATATGTAAAGTTAGATGGTTGTTCTGACTGTGTGTGTAAAGTCAAAGAGGGTGTGTGTTCTTGAGTGGTCAAGATCACCTCTTTGAGGTTGTGGTGTGTTGTAATCTATTGTTGGTTACCTAGTGAATACCAATGGTTTTCTATGGACTGGATGTAGCTCGGGTAAGGAGTGAACCACTATAATTGTTTGTGTGTTTTTCTCTCTCTCTCACTCATTTAAAATCTATTTGACTTGTGATTTTATCTATGCTGCCATAAACAATTGGTTAAAACGTATTGTCAACCGGTTGTTTTTCTGATAACAGTTTTAACATATTTGTTCTCTTGGCTGATCTGATTCTTTGATTTGTAAATCTTCATTAATCTTCATTCTTAGCCAGTATTTATGAAAACTTTACTTAAACAATTCATCCTCCCCCCCCTCTTGTTAAGGCCACTAATTTTTACAGGGTTACCGAGTTACCAACCCCTAGAGACAATGCAAAAGTTGTTTCTCCTCTATGAGTTGCAAGAACAACCTCCTCATTCAGAAACCCATTCTTTGGAGCCTTCGGGTGCATAATCACTTCAGAGCTAGTCGGTGAAGTTAACAAAACGAATCCAGTTCCGCGAAAGAGAAATCATTGTACTGAATGAGGGGATTGTGAAAATAGAAACCTAGTACCAATTTTGTTGATGCATTTTACGTATCTTCTTTCTATGAGATAGAAGACATTTTAACGCCAACTACATAATTAGCATTCACCAAACTCTAGGAAAGACACATCCCAAAATTAATTCTCCCCCTTTTTAGTTATAATACCCATAACCCCTACATAAGTTTTTTCATTATAAGGCCTCCATGCATACCTTCTTTTTAACATCATCTGGTGATGAGAATGTGTTACATGACTTCCCACTGAAAGAAAATCATTAAATAAAAATTAATTTTAGAAACCAAAAATAATTAGTTCTTATATTGATTAAATTAGATATTATTTTTAAAGATTAAAAAAAATATTGGTATCTAAAGTAGTTTCTATTATTGATAAATAGTTTCTAAATTATTATCTAATTAGCTACCAAGATTTTAACTATCACTACAAGAAAATCATGAAATAGAAACCAATTTTAGAAACAAAAAAAATAATTAGTTGTTATAGTGACTAAATTAGAGACCATTTTAGAGACTAAAAATTTTTTTGCTTTCTAAATTAGTTTATATTATTATTAGATGGTTTCTAAATTGGTATCTAATTAGCTATCAAGGTTTTTGCTACCAAATATAGAATCTAAATAATTGGTAGTTAAAACATTGGTAGCTAATTAGATACCAATTTAGAAATTGTTATTGTTGGTTGACTCGTTTGCCGGTTGGCTCTAACGATGATCTCACGCCCGCTTCTCTCTGCCTTGGTTTGTGTTTTCCTTGGATCGAAACACTCTGTACCTGCAAAGACAAAGGGGGCTCCCTAGAGGTCGTTTGCACTCCGACGCTCAAGTCAATACTGGGGCAAAGAAACAGAATGTGTGTAATAGTTCTAATCTTCGAAACTGCGTACCTTGTGGGTTCTTTTACTACCCTTATATAGTCTAGGGTTTCCTCTGTTTCCGTTACCCGCATTTAGGGTTTCTGGAGGAATGCCCTTGCGCTGCTATTACCCAATCTTACTGTAATTTAGCGCGTAAGGGTCCCCTTGTAAGAGTGCAACCTCTAACGGAATGGCCACCTAGGTACCAACTTGTGCACCTAATCTCTAAGATCATTCATCCTGGGGTGTCCTAACTGTTCACGTGCCATGCATGCAGCTTCCCTTGGAAACCCTAACCCTCATGGGCATTCGTGGCTTCCAAGACTCTTTATTCGTGTCGCGCCCAGTTGCGCTATCCACACCACACACATGGTACCTTGTGACTTAGGCCTTCCCCTACCTCTGGGTGTTTTACAGATAACTTTTGTGTGTTCTGGGACCCACCTTTCGTGGTCCAATTCAGCTATTTGAATCACCAATGCCCGATGTCACATCGGCCTTACTCTGTTGCCGAGGACACGTCGGCACATCCAGGTGATCGACGTCCGACCACTGATCGGCACCCTGGCCCGTGCCGCTTGTGGGACACTGGCTCATGCCACTTGTGGGACCCGACTTATATGGTCCACCATGACTAGCAGTCAACGATGTCCGAGGACTTGTCGGTACACAAGCCCCCCAATCTCGAGCTGTTAACTTGTTCAACGAAGAGACTAAGTCATCGCCCTTGGCGACCTATGTGGCACTGTGTGAAAGGACGTGAACAATGCACCGAAGTGATGTCTCTCCGTTCTCGTTTTAATCTGCGCACATGTGGCTGGATCAACGGCTAGGACTTATTGCCGCTTGGGCTCCCTTGTTTACGTTAACTCTTTCAAAACCCCGTGTTTCTCCACTGTTCCATCACTTCACTGAAAACTCTCTTCGATCGTTCTCTTTCTCTCGAACGCTCTCGCTTATCCTTGATCAATCACGACCTTCAACTTTCAATTGCTTAAAGGTATGATTCTTATCTCATGACTTGCCTTTGTTTCATGATTCCGCTACTCATAACATGTAATAACTGCTCTAGGTCTGTTTAAGATTTCTGCACTTTAGGTTTTCCTGCACTTTACACTATTACGTTCTTCGATTCTTTTTCTCTGGTTCATTGAGCCACACCGTCGCTTCTTCTGAACCCTCGTCTTTCTTCCTTTCTCCTCTCCCCTTTTAGCTTTCTTCAAGATGGCCAGAACCAAAACCACCTCCAACCCTCCTCCCAACGTTGATTATAAAGCCCTGTACACTTTTGATGACCTCCTCGCCGAGACCTCCACGCTCACCTCCAGCGAGGACGTGAGGAAACATAGATGAAGAGTCTGATCCCAAGGGTCGCGCATTTAGGAGGGAAAAAGACGCTTACGTATCGGTTCGATCTTGCGCGAAGGGCGAACTGGTATGTGCTGATGATCACGCCAGCGTTGGAGAACCCTTTTTCTTCTTATACTCCACCATCTTCAAGCGGATCAAACTCCGGTTGGCACTCACGGGGTTCGAGCGGGTGCTCCTCACCGAAATTAATGTGGCCCCTGCCCAGCTGCACCCCAACAAGGCATTCGCCATTCTGCAACCATCTAGGGCACACCCCTTCAGTGGACATATTCCTCCACTTCTTCGAGGCCAAGAGCCCAGGGAAAAAGCTTTGGGTAAGCTTCAGCGGGATGGCGGGGAGAGTCCTTCTAACCCTCTTCCAGCAATCTTATAAGGGATTCCAGGGGAAGTTCTTTAAGGTGTGCTACATCGCTCATGACCCCACCCTTCTAGATGGGTTCCCCCTTTACTGGGTGGAGAAGCTAAAGTTCAAGAAGCCCAGGGGTCTCGAGGAGCTGACTCCCCTTGATCGCGAACTGTGCTAGGTCCTTGCAAACTTAGAAGCGGTGTTTAACACTACTCAACTGATTAAGTATGAGTATAGTGCCTCAGACCTCAAAGGCTATATTGGTATTAATCCCTACCCCTTGCCTGACTTTACTTATGCTTCTTGTTGCTGGGTGTATATTGTAATTATCTCCTCATGTTTCCTTGTCTTGGTGTAGGTATGGTGCTCAACGAAGAGAAGAGGAACAGACTGGCTAAGCTGATTGCTCGTCGTCAAGCGGCACTTACTGGTGCAAGTGACTCAGCCCCCGTTGGTCCTCTAACCATTGCCCATGACTCGCCCAATCCAGCCCCCACTGATAAGATTAAAGGGGTGGTGGCGATTGACTTCGAGGACGAGGACACCGAGGAGGACCTTGTCTTCAGGAGGCCAAAGGTGGGCGTCGCGGCGACCTCACTCTCTGCTATCGATGGTCGTCCCCCTTCATTCAGGGACAATCCTTCCAACGTCTTTTCTCCTCGCGGACTCCTCGCTCTTGAAGGCGATGGGGAGAGCACTCTTGTGGGTGACCAAGTGCCCCCTGCCCCTGAGCTCCCCGCCGTACTCCAGCAAGCCCTTAAATGCTTCCAAGAGAAGGAGGCGACGGAGGCTCTGGGCGGAGACTTGTTGAGGGAGCCTTCGGGAGTTCCTCGTCAACTCCCTCGCCTTCGTGAGCCAGGCGGAGGCAAGGATGAAGGGGGAACTTGCCCTCCAAGCCCAGATCTTCGCCAATCGTGAAACGACCCTAAACCAAGAGTTGAGCAGCCTCCGTCAATAGGAGAAAGAGACACAGAAGTTGCTCTTTGACAAGGGTCAGGAGACCCTTCAGCTGGAAGCGAAGATCCTGCCTCTGTGCAATAGGGTGATCGACCTGGAGGAGCAGGCAGAGGGGGCAAAGGCCAAGATGGCCAAAATAGAAGAGAGGGTCACCCAACAAGAGGTCCAACTTGGTCGTGTGGAGGGCGAGCTCGCCCAAAAGATCGAGCTCTTCAACAAGATTGAGGCGGCGCTCATCGAGGACGTCGCTGACGCGTACGGAGCAGGGTTTGAGGACGCCCTTGCTCAGGTTGCCTGCGTGCACCCTGAGATGGACATCTCCCCTTTGCAACGTCGAAGCGGGTTGTTGATGGACAGCTCGCACCCAGAATCTGTATATATATATATATATATATACACTTTGTTCTTGTTTATGAATGTTTATGAATCTGTCTGCTTTAAGCTACCTTTTTTGCCTTGGTTGTTAACTATCGTGTCTCGCACTAACATAGCTAACAACACAGTTGACGAATATTCATACTCTAGGTAGTGTGCTTGTACACCACCTGCTTAACCTTACCCTTTTCGATTCTTTAGCGGCTTAAGGTAATGGTGATGTGTGCACAAACCCGTAACTTGCCTTACCTTGGTTACGCTAAGATAAGGGAATTCTTTGTTACTGTTCTTCAACCCTGCCTTACCAGACAAGAGAAAGAGGTCCGCTAATTGGCTTCGCTCTTACTTTACTGAGTAGAGGAAATGTCTTCCTGATGCCGCTGGTGAACCATGTTGTCTTCACCTTGGCGTTCTTACTCAAGAGGGAGGCATTCTCTGCGAATCATCCTATCCCAACTTTGGGGCTTCAATCCCAAGGAGAAGTTCATAACTGACCTCGATCTAACCACACGGGTAGCGGAGGGTTTAATCGTTGGACCATACTGTCTCCACCTCGGTGCTCCCACTCAAGAGGGAGGCGTTCTCTGTGAACCATCCTACCCAGTCTCGAGACTTCTATCCCAAGGAGAAACTCGTAATTGATCCCGCACTTACCCCATAGGGACATACGAGGATTTTAAATGGCGAACTGTACTGTTCAACCCCAGTGTTCTCACTCAAGAGGGAGGCGTTCTCTACGAGCCGTCCTGCCCACCTTTGAGACTTCTAACCTGTGGGAAAAGTTCGTAACTAACCTCGTCCTTGTTGTATGAAGTCAAGGGAGGGTTTCACTGGTGAACCCTATTGTTCAACCTTAGTGCTTTCACCCGAGGATGGGGGGAGGTGTTCTCTACAAACCTACCTTCCCCGATCCTGAGACTTCTAACCCAAGTGAACGGTTCGTAGCTGACCTCATCCTCGCGCAAGGGCGAGAGAGGTTTTACTGGTGAACCATATTGTTCAGCCTTGGCGTTTTCACTCGAGGGGGAGGTGTTCTTTGCGGACCTACCTTTCCCGATCTCGAGACCTCTAACCCAGGTGAATGTTCGTAACTGCATTGTACAAAATATTCGAGAATATACTTCAACCGAAACTTTATTGGGTGACCTCGTTAAAAAATCCTTGGAAGGGAATAAGAGTGTCCCCTAAAAACTGTGTACAATGCAATAGTTCAACTAAAGTAAAATTTGAGGTTGGTCGCGTTCCATGTACAAGGAATCGCGCCACCCTCTAATGTCTCAAGAGTGTATGCCCCATTTCCAAGGGCCTCATTCACCCTGAAAGGACCAGTACACTTGGGGGACAACTTGTTCTCTAACTGGTATGGGTGGGCCTTTCGCATCACCAGGTCAGCGACCTGGAACTGCTGAGGTCTCAACTTGGAGCTAGACTTGTACTCCACTCTTCTCTTCAGGGCTTCCACTTTGATTCTTGCTTCCTCCCTTACTTCATTTAGTAGGTCCAGGTTCACCTTTCTCTTTTCATTGGACTCTTCAGCCACAAAGTTCTGGAAGCGTGGCGAGTTCTCCTGGATCTCTACGGGAATCATCGCGTCCAAACCATACACCAAGCTGAAGGGTGTTTCCCTGGTGGTGGACTGGGAGTGGTGTGGTAAGCCCACACAATTCTAGGGACTTCTTCTGCCCAGGTCCCTTTGGCCTTCTCCAGCCTTCTCTTGAGACCCCTCAGCAGAACTCGGTTGGCAGACTCAACCTACCCATTCGTCTGGGGGTGCTCGACTGATGCGAACACCTGCTTTTTCCCAATCTTTGTACACTGCTTTCCCAACTGTTGTCTTGCAAACTGGGTACCATTACCAAACACCAACCGTTTTGGTACTCCAAAGCGGCATACTATGTTCTTCCACACGAAGTGCTGAATCTTGTGGGTCATAATCTACGCCACTGGCTTGACCTCTATCCACTCCGTGAAATATTTTATGGCGACCACGAGGTACTTCATTTGCCGTATCGCCAAAGGGAAAGGTCCCAGCATATCAATTCCCCAAGTATGGAACGACCAAGGGCTGTAAATCGATCTGAGCTCTTCTGGTGGCGCCTTGTGCCAGTCAGTGTGTTGTTGACATTGCTTGCACTGTTGTTCGTACCTCGTGCAGTCTTCCCTTATGGTCGGCCAATAGTATCCCGCACGAATGGTCTTCGATGCTAGAGATCAGCCACCGATATGACTCTCACATATTCCTTCGTGGAACTCTGCCATTATTCGTGCGCATTGATCGCCACTTACACATACCAAGATAGAGTGGGTGAACCTGTGTCTGAACAACTTTTCGTCAATGAGAGTGTACTTGGTCGAGTTTTTCTTTATTTTTCTGGCCTCTATGGGTTCTAGTGAGAGTATCCCATCAGCCTAACACTTGTAGGGCGTCATCCAGGTTTCTTCTCCTTCAACCAAGCGGACCTGCAATGACTCTTCCCCAAGAACTGGGTATGTGCTTATCCTGGACGTTTTTAATATCTCCTGAGTCAATGAACGATGACTCTTTTTCCTCCCTTCCGACGTGCTAACTTGATGGACCTCTACCAGATTATCTGCAGTGAAGGTTCGAGGTGTCCTCAGGGTTTCCTTGATGACTGTCCACTGTCTGCCCCCCTTGCCCGAACTGGCGAGCTTTGCTAGCAAGTCAGCTCGGGCATTCTGCTCCCTAGGGTCATGTACCAACTCGAACACCGCAAATGACTTCTTCAAAACTTGGACATATTCTAGATAGGCGTCCATTTGAAGGTCTTTGGCCTGGTATTCTCCTGTCACTTGGCCTATAACGAGTAGGGAGTCGCTCTTCGCCAGCAAACTCTGCGCACCCATCTCCTTGGCTAACAGTATTCCAGCGATCAGAGCTTCATGCTCTGTTTGGTTGTTGCAGGCCTTGAAAGCGAACCGTAGGGCCTGCTCAATCAATAGCTCATTCGGACCTTCTAGGATGATGCCAGCTCCACTGCCTTGTTGGTTAGAGGAACCATCTACAGAGAGCACCCAGCGGAAGTCGAATTCTTCATGGTGCGCGTCTGCCGAGGAGAGCTCTACCACGAAGTCAGCATAAACCTGGCCTTTGATAGGGCCTTTATGCTCGTACTGAACGTCGAATTCTGATAGCTCTGATACCACATGATATGATTCCACTAGCCAAATAGAGATGATTCTTTGACATTTTATGGAATCAACTTGAGTTGGAGATAGCTTAGGCACTTTTAATAGAATTGGATCAAGGTCCTATGTTTCAAGAACTCACCAAAACTTGCACCAAACACCAAACTCACATGGAAGATCCATCTATTGTCAATTGAACCGATTAAAATGTGTAAAAAGGCAAAAGCACCGATTAAAAAGATCAAGAACAGAAAAGCACCGAACAAATCAGCTGGAATTGAAGAAGAAACAAATAGAAACAGCCAATGAAACTATGAACCGAAGCAAAGTTGAAAATAGACTGAATTGCCGAACCAAAAAGAAGCTAAACATGTTTTAGGAATTTCATATGAACATGGAGATGAAAGAAAGAAGAACTTATGGAGATGGATGTTTTGGTTTGATGATCACGCCACTTGGATGGTGAAGGCTCCAAGATGAGTGAGCTAGTGCCGCCACTTGAGAGAACCAAATGCACTCAAGATAAGACAAGGTGAAGGAGAAGACAAGTTCTCAC
>Ga0123342_1010019_pt1 | contig 11030 bp, 4 predicted proteins | sample Turbeawhitnodule_FD_89960 | JGI IMG/M metagenome (GOLD analysis project Ga0123342, IMG submission 89960) | Root nodule microbial communities of legume samples collected from Mexico - Turtle bean Mexico white nodule | ecosystem: Host-associated > Plants > Roots > Nodule | place: Mexico: Nepantla... | reverse complement strand
CATGTTCCATGGATGGTATTTTTTGTTAGGTAGGGAAGAGGTGTCACATAGTTAGATATCATCCTATGTATCTATATACATTACCTGTAAATGGGTTGGGATACCCCTAAAGTATCCCATTTTTAATTTATTTAATTCTTTGCTGATCAAAAAAAAAATCTGACAGATACTTGGAATTAGGATACAAAATGGAAACACAAGCTCCTTACATGCAGAGTTAGGTGATAAACAACATATTACCATATACTCTTCTGTAATTTTAAAGACTGCTCGGAATTAAAAGTTAGAACTAACCTCAGTAGCATTAGGCCATTTATTATCACTAACTTCCAAGGTCAACTCAAGACAGCCAGCATGTATATAGTTCCAATCTTGCATTCCCCCATATAGAGGGTACCTGGAGTGAGTACCATTTGTAAATTGTGCACACATTAAAAGGAAACATCAGTAATGAACTACAGAACAATACATTCAGAAAACAATACCATTCTGCTCCATTTGTAATTCCTCCGAGAAATTCCTTGCTTGAAGACATGTTGTAATGAGAATGACTGTAGATGCTTGCCATGAACCGAAATGCATCATCATCTGGACACCCATAGTACTTTGTCCTGCAATTTATTCATATCAATAGACAAATTCAACGCAATTGGAAGCATGTCATTATACATTTCCAAATTAAAGCACTGAAGATGGTCTGAATAATTTCTTAATAACTTCATCTATAGTTTTTCTTGGTTTCCCTTTACATCTAACAATAGGGCTATCTTCCGTCTGATTTACTCCCCTAACTGTCAGCTTCTACTAGTCTTCTTCACACATGCCCAAACTAAGACATGTTCTACCATCTTTTCTACAATTTACTTCAACTTTTTCTTTAATGCATTTATATTCTTATCCTATGTTGTCTAGTATGTCCACTCATCCAATGCAGTAATATCGTATCTGCTATATTGACTTTTTCTCTTACTGACTTTTTTACCATCCAACATTCAGCTCCATACGACACTGCAAGTCTTAAAGTTGAGGTAAAGTTTTCGTTTCAGAAGAAAAATGGTGAGCTACTGAAATAGCCTTTATTATGACATAGGAAACACATAATGAGTTGCAAAGTAGACACAAAATGCAAATTAAATAGCAAGGAATGAGTACAACCAAAGTATTTTACGACCTTTTATCTTCAGAACCATCCCACGGATAATTTGCAACAAGTGCACCCTGAGGTTTAAAAAAAAGACACCATTAATGAACCAAGTCTGCATACATGAAAAATATTAATAAAGACAAGCCATAATCAATTCTACAATATCAACTATTCAAAGCTATTTCACATAGGTTGGCCTTTCAACCATAGAATGAAAATAAATAAAATGAATTTCAGGGAAGAAATTAACACAAGTTTTCAATGACTTTTGACAAATTTATCTTATTGCCATTAACCAACCCCATATAATTCTGCTTAGCAGTATGTATATCTAATGAAGGAAATTGAAAGATTGCAGAAAGAAAACTAGATGCAATTTCTTGATGTATAGAAGGATCCCCATAGATGCAAGAAAAACTGGAAATAAACAGTTTAGTCCAGAGTACACATCATAAAAATTAATGAATTAATAAATCAAGGAAACACGATATTACGTGATTTCAAAGAATTAATACCCCATGTAACGTGGCAGATGCTGTGAATCGTATATCTCTCAACCAATTCATTATTGCTCTTGTCTCAGGCTGCCGGGAATCCTCATCATCATTTATAGAAACAAACTGTTTTTTTTTTTAATTGAAACATTGTAGGATAATGTTAAGATGATATTTAGCAAGAATAGCAGTAATTTTAACAAATAACTTGATATGCAAAATTGTAACTTTAAATTTAAATTAAATGCAAATAAAACTATGTCTACATGCACATCCAAAGAGTAAAAGCTCATGGTTCTAATAGTAAATTCTCATTCAACATGAAAACATCAATATTGATTCTAATATTAGAATTTTATTTCATAGTAACAGTTTTCAACCAAGTTCATCAAAATATTGCATACATTACAGTTACTATTAGAATTAAAAAACATATACCTGGTCAGGAAAATCCCGATTCAAATCAATATTATTAGCATTACCACGCTTTCTTAAACTATAGCCATCAGGATTCATTGATGGAAGCAAATGAAGGTGCACATTCTCCACAATCAATTTCACCTGAAACATGTCACTAAAAGTCGGACAAAGACAAGACAATGTAAAAGTAAAAACCGAATAATAAAAAATCATAAAATAGTGATTGTAACAGACAAAATGCAAGATATGAATACTAAAGCTGATTTAATGAAATTCCAATATATAGAAAATTTAGTTCATGCTTACAAATTGAATGAATCAGTAACATGAATAGTCTTTTAACATTCACTCATCTGAGTATACAGCAGGATGGAATTCCTTCTATTTTTTCATTATAAAAGATCCAATACCGGCAAAAAAAAAGAAATTGTTATAGGCTGTAGAATAATTTTCTCTTTTGGCCAGTCCCTAGAGTTTCTGTGCACAACAGTAATTATCCAATTTGCAACCAAGGTTTTAAATAACAGTATGCAACAATAATTTTTGCCACAACAAAGTTTGCAGTCACTGTGACTGCAACATGACCAAATTTGTCCACAATTTACAGCAATATAAAGGATGTCACGGACAACCAAATTTGTCCAAATTTACAGTAATATCAAACATCACCTCCCCAATTTTCCCACAATATCAAGGATGCGATGAGACTACAAACTCAATTTAAAACTTTTATTACAACAGCTTATAATCTTCAAGAATTTCCACCAGTATCAGTAATGTTTTTTGTGCTGTCAAGTCATAATTATTTATTAGAAGTTACAGTTGTACAATACAAATCTGTCTTTAGGCTGTTATTACTATTAACTAGACATTATAATTCTATTACCATTACTATTTAGTTAGACATTACAATTTTCAGTCCATGTGGCATGAACAACTGTAATGTCTCCTAAAAATTTATCTATTGTAAAGTTCAGATAAGTTTTCCCCAAACTATTTCTTATGTAACTTGTGATTTTCTGACAGTATCAGCAATATAACAGCAAAGGCACATATCTGTCATGCACATCAAAGTGACATACACAGGAAAGATATCAGATTATATCTGTGTAAATAAAGGAAAGAAAAATACCAATGGATCTTTCAAATAGTTATCACATAACCAATTGGCCAAAAATATAAGAAGCTCGCGTCCCACAGGTTCATCACCATGCACATTTCCAATATACTGCATCAGCATAATTTTGGTCAGAGTTGCTGAATACAAGACCACAGATTTGATTAACAAAGAAGAAGTATAGATATGACCTAGAGCACAAAATAATAGCAAAAAATGGAAACACAACTATTCCATATATCAGTAAAAAAAACAATAAAGAATAATTTATTGAGAGCAAAAGCAACAACATTTTGTTAAACCTTATATGCAAAAGTGTAAAAGTCCCAGAAAAAAATAATTGAGTAGTCACTCCGAATATTATTTTGCATCCTATTGCAATTTATTGAGCTGAGATAATTATTTTAGAGGGGCATTGAACATGTAGTGGGATTCTTATGATAAATGTTTTCTACACACTTTCAAATAAATGATTTCTTTTAAACTTCAAATCCTTGAATTATTTAACCACTTACCCCAAAAAACTTCTGCCAGTTTAGTAAATTGATGCATGCAGAATGCCTTAATGCTCCTAATAAAGAGCAAGACAATTTTGGAATATCAAGACAAGTATCCCATATGACACGGATAGGAGAATTGATTACCAAGAATTTCTAAGTAATAACCATTGAATAATGATCGGAATCAAAAGGATTAAAATGAGTGGAAAACTAATTTCAATCTATTATTGAATGTATCATGAGATTCTTACTTTAAAAGTTTTAAATGTCTGTAATATTTCCCAGTCAAAAGCAGCAAAATTTAAATAAAATAATTGCATAAGCTAGTTGCTCCACTGGTATTGGGTGGCAAACACTCGCCTTAAATGCAGGTTTACTCTCTTCTTCTCCTGGCTTGTCAGAAATCTCTATCACCAACTATATGGAATAAAGGAAAAGAAAAAAGCGATGACGATTAGTAATATGAAACTTATTGAGATTCAAGTTTAAGTTATAAATTAATTCCAAAAAGAAGAAGAAATTACCAGTGGAAATCCATTTACACTATTCCCAATACTGATAGCCCATTCCAAGAATCCCTCAAAGAGAGAAACAAACTGCAAGTCAGTTGATCAATTGCAAGAAGAGAAGACTTTTTAAGAAGCTTATTTATTCGTAAATGGAGGTATTAATGAACACTAAACTCTAATGACCTTTGTCGAGGCAAAATGTTGAGATAGACAATTGAGAACTGTACCAGTATGAGGAATCACCTGTATATCCTGGAAATGTTGCTGCATCTTTGTCCAAATTCTTTGATGGCCCGTTCCAGGTCATCATTGGACATATATCCTTGTGCCAAATCAACACTGGTAAATAAAATAATAAACATTAAAAATGAAAACACATTAAATGCAGAACAAATCATAGAAATAACCACATCATAGCTATCCAGGAGAAGATCCATTATGATTACCTTGTCTGAGCCCGAGATTCATCCTCTAACAAATGCCTTGTACGGCTTGCATTACTACAGTCATCGAATTTTTCTAATACACACAAAAACATGCCAATTAGAAACTTCAAACTCAAAATCCCACCTTTCAAACTAAACAGCAGACCTTATCAAGCTACTAAGGACAACATGTAAATTCTGAGCCGCCCCAAAGTTGAAACATCTCACTTCAAACTTCTAACGCAGGCAATTGAAATAAAAATAAACAGAATAATTAAATCCAGATGCAAGTCAAGATAACTTCCACAGTCTCATCCATTCAGAACCTCGAGAAATTCAACAAATGATTATAACGAGTAAACAATATCGTAAAATAAAAAGTTCCAAACCTTAAATATTAGTTATCACAACTTAATTTCTAATGTAGCCAAATTAACTCAAATAGCGCAATGGAGACGTGTTAATTCAAATAAACTCAAATAACTAAAATAAAATAAAAACACAAAAGCAATTAGCATGGTTTGAGATGCAAAGAAGACCTGAAGAATTAAGGGTTTGCTGCAAGGAACCCTTGGCAAGAGAAGAGGAAATTAAGGAAGCAAAAAGGAGAAGAAAGAATAGGAGCTTCGTCTTCATAACCATCGACGTGGGTGATGATGTTGGTTTCAGGCATCAGGCTCAGGTTGTTTCTTCGTTTTGTTGCGATTTATCGGGTCCCTCACGTGACGTGAAAAATCGAAATTTTCACATTCAAGTAATGTTGTTGCCTTTTCTCTCTTTTGGGCTCTAAATGGGCTGGCTCTCAAGCTAATTACTTCCTCCACCTAACAAATTTGAACCTGCATCCTATTATTGACGCAAAATGACTAAAATATCCTTTATAGTTTTTAAATAGAAGTAAAGATTGTAGGTCAAAATATATTTCGGATTTAGTATTCTAAAATATGTCTCTGAATTTGGATTTTCAAAATACTTTTTCGGATCCCATATGTTTCTGAATTTTATTTTCTGAAATTTTATTTTCGAAACACAAAAAAATTATTCCGTATTTCCTTTTTTGAAATGTATTTTTTAATTCTAAATTTTAAATTTAAGAATGAATGACAATTTTATAATTTCAAAAATTGATTGGGTGTAAGTTCAAAAAAATTGGGTGCATAAAGTAATTACCCTCTTTTCAATCTTCACTCACCCACTCGTGAGTTTGGAAGGTCCATCAGATTCTTTTAATATATTCTTTGAGAAAACAGCTTTTGATGTCATGAAGGCTATTTTCACCTTTTAGAAACTTTATAATAAAAATTATTCGTTCAACTAAACTTTAAGCTGAGAAAACTTATTATTCTTGTAAAACCTACTATTTTTTTGCTTATTATATGGTGCAGAGATTCCAAGTTTAGAGTATACTATATTAACAGTGATGGTGCTTGAGTGATTTCATATATTAACTGTGTAATTTTAGGGGTTCACTCTGAAGTGTCTGTTTTTGAGGATCAATGTTTGTATAGGTGAGTTGGAGAATGCTAAACTCTTATTATTTGTTTGTTTCACTTCAATTACTGTTTATACATATAGATTTGAGGGAATTAATTGTGTTTGTATTTCTATTCAATAATTTAAGAGGATTTGTAATTACAAAATTGAAGGAGGTATCTTTTTCTCATCCTCTCTGAGAAGAAAAAGAGAAGAAAGATTGTGCTTATGCAAAATTTTCTCTCCATGACACAACATGTTCTTGATCAATTTATGTTATAAAAATACTTAATAATATTATTAATAAAAATAATAGTAACTAATTATAATAATTAAATTTTAATTGTACAATAATAACAATATATGTAATTATTTATAATAAAAAATTATATAATAATAATATTAATTATAAAATATATATATATATATAATAATGTTATTTAGTTTAAAAGTATTTTTTATTGAGTTTTTATAATTATAAATATTTAGATATTATTTATTTGTATTAAAATTTATAATTAGTACCTTTTTATAATTAGATAATTTTTATTTTTTAACTGAAATATTTTATTAATAATATTTTAATTTTAAAAAAAATTGTATACAAGTAAGTAACTTATTTTTTATTTTTAAATAAATATTTAGTTAAAAAATTTACTAATTATATTCATTATATCATACATAAATTTATTATAATTTTATTTTTAATTTACACAACAAAATTTTTGACAATTTTTAATATAAAGATATCAAAAATTATTTACAAAATTTTAATTATCTCAAATTTACACAACAAAAATACTTATATTTCATTATTCAAATATTTTTAAAGATAGGTATAAATAAAAACTTTTAAAAAATTAAAAATTATCTCTTAACGTCACAAACTTGAATAAAAAAAAATTCCACAAATCCATTTTAAAATCTTACTTCAAATAATCTCACTTTCTTCACATTTTGTTCTCAAATTACTTCAAATTCAATTCTTCATATCTTTACCCTTTCTCTCTAATCCAAACATACTATTAAAGAGTTACTAATTATCACGGTCTTATTATACAAAAGATTGGTTACTAAGTAGGACAATTTGTTCTTGTTATGCTTTTGTAGCAGTCAATAAATAGATAGTTTTTTAATAATTTCTCAGACTTCGTCCTCAATTTTTTAGCCGCATTTAATCAACTTCTGAATTTCTAAGATCGTTCTTCACGGTAGAATTAAAAATCTGGAATGAAAAAATATATTTTGAAAAGAAGATCCTTTTTTTAGATTTTTATATTTCATGAAATATTGAAATAGAATTTAAATTTCGAAATAGAATTTTAAAATAGAAAATTTATTCTGAAATAAAAAGTATACATTCTGAACAAGATATTATAGAAAATAAAATCCAAAAAAATATTTTTATATTTTATATAAGACATAGTTTAAAAAAAGGTCTGGGCAGGAAGTAATTGGCAAATTTTTAATATGCACAAAAAGATATAATTTGGTTATGAAATTCGATTCCTTCTTACATCCATTATTTCATGCTATTTATATCTTAAAATAATTAATCCTAAACCCTAAACCCTAAATTCTAACCTCTAAATCCTAAACTAATTAATTACAATTTTTTTTTACGGAATTAGGATCACTTTTAACGTTGAGAAATTATTTTACTGAATGTAACAATTAAAATACAAATATACGCTTAATCAAACCAACATTTTCATTCAATTAATTCAAGTCGCTTCACGTAATGCTTTCAGACAATGCTGAATGGATTGCGTCTAGTTGCAATGTGTTGAATGCATTGTCCCAAGGGTTTCTATGTTTGGTAAATGATTGTGTTTCTAAATTATGCTTGAAATTACGCATATGCCCAGACAACTAGTATAATCACAAGTTGGGATAAAACTGTAGCTTCAACTTGTAAGATTTTTTTTTTTCTTTTGGCAAACTGCTTTTAAAGTGGATAAGAATGTATTTTTCTAACAAAAAATACAAACCAATATCCCATTACAATTCATAACATTAATTGATTGGGTACTTTATGGATCATTGTGGATTGCACTTGCTTCTCAAAAGAAACCTTTTCTTTTCTCATTAATGATATTAACCAGGAATTTATTTGAAAATCTAATTACCATATGCTTACAAAATAATAATCATGGTTGAAAACAAGGACCAATGAAACCAAATAAAATAAAGGTTTGGGTAGTGTAGCATTCTGATAGGAAGTTGAACATAGGTAATTGGACATAAATAATCGGTCATGAATGTGTATCGTTCAAAAGGTTGATTTCTAATAATTGGTTTTGAGAAGATCGAGCTCTCAAATCTTCTATCGCTCGAAAAGTGATGTCTGGTTATCAATTTTAAGGAAATTGACTCCTTAAGGATGATCTTTATTCATCAGTTTTGAGAATACCTGTTGAGGATAAGTGAAAGTGAAGATTCTACTCAACTTCCATGAAGAAGTGTTTGATGAAGACAACTTGTTTGAAGATGTATGAAAAATATTCTTCATGGTTTTAGTTAGGTTAGAATTGTTTAAGTAGCCTTTTGCATCTTGGTCAAACCTCATATCTCAAAGTCATGGTGATGAACTTAAGCACAAGGATCTCTTGAAAAGAGTTTTTTAAGAAACTGCTTCAAATTTTTCATAAAATTGTTTTACTGCACAAAAATTTAATTTGTTGTCTGACAAAACAATTGATTCATTGGTATTGTATCAAAATTGATTGGCTTTTTCAAAATTTTGTTTTGACCCCAAATTTTTGTCTTGTTTACACTTTCAGTTTTCAACTAATCAGAAAGTGGTTATGTTACCACCAAGAGTATTTTCAAAAAACAACTTGTTCTTTTAGACTTCAAATTGTTGTTTTATAACAATTTATAATTGTTTTTCAGAAAACTGTTTTGATCTGAAAGCTATAAAAATGAAGCATAATCTCAGGTCAAATCATCCCTTGCAATTACAAATTTACATACAGTTTGTAAGTGCTTTCATTGAGTTTTTGAAGTTAGCTTAGTTTTTGAAAGTTTTTCTTAAAAACTTGTAAGTGCTCTTGTGCTAGTTCCTTTGGCTTGGAATTCACGGTTCTGCTAAGTGTTGCAGCTGTGAGGGTCCTGGTTCTAACTCTTGAGTCTGCAATCAAGGTGTTTTCTTTTCAAAATTTTCTTTCTTTGTAAAAGTGTTTTTGTGTAAGCTTCTTGATAGTGTTTCTTGAAGTAGAAAGTTGCTGAAATAGGGTTTTCAGAGTGTGTTTTTTGGTTCTTGTAGGGTTCAAGAACTAGTTTGTTTGTAGTCTTCTTGTAAAGATTGTTGTGGTTATAGTGAAATTCATCTTGGTGTAAGATGAAACTGGATGTAGCTTACTTTGAGTGAACCAAAATAATTTTGTGTGTGCTTCTCTTCTCTCTCAATCTCTGCATTTAAAAACTGAAATATGGATATTTGTGATAAATAAATCTATTGTTTTAAAATTGAATTTGTTGTTTTAACTGGTATATTGAAAAAAAAAACACATTCTATTTTTCAGTTTTTAATAAGTCTTTAATCAATCTTTGAACTTGAGGGAACCTTACTCTTTGATAGACTATCTCTTCAAGATAAGCCTCTTAAAAGCAATCTTGGTTTAAGATTTACTCTTAACTCTTCATATCAAATTTTTTAAAAAAAGAAAAATTGTTGTTGTTTTTTTAAAAAAAATATTTGCAAAACCTGTTTAAATAGATTTTTTAAATTGTGAGTGTAAAAAAATGTTCTTTAAATTTGAAAGAAATGTCTCATCTCACTTGATTTGTTTTTCAAGATTTTGGTTTTTGAAACTAAACTGAATCTTTGATATCCCATTGTGTTCAAAGCATTTGTCCTGGATTTTGTTCATAACAATGCATTGTATAAAGATCAGAGTTGATAAGTCAAAAATAAAATCTATTGATTCTAAAACTAATATGTTATATTTATGAAACTGCTTCTTGAAATCAGGAAATCAATATGTTTCTTTTTCTGTCAGAATTTCTTAAATAGTATTTTTGGGAAAATTTTCCTAAGTCCAATTCACCCTTTCTTGAACTTAGACTCTCATAATCTCAACAAGACCGACCCCTCAAGTCACTTGAGCGCATGTTAAGGGTTATCGAGATCTTCAGCAATAATCTCAGGAACCAACCATTTAATCCACGATTTTTGGAAACCGTTTTCGAGTACCCCATATATTGTGGGAACTTTTTCTCTTATAAAGAGGAGGAACTTAATTGGAAATGGGATCAAATTTTTGTGACTCGTTTAAAGAGAGGAAGAGATAGAAATTAACTCAAACCATTATACACAACCATAACTTAGACAAACCTTTTAACCATAACAAGTTGGCATTCACTATGAGGTTATGCAAAATTTGTCCTACCTCCACAAAACATCACACCACGTAATCATGAAAATTGTAATTATTGAGCGAAGCAATGACAACAACCTATATGAAGGAAACTTCAATGGAAACCCTTGGTTTTGGTCCTCTTGTCTCCACTGAGACGGAAAGATTTGTGATGGAGCGCGAGTCATACATGAACTGAAGCATAAATTAAAACATGAAAAGGTGAGTGCACTTTTGATTCGATTTGAAGCAAAATTACAGATGGAAAGGAAAGATTGAAATGAGAATGATCCCTTTAATGAGAAACATTCCTTGTGAGATTATTACCGAACAAAATCATTATTAGACTTAATTAGACTTAATTACAGGAATATAATCACTATTAATGAGTCTATACATTCTCAGAATCCTCAGGTGTTTCGTATCCTATACATGATTTTGTGAATTGTGATTCCTTTTCTAACCATCATCAAAGTTTTCTTGTCTCTTTACACACCGAGCAGGAACCCCTGTTCTTTTCTCAAGCGGTCCGAGAACCCCGGTGGCGTGATGCTATGGCACAGGAGATTCATGCTCTCGAACTCAAT
>Ga0123342_1010018_pt1 | contig 11030 bp, 11 predicted proteins | sample Turbeawhitnodule_FD_89960 | JGI IMG/M metagenome (GOLD analysis project Ga0123342, IMG submission 89960) | Root nodule microbial communities of legume samples collected from Mexico - Turtle bean Mexico white nodule | ecosystem: Host-associated > Plants > Roots > Nodule | place: Mexico: Nepantla... | reverse complement strand
GGGTTTGAATCATAGTCATCTGTTCTGCCATAGCGTCGTTGTTGTTTCTTGTCGCAACCATTATATCTTCAAAAAGTTGAAGATTTGCCTCGGCCCCACGGTGGGCGCCAATTGTACCTGAGTAGAGAGATGGGGCCCAGGCACGGTCGGTTGATGTAGTGTAGTTGCTGACGTGTCGGTCTTCTTCTCTTTAGGTCGGTCGCTCCTTCTTGGTGTCTCCTTCGGTCGGGCGGGGGAGGGTACCTGCGAAGGCACTCCGACGCTCAAGTAAGTGTGAGATTCTAAGTGTGGTTTAGTCAGTGAGTGAAAAACGTACCTTTCTCTGGCTTAAGCACATATTTATAGGATTGCCTAATGGGCTTTCTATTCCTTGGGCTCAGGGTAGTTGTGGATAGGTCCTGTCAATCGTGCTCCGAAATGTCCGGGGAACATATCTTCTTTAAACGCGCATTCCTTATTCTTCGGAGGTGTATCTTAACCACTTTTAGTTGTCATACATGCCTCACATTTATTGTGGCTTCAGTCGGTCGGCCAGGTTCGTCCGGTGCCTACCGATACAGGTAGGTACAAGACTCCACTCTCAAAAGTTGATTAAATGAAGTTTTAAACAAGTGAAGAATTAGTTCACATTCTTTGTAGGGATAACCAAGTTTTGTATAGGATTGACTTTTTTCACAATCGACTTATATATGGCTGACCTTTTGCGAATGATAGCTAAACATGTTTGAAAGTTTTTCAAATTATCCATAAGAACTTTAAATTTTTTACCATAAATAAATAAGTGTATATTTTTAACTAACTCAAACACAACTTTAAAGTAGGTTGGGTGTCGTTCCCAATATTAGAGGTGGCAATGCGGGCTCATTCATTCTACATAAGTACATCTTACGTTTGGTCCGTCCCACATAAGGAGTATGGACTTATTTCATTGGTTCGCCCGCATAAGAGGTAGTCCGTGAGACTGTGGATCAGCCCGCATAAGGAAAATACTTTAAAAAAAATTATTAATTATAAAAAAAACCTAGTTCTGCTGTTAAAAAGTAAAATTTTATTGTTTTAATTTATTCAATTAGGATAAAAATATGAATTCAAATGAGGATTGTTAAAAGGTTTGATTAAAAATAATTAGTTTTTGTTTTGTATCTATTTTCTATTTTCCCTATTTATATATGTAAATGTATATGGGTATCTTATTAAAGTTTTGCTACAAAATATTTTAATGACGATAACTAATTTTTTAATGAGTATCTTATTGAAATAGCTCTTTATATTATTATTTTTTATTAACAAATTTTAAATATAAGACTTTACTTAAAACTAAATCCACTATCACTCTTAATATTAACTTTTTTAAATGATTAAAATAAAAATATTCTTTTTTTTAGTATATTAAGTTGAATGTTTTTAAAATAAAATAAGATAAAGGTCACACGGTAACAATGGGTGAGTGGGGTATGATTTTTTTTTTTACAAAAAAATAAAATAATTATTTTTTTTATTTATGCGGGACAGGCCTAAGCGGGTCGGCGGACTAGATTAGTGAACCCACCCCGCGCTTTTTGGTAGCGGACTATGGGCCGACCCGCATGGCCCACCTTGTATTGTCATCCCTACCCAATATGGTCCAGTCTTCATCATTTATATTTCTTCATTCAAAAAATTTAAAAGGGAAAATTTTCAAAATTAAGAGCTCACACAAGGATGCCATGAAGAATTTATTTTTTTTCCATTCATATCTCACTCATTAGTTTTCATTCTACTAGCAAAGTACAAATAAGTTTAAATCAAGAGCACAATACTTGCTTAGTGTTGATAAGCGGATAGATATTGAGATTATAAAAGATCTTCATTATGTAATTAGAAATAAAAGTCTACTCAGTTTAAGGATAATAAAAAAAATTTATTCACCTTCTTGGAGTATTGACCTCATTTTTTTAATGCAAATGGGAAAATTTTACTGCATGCAATTGAGTTATTTCAATAATGACTATTATGAAAATCTTTTTTCTTGTATTAGATGTGTTTAATTGTTCTAGTTTTTAAAAGCATAAAAAGTATGAGATTGATAATATAATATAGCATAAAGACTAGCTATCATATCATATTAGAAAAAAGACCATAAAATTCAAATAATCAAAGTAAGAAGACACAAGAGTATATTGATAGACATTCATGCAATAAAACTAGACTCATGTGAGTCTTATGAAAAATAATTTAAGAAAATGATTTTAGTCCAAAGAAAACAAAATGTTTCAAATGTTTCATTATACATGGAATATCTTAATCTTATCTCTTTCTCTCTCTATATGAACTACATACAAATCTTTCTCCCTCGTTTTCATAAGAAAAAAGTGGGAGGTATAAGTAATCACTACAGAAGCGGTGTGTGAATGACTTCAACAAGTTGTAATTAAGGATTTGTTTTGAAAGGTGATGGTAGATTGTGGTAGTGTTTGAGAGGATGAACGGATATTGGTAGAGGGAACTACTCTTATATGTTGACAAACTCGAGAATGTTATGGCTATTAGAGAAAATTCCACTAGCCACTATTTTGATTAAGTGCTAGAAACAACAAAGCATAAAACATGGTCATGTTTTATCTATAAGATGCAAGCATTTTCTCAACAAATAAAACATGTAAGGAGCAAGTGTTCCATCTATCAAATGATATAGCATTGTGCAATCTTGTTTTTATGTTTGATAAGAATTGTGATTCTCATACGATATACACATTTAAGCTAACATAGTAGTTCTCGAATATTTGTATGTTTAATCTATGTTGTTGGGAATGCTTGTTTCATACGTCTGACTAAGAAGATCTGAAAAATCTTACATCATATTACCGATCTCTTGGAACACGAGCTAAAATTGCTTTGCTTAAAAAACTTATAAGTTCTTACTTTGTCAACTTGAAAAACTCTATATGTTTCATACGACTATGTGCTTTACTCAATTTCAAGTGAAGAAACTATATCCAAGGAAAGATAACTCCATCCCACTATTGGGATGTTGCTTAAAGAATAGGAGATCACTTAATGCATGCATGGAGCACATTTAATGCATCTTCTAAGTCCAAACTCATCAAACACAAGGAAGACATGCAAGTGATTTTAAAGCTTCCCAACGACTAAAAAAAGGATTTGCAATGACTATTTTTTCCAACACCTATATAAATTTATCATTCAAGAAGAATAGCAAAAGAATTTTGAACTGCAAAAGTGATAAATGTTATCAAAATTATTTTGTGCCCTAAAATAGCTTCGTAAGAACATTACTGTGTTCTTTTAGCAAACTAGAAGAGAGTCATTAATCTTCTAAATGTTGAAAGATGCAACCCATCTCTAATAAAAAAATCTCATGATCTTTTGATCACAACTCAAACAATTTCTTTGTCTTATCTAGAAGTGCCTTGTTGTTAAAGAATACTCGGGTTTTAGTCAAAAGTGACTAATTGTTAAAGAATACTTGTCAAGTTAGCTAGGAATGACTATATTCCGAAATAATATTTGTAAATATTAGTCAGGAGTGACTATGAGCCAAAAGAATACTCGTTTGTATCTTGAAATTGTAGTTTGCATGGTGAAACTCAATCAGTTGATTGAGTTCTAAACATTATCTATGCTATCAAACGAACCAATATAAAAACATCTTGAGTAATTTCTTCCACCCCTTACTTATATTGTATGTTATAACCCCTACACTAACTTAAGCAGGTGAATTTTGAACTCAGTTTGTAAAAATCTTTGTCACTTCGTCTTTCATTCAGAAGATACTTGCAAAAATTTAAAAAAAAATTAAAACACAAATCAACCCTCTCTTATTGTGTTTTACCTATTTTTCACAATGACACATTTGTTTACCTAGAAAACTAGCCATATGTGATATTTTTTTAGATTGGTGATACACAGTGAACATGGATTAAACTTGTTCCAAAGTCACAAACAGAGGTGAGGATGCCATGAAGAAGGTCATACAAGATATATGATGAATACTAGTAAAATCAGATTGACGCAACAACTGATGGTCTCTACTAGGATTGAGAAAGAGAAACAACCTTTGCATCTACTTTAGCTTTAGCGGTTGCTATTGCTTTAGCATTACCTTCAACATTAACTTTAGCCTCTACAATAACTTAAGTTTTGGCCTTTGGTACAACTTTTGCATCTACTAGAAATTTAGATTTTGCTTAATATCATTCAACTTCAAGTTGTTCAACTTCCTTAACTTTTTTATTTTCTTCTTCGTGTTAATTGGCATAAGCAGATTCAACCTTCTCGTGAAGGTAAGGAACAAACAAATAAGTGAGAGCGTCTACATTAATAAGCACACGATACTTAATGATATGATCATGGTAATATAGAAAATAAATATGGGAGTCATCAAAGTTTTTCATTTGTGGACAATCAAAGACGTAGATTCCCTTAGTGTTCATCTTTGAGGCCTAAGCATCAAAATTTGATGAACCAACACCAGTATTTAGTAAAGGTTGATAAGATGATATGGATGGTAGCTGGTTGAGGTGTTTTTACCAGAGGAAGGTTGATAGGAGATAACAAACTAGCAAATAAACGAAAAAAATATTCAAAAACCTAATACAAATAGACAACTAAGTAAACTACTCCAATAAAAAAATGACAACAAAATAAATAAAATAAAAACTGAAAAGAAATAACCATGTCATTCAGTTATGTGTTAAATTCATCATCTACATCAGCCATGAATGGTCGATCCTGCTTCATGTGTTGAATCTGCCCCGCCCCCAAAAAAAGTAACTAGTAATAGTTGTCCCCAAGCCAAGCAACATAAGCATCAAATTGATCAGAAAAAGGCATGTAGGGATTATGTTGCCCTTGAGGGAAATTTTGATATATATCTTGTTGAAGCCTCACTATCCCTCTATGATTGGCATTTTCATGCATTTGTATATGTTCCCATGTAGCTCTTTGTTCCAACTGCATTTGCTGCAACTGTTCCATTAACCTATCTTCCCTAAATGGTGCAGTGATTTTGGTTGGTGGATGGGTGAGTGATATATAGGAACATCTCAAACTTGTGATGATTGTTCTTCTGCAGAAGTACAATTGTTAACAATAAATTTCACATCAATTGGAGGTCTAATCTTAACATATGGGTTAACCTCCATACCATGTTTTGCACAAAGGGCAGTAATAAGAGCAGGGAACCCCCAAAGTACCCTTTGTCTTCTGATTGTTTGGGCCAATTTCAAATCTAGCAAATTTATAAATTTCATGACAAATAATTTTGGCCACATCAACAAAATAATCATCTTTTAAAATGCAATAAAGAAGATGACACCTAGGAATATTCAAGTCAGATACATGGCCATTGGGTACCAATTGGCCAGCATGAAAACCATCCAAGCTTGAGATAAAGTCTTCATATGCTTCCTTAATATCCTCCATGGTTTACCAGCTGAGCTTATTTGATAAGTGTGATTGGCTAGACAGATTTCCCTAGCCACTATGTCATCATTGAAGCCACAAATTTGAGCCTTCAACCGGTGATAAGTGCAATTCTCCTCTTAATTGCAAAGGGCCACCCAAAAAATGCACTAATGGAGTCCCTGTTAAAAGACACCCATCACCCTCGTATTCTTGATTGCAATTCTTGAGTTCCATCTTCTCCTACCCAAGCATTTGCATAAAATTCATGAACTACATCAGGATCATACATTTGAAGAGGCTCAATTAGCCTCATCCAATTCCTTCTTTGCAGCCCCCTAGAAGTGGGTCATATTGTTTTGAAAGAAATTGTACTTTTCTCTCAGGAATGAAAGCCCAATTCTTTATTTCTTCATACCTCTTATGCTTTTCTTTACCTCCAAACCTGTTTCGTGTTGTAGGTTCTAAAGACTCCATCCTCACTCTTTCCCCTTTGGCCATTTGAGTTGCAATACTCTTAGTCCGACCCATAGCTGCAAAATTTAAATGAGGCATAACCTATTGCTCATACATTATTATCATTCCAAACCTCAATTCAAAATTTAACCAATCTCATGTAATTCCCACATAAACATTTTTACAAACCCTTTTGTGCATTGTCAGCTAACCATAAAAATGAAAACCCCATGTGATTTTCACAAACACATTTTAACAAACACCTTCTGTGCATGCTTAAATTTTGGTGCAAAATAATAAGATTCCTAAGACAACCATTCAGAATGCAAGAATCAACAATCAATCATGCCAAACAAGGTCTATAAAACAAAGAATCTAACTTCATTTACCATAATCTTCTCAAAACTCAAAATCCCAAACCCCCCCAAATATTAACCCCCAAAACATAAATCCATGGCTTAACAAAGAAATTATGGCAAAATATAAAGGTAAAAGACTTACTTGGCACACAGTGAATGAAGATTTTGAATTTGGAAGATGAACAATGAATTACTAGAGCAGAATAGAGCAAAAATGAGAGCTTTTCACCAAGGGTTTTGAAAAGAATGGAACCGCTGACCCAATTTTGCATTCTTTTAAAAATGTTGTTAGGGGGCATCTCGCTTGAGGGAGTTAAATCTCGCTTGAGTGAGAATGCACCAGAGATCACACCCCTTTTAATGGCTTTCTTGCTTGAGCGAGAATGCCACAGTGAGCTTGCTCCAGATTTTTCTACTGTGGGGCAACAAAAAATATCAAACACATAAAACCTATTCTAGCACAAAATAAACAAATCAAAATTACTCGGTTGCCTCCTAGCAAGCGCTTTATTTTACGTCATACAGTTTGACGAAAGTTTTTATCAAGAGGGATAATTGTTTTGTTTAACCAATGCTCTTGTTACCACTTTTGTTTGAATATGGATCTTCAATTTCAATTGTTTCGTCCATCTTTAGCTCCTTGATAATCCATAATTTTTGCATCTTCTTTGGTCCTTTCTCCCTTGCTATTTGAGTCTGATTGGTTGGCCTGGATGATATTCATCTTCCTCCCCTGTCTCTTATATCTTTAATTTTTATGAGGTACAACCTTCTCCCTTAGCCTTGAACCATCCATCTGCTTTTCCGCTATAGGGATGGCATAATCTTTTCCTGCAATAATGTTATTTACCTCATCAGAAATGTAAAACATGAAAGCTTTGATGATCTAAATTTGTGTTGAAGGTTGATGCTATGCTGATTTTGGTTAAGAGCTTAGTCTAGGGTGTTTAGAATTCTTGTAAAGATCATTCATAGTCCTTTGCACAAGCTGGTTCAATCTATTTTAAAAGAGAAAAGTGTTTTTCTAAGCAAAGAGAAAAATAGCTGGTTGAAACCACGATATAATCGGTTGTTTGTCACTTAGCTTGGCTGAAGGTTTGCAAAACTATTTTTGACTTGGTTAACTAACTATCTAACCAATTCAACTGGTTAAAACAACATTTCAATCGGTTGATTGTCACATTTTATAACAGCTTTTCAAAAACCTATAAAATCAGTTTTCAGTTGGATTAAAACTGTTTTAGCTCATGATTGACTGCATAGAACGCATAGTTTTAAGAGCTATAAATATGGCTTCTCTTTGAATTTCAAAAACAACAAGTATACATAAGAAAGTGAGATTGAAACTGTTTTTGAGAAGAGATTCAAATCAAAGTTTTGCAAGATTGCTAAGTAGTTGGCATTGGTTCAAGGTCTGATCTTAAGAGCTCGGTGATTCCTGTAAATCCAGGTGTAATCTGTTCCTTTCTGATTCTTGTAAAAGTTTCTTTTTCTGTAATTGTGAAGTGTGTCAACCTGTAAGGTCAGAGGGTGTTCTGACTAAGGTTGTGTGAAGGCAAAAAGGGTGAGTGGTTCTTATGGTATCGAGATCACCTCTTTGTGGCTTTGAGTGTGTGTAATATGTGAGAAACCCAGTGGTTGTTCTGGGAACTGGATGTAGCTCAGGGTTGAGTGAACTAATATAAATTGGCTATGTAATCTCCCTCTCTCTCTCTCTCTCTCTCTCTCTCTCTCTCCCTCTCTCTCTCTCTCTCCTTCTAAATTGTTTGATTTAATTTTGTTTTTTCTTATGCCATAAACAACCGGTTAAAATGAAGTTTCAACAGATTGAAATTCTTCAAACAGTTTCAATTGCCTTGTTTGATTGTCTTCCTTGATTACTTCTTCTGTGATTGTTGTTAAAACTTCATTCTTATCCAATCTTTTCAAAAATATTTTGACAAACAATTCACCCCCCTCTTGTGTTAAGCCATTAATTCTAACAAGAAAGTTTAAAAACAAATAAATTACCTATTGATACAGGAAGATTAAAACTCCCTAAATCCTTGAATTTTTTTTAGCAAGTCATTTTGTATCAAGGTACAACTTCCAGCTTCCGACTTTATATCTCTTTCTTCAAAGCAACACATCTTCTTTCTAACTCCTTCAAATAATGATTTTTTTCTCCGGCCATCCTGTAAAATAAATTTTTGGAAGCAATTTGTCAGAAAAAATCCTTTATTTTCTTTTTTTATAGGTATAAGAGAATGGAATAATTCTTTTGTAACACTCCTCTCTTCAACTTCCTTTTTTCCTTCCACTTTTCTTTTTCTCCTCTTTTTTTCCTCATCTCCTTCCCTCTTAAGCTCATTGTTTTCAATCTCAACCTTTACCATTTTACCATCTCCCTCTCCTATTTTTTTTATCACTCTTAGTAATGATCTTATTGCAATGCTCCTTAGGGTTGGTCGTGGTGTTGGCTAAAATTTGGCCACTTTGTCCCTCTGCTATTTTTTTGGCCATCTGTCTTATCTGGATCTCTATATTCCTGATAATTGCCATATTGTTCTTTTGATTGACCATAGTGGCTTGGACGAGCTTCTCCATTGCGTCCTCTAGTTTACACATTCTTTTAAGTATGGATGGATAATTGGATTGATGATGCTATTGGAAAGGCCCTTGCTTATTGATAAGAACAATGACCATTAGGATGATCACCTCCACAAAAATCATACTTGATTGGTATACTCTGACTTTGAGATGAGTGAACCACATGCAATTGTTGGGGTAGTTTAGCCATCTGTGCGGTGAGTTGCTTAATTTTCTGCGTCAATTTTTTCTTTTGATCTAGCAATGCATCTGCAGTGTTCAATTCCAACAACCCTCTCTTTTGATGACCTTGTTTGTCATGGTGAGCTTGATAATCGATTGTTGCCAAGGCTTCAATAATTATCGTTGCTTGATCTACATCCACAACCATCATTGTGTCGCCAGCTGCAGCATCTAGGAGCATCTTTGTGTTAGATTTGAGACCATTAAGAAATATGCTCAGTTCAGTAATATCTTCAAACCCATGATTTGGGCATTTTCTCAACATCATTTTGAATCTCTCCTATGTCTCACAGAAAGGCTCCTCTGCTCCTTGTTTGAACATAGATATTTCAGACTTTGCTTTGATGTAACGAGAGATTGGAAAAAATATTTGTAGAAATTTTTCCTCTACATCCTTCCAATTAGTGAGGCTCTGATTTGGATGTGATTTGAGCCACTCCTTAGCTTTACCTGCCAATGAAAATGGAAACAAGCGCATATAAACATTCTCAAGATCACTTGACTTAAAACCCATGGTTCCCACCAATTCATAAAATGTAGCCAAGTGTGTATGGGGACCCTAATGATCCATCATTGTGAATTGATGGGTACTAATGAGAGTGAGGAAAGCGAGTTTCATCTCCAAGGCCCTGTTTGTAGCAGGTTTTGTAATGCTAGAAAAATCTTTAGGCCCCTGATGCATGGCATAATCTCCAAGTGTCCTCCTAAGAGGTGGTGCTTTCTCTTCAGTCATGTTATTGTCCTTTTGAAAAAATATGAGTGGAAAAAGAAGAAGTTGTTCAAGATTCCTCTCTAGTGTCTCCTTGCTTCTCTTTTGTTTTTAACTTTCTATTTCTTTTAGCTGTCCTTTCAATTTTTGCTTCAAATAACAATTGGTCTTTGGGAATTTGACCTCTCAATATCATATAAAAACAACTAATTTAAGGGTTAGCAGAAAGATTCAGTAGTAGTGACAAAATATTTTAAAAAAAATAAAAATTAAACACAATTAAAAGAGACTAGAAAAAGGTAAATAAATTCATGAATCTAAACTAAAAAAAGAATAAATCTTGAAATAAATAGAACAAATAAAAGCAAATAATTTCAAAATTAGAATTAAAACAATAAAAACAATATAACCAATCTAAAAAAAATAAAAACAGTAAAACTTTAAACACAATTAAAAATAAATCAAAACAATAAAAGTATTCACAATATTTAGGAAATTATACTCAAAAATTAAATTGTTCCCCGACAACGATGTAAAAAACTTGATGACTTTTTACGGCAAGTGTACGCATTGCCAGAAGTAATAATGTATCCCTAAGGATGGATATCGAACCCACAAGGAATAATTTTATATTCAAGTAAAAGATTCACTAAATATAAAAACATAATAATAAAAGTTGGTTTAAAAATGGTTATGATGGCAAGAATTAACAAGAAAACAAATTAAAGAGTTTTTGCTTCAATTGGAAAAATAGGGATTGGGTTTCATCTTTCTCACTCTTTTGTATTTTGATTAGCATTATAATATTTTCCTCTTCTGATTGTCATTGATGCTCGTATAAAAATCATTTATATCGATTCCTCGCATATAAAATTCTTAAGGTGTTTCCTAAATATCGATTCCTCGCATATTTATAAAAACAACTTAGCTTTATGATTACACATTAATAGTAATTAACATTTCAAGTCTATTCCTAGCACTCAAATATGTTAAGTATTAATGCTTAGGTCAAAACCATAAAAATACTTTCCAGTTAGATTTAAGATTCTAAATCAATTGCATTAGGAGCAAACAATAATACCAATAATCAATCAAAATCAAAATATTATATTTAAAATATCACCTTAATACATCGGAGTTTGAACAAATTACTCCCAATCCCAAAGGGTAGATGATGTGATTCCAATAGCCACATAGAACAAGATTCTTGACACTTTGAGGAATCACCTTGAGCTGGAAAATGTAGAGGCACTTTCTTAGAAGTTGGATCATGGTTCTAAGATCAAGAACTC
>Ga0123342_1010017_pt1 | contig 11031 bp, 4 predicted proteins | sample Turbeawhitnodule_FD_89960 | JGI IMG/M metagenome (GOLD analysis project Ga0123342, IMG submission 89960) | Root nodule microbial communities of legume samples collected from Mexico - Turtle bean Mexico white nodule | ecosystem: Host-associated > Plants > Roots > Nodule | place: Mexico: Nepantla... | reverse complement strand
TATCTATTTTTTTACAATGTGTAAAATATAATAAAGATTATTTATATTATAAATATTTTAAGTATTTTTCTTATATATATATATATATATATATATATATATATATATATATATATATATATATATATTAACTCTATTATTGTATTCTATATTTTGGACATCTGCGGGTGCTTATGTCGGAGTGAATGTTTCATAATAATATATTATAATTGAAGAACAAAAATTTGATGCAGTTGATAAAGTCACTTCAGAAGATTTATCCTCAGAAATATACTTATCATATACACATATATGAGAAATTGTTAGAGAAATTTTTTTTTTTTCAACAAAGAATAAATAAAATAAAATGAGACATTTTAAATCATAAATGTGGTAAAGCTTATGTTATTTTGTTAGGGTTAAAATAAAACTTATCATTTGGAAAAAAAAAACAAAAAGCAATTGCTGAATTGAGTAGGATTAAAAGTGTTATTTGCTGATAACATATTATATATGAAGTAGCATCATAGCAATGGTGGAAGTAAATGACAGAACCTGCAGTGCGAAGGTTGATTGTGAATAGCTGAAGAAGAAGAAGCATGAGAGTAGAGAAAGAGAACATCTTGGCAGTGGTGAAGAGAGAAGGCATTGATGATCACACTTCGTTCCTGTGTTCGTTTATGCTTAAAACTAGAGAACTGGATAATTCTGGTTTGCTTCCTTACTCTGTTGAAGATGATTATATGTATAATACAAAAACTCTCCACAATATCTCTTGTTATTAAACAAATATTAAATGTTAATTATAGAATATATATATCTTTTATAACCAATTCAATTTATTTAATTACTATATTATACATAATCAATTAGTATACAGATCTCACATCTTACATAATGAATTAATCTGATCTCATTTTAAATGTTATATATAAAATGGTATATAACCTAACATGTATAAGTACCAAAACTATTGGAATCTGTTTAAATACATGAATATTCTCTCCACACACATACATAAATGTATTTATATCGCATATATTATTTATCTTGTCGTTCACTAATTTACATTAACCACTTCTTCTTTTGTTGAACCCAATTTCATATATTACCAAATTTATCTCTATCACATATCAGCTTTGTCTCGTTATTATTAATAATTTTAATAACTTTATCTTCATACGAAATAATGTATGATATTAATAATATTATTTTTATTAATTAATCATAAGTGTACCTGTATAGACAAAGAGGGTATAGATAGTAATTGGTTGTACAATTCTTGATGTCTCGGTTGCCTTCTCACCTTTAATTATTGGTGTTCGGCTGGAGTTGACCTGAAAAAGATACTTTGACAATCAAGTAAGTAGTGTTAAGAGTGTATAGTGAAAGTTGATTAAAACATACCTTACACTTCTGTAGATGATTTATTTAAAGTGTTTAGTCATGAGTTTTTGTAGTCATGGACTAAATTTATCAAATATCAGTGTTAACTGATTTCTAGCATGATCCTTGATTTACTGGAAGATATATTGATATATTGGTATGTTATGTTTGTATGTTGGTATATTTAAAGAATATCTTAATAAATCAATATCTTCCACTGAATCAGTATTAGTTGATTTTTCGAGGATGTTATCCAAATTCAGTGGGACACGATTATGATTGATAAAAAGTTTCCATAATTGTTTTTACTGTCATTTATTGAACATCTTAAAAATATATTAATACGAGATCGATGCATCTGAGACCGAATAATATGTGACTTGTCAGATATTAATTAGTACAATAGAAATAACAAAATATAGAAAGTTTGGTATTCTTGGGAGCAGGGTTAAGTTGAACTTAAGAATCTAATTATGTCTTATAATTTGTATTCTTTGTATATAGTATTATTTGTATGAATCATACAGAAAATGATAATTAATATATATTTAATTAAAAAAATAAACTAAGTAAAATTTTAGTAGTTGACATTTAATATATATTTTAGTCCATTAACTTGCTAATACAATTATTCATTATTTCCTATGAAAGATGTTTTACTTTTGTACTGCATGTGTACGAGAATGTGTTTGGAGATGACTAGAAAGTCGTGTTTTAATATGAAAATACAATTGAGATTATTGTATTTGTGGTACGATACAAAAATATAAAATAATTTAACTTTATACATATTTTAGTTTATTTTGTATACAACCTGAACACTCTTATAAACAGAACACGTACTATATTATCTTGCATATAATGATATTTTTTTATCATGCACCCCACCAAATAAATCAATAAAAATATTAGAAGAATTAGAAATTATGAATAAGTAGATAAATTATGAATGATGATCTTTAGTGGCGGCTATGGAGTTGAATATATCTTGTAGGATTGTAGCTATCTATGATAACAAAAACTACTGAAGCAGCCATTGACCATGATTAAGACTCTTCTCCTTTCAAAATGTCTTAGTTCAAAGAATACGTAATCAATTCATACCAAGTGGGTAAGAAAACTAAGAAAATACAACATATCTATTTATATTTGTAAAATAAAAAAATTATACTTGTACATATAATATAACTACCTTTTACAAAGATTAAAAGACTTTATACTAGTATTCAATGATACTTAATAAAGAAAAAATTTAGATAGTCATATTTTAATTAAATTTTATGTAAATAATCGAACAATTATAAAAAAAATCAACTGATGTAAACGTAATTTTTTCACCCATGTTCTAGCTAAATGAACTTTAAGGAAGTAAGAATTCTACTTTAGAGAATAAAGTAAAAGTTATGAAAAATAATTAATGATTTATCTTGTGATTAATTAAACATATATAAATCGTAATTATTTGTTTTGAAGTGGATTTCGTTAATTTTAAAAAAGTTAATCAAACTCATTAAATGCTTGTTTTTATATTATTTTCAAGATTATAATGAAAGTGATCATGATGAAATAAAACAAGAAAACTAAGATAAAAGTGTGGGTGTAGGTTCACTTTATTATTAACAACCAACATACTTTTTATCCAAAACCAAAGGATAAACATGTTTTACAAACATAAAATTCTGTCTTATTTTGGTGGAATATTACAACAGACTTTGAGAACTAGGGTTCCAACCTTACATGTCACTCTTAAGGGGATATGTTGCATTGAACTCATCAACCACAATCTTTGCATCCCTTTGGGCACCAAATCCAAAGGGGTACTTCTTCTCTTTGCTGGGTTTAAAGAGCCCAAAATGCTTCTCTATCTCAGGACTCTTTTGATTCTCATCGAACATGGCAAATATATAAGTCTCTGTAGGCTTCGAAGGCCTTCTAGGGCTTCCTCTTCCAGCACGACGAACCAAGTTATCCAAGTACACACGTGCGTTGTCATACGTGGCACCAAACCCTCCATCTGAGGGCCACCCACTCTCAGACACAACCACCTCCACGTAACCAATCCTAGTGTTATCAATGGCTGCATGCACTGAATCCAACATAGCATCAAACAGATTTTGGTACCCATATTGGCCATCCCTCACCACAACATTTGGTGAAGTGAAAAGAGCATAGGGAAGTGATATATCACGAGGATTGCCAGAGTAACTGAAATAAGGGTACACATTCACTAGCAAAGGTGCACTTGCATATAGCAAGTACCCTATTATAGGGTCTAGGTATGATCTAACATCACCCCTGAAGGAACCTTGTGATGGAGGGTAGGAGTTTCCTATAAGGGTCATGTCAATGGCTGTTGAAACCTTGATTTGATCATGGAGGCCTTGAGCCCTTATAGCTTGGTATACATTTTGGACAGCAGGTAGAACATATTGGGCATACCAAGAGGAACCTCCAACAGGACTCACTTCATTGCCAACTGCTATGTACTTGATTCTAACACTGGGCCAAAAGTTCAGCACGTTCCTTTGCACCCATTGACGAGCAGTGTCGGCATTGGTGGCAAGACCCTGAAGATCAGAGTTTGGCACTCCAAGAATGAGTTCAATGCCTGAGTTTCTGAGTGCTTGCAGAGCTGCTTGATTGGGATCGTAAAGTCTCATTCTTCTTATGTTGTTTGATCTGTAAAGGTTTATAACTTCATTGGCTGATGGGAGATTGTTGCCCATCATGCCATAACACACCCCGATTTGAGCATCTGCTAACCAAATCAAAAATCATATCTGTCAAATTTGACGTGTTTATTTTTATTTTTTTTATCAGCAACAAGGATGAATAACATGAACCACTTAAGGTGTTTAACTCTTATACTACTTAAAAAATATGAGACAAATTTGATGTATTCATATACTCGTTGAGTTATTGTGACATTTTTGAATTTTAGGTTAGTCCAGAGTTTATTGGGAAACTGATTGGGATGAAATTTTATCTTATTTTTCTTTTTATTTTTTATATGAGTTATTAGGTCATCTTTGAAATGATTATTTCTCACGATAAAAAAAATTGTGTCAAATTAAAACTGCAACCACATGCTACATATGATTAAGGGATATTGGTAAGTAATAACATTGAATAAAATTGGTGAAGCTTATTTTAAAGAAATAGTCAATAGTTTATGTACATTAGCTTGACTTTAAACAATCTTTTGGAAAATGATAATTTGAGAAAAAAAGGCATTATAATGTCCCCTAACATTGAAAATGATATTTTATGGATGTATAAAATATGATATAATATTAAGGATGATAAAATAAGTTAGCTTCAAGAAGCTGGTTCTCTGCTCATCTAAATGGCCAAATTAAATAACTTTCTCTAAATTTTGTATCTACTTTTCTATTTCTTCAATATTTTTTTGTCAGGTCAACTAAAACTACAAATTTCATTTAATGTTTATGTATTATGTTAATTGTCATAGCAAAACATTATTAAATAGACACAAAAAGACATAAAATAGAGTCATTATCCAATGAACTGGATAGTTGCAAAAACATCAAACACCTAGTTAGCATCTGGCAATGGAAAGCTAAGTCAGGTTGACTTGTCCATCTATTTTACTGATGGAGATTTTGTAAAGTTTTTAAACTTAAGACTTTATATATATATATATATATATATATATATATATATATATATAAAGTTGACCAAAAAAATATGTGTGTAAAGTTTTTAATTTTATTAAAAAAATAAATTTACATTTGCTATGGTTATTAGTTTATTTAATAAATTCAACCTCTTTAATATCAATAAAAAACTATGTTTAATATTTAGACTAAGTTGTCAATATACAAATAGATTTTGAATTAATTTTATGAAATAATAATTTGATTTTTCTTTTTTCTTTTTTGTTGATTTTGAAACTGCTCAGTGTACTGTTAATTGATGGATTGATATATACATTTAACTTATGGAGAACAAAATGGTGAGGAACCAATCTTGTCTGAGAAACTAGTATGAGCAAACTTAATAAATGAATGGAGAGAAACTGACCTGTTGTGATAAGGTTTAGTGTGAATAGTTGAAAAAGAAGAAGGAAAGCAGCAAATGAGAACCTCTGGTTTCTGGGGAACTGAGAAGCCATGGTGGAAAATTATAACACACCACAAAATGGTGAAGTGAATAAGGATTAGCCCTCAACAGAGGCTTTGAATTGATTTATTAAACTTCATTGTTTCAGTGTTCTTATAAACACAGCTAGCTCCTTGACCAAGTCATAGAACAAATTTCAATTATTAATATAAATCTTGATGTCCATGTTTACCCACCCATGATGAAAAGTCTTGGTCTTGCCAATTTTCTCTTCCAATCTACATTTCAAATAACTCTCCTACGTATATATCTAAAAACACATTATGCATTAATTTTGCTATTAAAACATGTAATAAAACTAGTCTAAAAAATTATCCATACATATACACCATACTAACACTAAAAAAAAATATGAAATACATAATTAGTTACAATAATAACTAAATTAGAAACTATTTTAGAAACTAAAAAAAAAAAAAATCTAAATTAGTTTTTATTATTGTTAAATAGTTTCTAAATTGATATCTAATTAGCAACCAGAGTTTTTGCTACCAAATTTAGAAACTAAATAATTGGTAGTTAAAACTTTGGTTGCTAATTAGATACTAATTTAAAAACTATTTCACAATAATAGAAATTAATTTAGAAATCAAATTTGATTTTAGTTTCTAAAATCGTCTCTAATTTAGTTATTATTGCAACTAATTATTTTGATCTCTAAAAATTGATTTCTATTTCATGATTTTCTTGTAGTGTAATTATTATAATATATATATTATAATATCACTTAAATAAAAAAAATTCAGAATAAAACTCTCAAAATTATTAATGTAATTATGATAGACACTTTATATATAAACATGAAAAAAAATAAGTATTCGGAATACTATTGGTACAATAGTTAATAATTCTTAAACAAACTTATGTTATTTTCTTCTAAGCATTTATTGTTTAAATTTTTTGTCTCATCTCAGTTAACTGGAAACCACAAAATCACATCAATTAAAGAAAATAAAACTTATACACCTTATCAGTGATTAAAAATAATTTCTTAGTATTACAACTAAAAAAATTATTAAATAGAATTAATTTTAATGACTAAAAAAAATTAATCATTATATAATTAAATTATATTCTATTTTATAAATTAAAAATTATTAATATTTAAAGTAGTTTTAAAAATTTTAAATTGGTATTTAATAATTATCAAAGTTTTAGTTATTTATTATTTTAAATTTTAAAACTAATAACTAAAATTTTGGTAATTAATTAAATGTTAATTAACTAATTAAATATTAATTTAAAAATCATTTTAGATACTAATAGTTTTCTAATGCCTTTCTTTTTATAATTCTTCAGTTTTTTTTACCACTCCTATCATATTATTTATTTTAGTTTTCGTTCTATTTCTATATCTTATCCACTTTTGCAAAAATAGTCATAATAATATAATTCTTGGCAAAAAAATAAAATGATGTAGACAAATATATATATAATAGTCAAGTCATGATAGTGCATGCACTTGGAAGAGTGGGACAAAGTAGATGATGAATATATCTAAATGCTTAGCATTTTCAACATAGTTTAAAGCTTTTCCTATCAACAACTTGGTATTAAGGGCCCACGTTAACAAAATACCAAAGAATTCAATTTCCTTAATAGTCTTCTACTTGATTGCATCTACGCATGGTGTTATATAAACCCAAGATAATAAGTATATGTGCCCTACAAAATACATTAAATATTTATATTAATAATTAACTAGCTTCTCACCGCAGCCATAAAAGGCAATTGCCTTTTCTAAATGATGATAGGGCTGCTGCACCTTCTGAATCAACTTCAAATATTAGCCTAACTTTTGTCATGTGCAATTTTTGAAGTGTTCAACATAATATAACACGAATTTAATATATAGTATATTCTATAATAGAATTAAGTGATTTATTTGAGCATATCAGTTAATTTTATTATGAATAATATTTGGATAGCATTGGTTAAAGAGATTTGGAGATATAGAAACAATTGTTTATTTAAAAATGGAGTTGTTGATCATATTGAAGTGTTCCTTCCTTCAGTTTTGAAGTCACTGTAATTGTGCTTTTCTGATTGTTAGTGGTTCCGATTAGCTTAAGGCATGGGCTGGAATTTTTTGTTGTTGTTAGTAGTCTTTAGGATGTTTTACTGCATTATTCAGCTGGTTTTGTGAGTCTTGTAGGTGCTCTCTATGGTCAAGAACTGAAGGCTTTCGTTGTACGGAGTTCTTGACTATTGTATACGGGTTAGGCACCCTTGAAGTGTCCTATTTTTAATTTTATTTATTCTTTGTTGATAAAAAAATTATTAAAGTGTTTTTTCTGACACAAGTTAAGGTTTGGTCTTGGATACAGTTTCTCATTCTTTGATTGATGTCTAAAATCTTTAGTATGTACTTGATTTAATATTCATTTAAGGGTTGATTCTTGATCTTTTGTTGTTATGTATGATAGTGTACAATTTCTTGGTATTTATGATAGTGTACAATTTTCTATTGATAGAATTTTATCTCCTTATGTGATTTCTTAAAATAGGGTTTTCTTAATTATGTGTGTTCTTAAAGTAGGGTTTTCTTATGTGTTTTCTTGAAGCAGGGTTGGCAAAATGAATTGAGTTTGCTAAGTTATCTTGTCCACCATCAATTTAATAAACTGGATTGATATTTTTATTTTTGTTAACCCAGTTTTAACTCCCTAGCTACTCGCACCGTATATGGCAAAGCTGGGTGAGGCCTAGTCCACTTTGCAACCCTTTGTGTACCAAAATTTTGTAAACCATTATAGTGATTTCGACCATTGTGAAGACTATCACTGAAACTCACTATGGAAGCTCAAATTGCTCACCAAAAGTTTCTACACCATTGTAGCAACACACCACCTTCCGGTGGGAGGGGAGGCAAAATTTACCAAGAGTGACATATAAGCAAAGGTTGTATGAAAAAGGTATCAATACTAGAAAATCATCAAAAAGAAATCAATTTTATAGACTAAAAATAATTAGTTGCTATATTAACTAAATTAGATACTATTTTAGAGACTAAAAAATTTATTGATTTCTAAATTAGTATTATTGATAAATAGTTTCAAAATTGGTATATAATTAGCTACCAAGGTTTTAACTACCAATTATTTAGATTCTAAATTTGGTAGCAAAAATTTTGGTGGTTAATTAGATACCAATTTAGAAACTATTTATCAATTATAGAAACTAATTTAGAAACCAATAATTTTGTTAGTCTCTAAAATAGTATCTAATTTAGTCAATATAGCAACTGATTTTTTTGTCTCTAAAACTAGTTTCTATCTAATGATTTTCTTGTAGTGTATTGTTCGTTTTTGTACGTTCGATTGGTGAAGATGGCGGATATGTCATTTTTTTCACAATTTTTCCGAATGAGTACAATGAAGAGGCTTTATGGAAACTCTTTCAAAGATGGGGAAGGGTCTTAGACATTTTCATTTCCAAAAAATTAAACACAAGAAAACAACGTTTCGGGTTTGTTAGGTTTCAAGGGGTGAGGGACACACATGTCTTGGAAAGAAAACTGGATTCAATATGGATAGGAACTTGGAAGATGAGGGTTAACATACCTAAATACTGTAAGAACGAGTTTCCATAGAATGAAAGGAATTCTAAACCGAAGACGAAGACTGCAGTAGATCAGAAAGTTTGGAGCAAGAAGATTCAACAACGTTGTTTTCCATAGGTTGTTAAGAGTGGGAACGAGAGTTTTTCCCAAGGAGCTTCAGAAGATGACATGTTTCACTTAGGGCCAAGGTGGAGTCTTCAAAGTGGTTGGAGAATTGTTTTGTTAGTAGAGTTTTTGAGGCAACTAATGTGCAGTCCATCAAGGAAAGCTTCCTTTTGGGAGGGTTCAATTTCGTTAACGTAAGATACCTTGGGGAAAAGTACGTGCTTTTGTCATGTGAAGATGAGGGCATAATTGTGAAATATATATATAAGAGAATAAAGAATGGTTTGATAGAGTCTTCGAATCAATCATACCCTCGAACGATTCATTTGTGATAGCTGACAAACTTGTGTGGCTTCGTTGCAGAGGTCTTCTGTTGGCACTTTGGAGTAGCTAGTGTGTTGAGCATATAGGGGCTCTAGTTGGTACGCTTGTTGAAGTCAATGAGGCAATTGTTACAAGAGAGGTCTTAGAGTATACTAGATTGCGCATTAGAATTCCGGCGGGAGGCAAAATTGGCAAAATTTGTGAGGATCAACGATACATTGTGTCATGTGTCACTAGAAGAAGAGATATGTTTTTCAGGTCACAAACTAGGGTGTCTCCATACGAATTGGGGAGCATTCTCTGAAGACGTTTCATAGGCTCGAATGGCGGATAGTGTCGGAGAAGAGCCCCTCGAATCTGAGTGTTCCAACTGCAAAGAAGGAAGAAAAGGAACAAACTATTCAGTTTCCTGTGGGGAGAGAGAAATTCCTAAAGGTGGCGCGTGCAATAACTATGAAGTTAATTCCTTTTTAAGAAGTCGGAATGTCACTTTGGAAATGAAGAAAGAGGGTAACGTCATTATTGGAGATGTGGAGGGGATTAAGTCTAACTACCACATAGATTTTAATCTGTCTGAAACAACTTTCAAAGGGGCACCTAATGACCTAATTTGTGGTGGATCACTTTTGGCCCATTTGCAAGTTGAAAGCTAGGTAGGGGAGTCTACTGGTTTGGGCCCATCTGACGTAGTAGAACAATCAGGGCACATTGCACTTGGAAATCACCCATGCATGGATTGTGGACGTGGAGCTGCTAGTGGCGGCTATGGAGGTGAGGCGACAGGTTCGTAGCTGAAAGACGCTCAGTTTTTCGACAACCCAACACAGCAGTGGTGTCAGCGAATAATAGTGCAATGAATGTCTATATTAGTCTTTTAGGGACTAATTTAGAATTTAAAATATTAGTAGTTAAAACCTTAATAGCTAATTTAGATATCAATTTAAAAATTATTTTATAAATTTTTATTAATAACAAAAATCACTTTAGATACCAATAATTTTTTTTTTAAAATAACATCTAATTTAATAAATATAGTGACTACTTATTTTTTATCTCTAAATTTAATTGTTATTTAATTATCTATTATAATAATTATTAACACGACTTCTTCTTAATAAAATCATGTCACATAATTAAATTTTTCAACCTCATAACTTTTTTCAAAATCGATCATATTTAAGTAATAAAGAGGAAAAATTGTCCTTTCCCACAAATACCTTCCATTACTACACGGATATATATCTTTTTTTTTTATCAGTAAAGAATGAAATTAAATTAAGAGGGATACAAAGGGATATTTCAACCATTTTACACTAACCAGACCACATTAAGAGATAACCAAATAAAGAAAGAGCACCCAATAAAGAAGAAGATACGTGTTATATATATCTTTCTTTTTGTTTATATATATATATATATATATATATATATATATATATATATATATATATATATATATTTTTTTTTTTTTTTTATATATTTTTTATTTTTTTTATATATTTTTTTTTTTTCTCTTTTTTTTTTTTGCTCTT